>Ga0302246_1000278_pt1 | contig 48674 bp, 46 predicted proteins | sample AAG_UR_Trp_MG_FD_193533 | JGI IMG/M metagenome (GOLD analysis project Ga0302246, IMG submission 193533) | Enriched activated sludge microbial communities from anaerobic digester in WTTP, New Holstein, Wisconsin, United States - AAG_UR_Trp | ecosystem: Engineered > Bioreactor > Anaerobic >... | reverse complement strand
CGAGAGTCTCTACCTGCAGAAGATGGCCGCTATCAGGCTGGCCTGGGCGCAGGGCGAAGGACTGCCCGAGTGAAGCCGCTCTGCGCGAAGAGATTCCTGACGGCCGTTCTCCTGGCGCTCCCGTGCGCGGCGGCCGCCGCGCCGGCGGCCTCGCGGGAGGCGCTGCTGCTCGACCTGTTCTGGGACAGGCTGGTCTCCCTGCCGGCCGGCGAGCGGCCCGTCACGGGCGTCGCGCTTTCGGGCGGGGGCGCGCGCGGTTTCGCGCATACCGGGGTGCTCGAGGCCCTGCTCTACGCCGGTTTCCCCGTGGACCGCGTTTCCGGCACTTCGATGGGGTCGGTCATCGGCGGCTTCTACGCCTCGGGCATGCCGGTCGAAAAGATCTGGGAGTTCGGCCGCCGCACCTCCGAACTCAGGCTGGACAGGGATTTCGGCGGCGTCCGGCTGCTGAACCTGCTGCTGACCGAGAAACTTATCTCGCCCAAGTACATCACGCAGGTCATAGAGGACAACCTGGGCGGCCGGGACTTCTCCTCGCTGCGCACCCCTTTCGCCTGCGTCGCGATGGATTTCCGCACCGGCGAGCGGATCATCTTCGACGAGGGTCCGGTGGCGGTGGCGGTGCGCGCCAGCGTGAACCTGCCCGGCATCTTCGCGCCCGTCGAGTACAGGCACCGTTACCTGGTGGACGGCGGCGTCGTCGACTTCATACCGATAGACGCGGCCCGCGGGATAGGGGCGGAATGGGTGCTGGCCAGCGTGACCGAGAACAGCGTGGACGAGATGCCGTCCAACGTGCTGCTCTCGCTGCTGCAGGTCATAGACATCAGGGGCTCCATCCTGGCAGAGAGCCAGGAGAAGGGGGCCGATTTCGTGGTGAAACCGCGGGCCGGCGGCATAAAGGTGGCCGATTTCGAGCGCTGCGCCGAGGCCGGCGAACTGGGCCGCGCGGCGGCCTGGGCGGCCATGGACGGGATCAGGCGCGCCTACGCGCTGCGCTCGGCGGGGCCGCTGCTGGAGGGATTGTGAGGGCGGCGGCGCTGTTCCTGTCGGCCGTTCTGCTCTCCCCCGGCGGGGCCGGCGCTTTTTTCTGGAAGAAGAAGCCGGACCCGGCCCACGAGAAGCTCCTGCAGGAGGCCGTCGCCGGCCTGGAGGCCGGGGACTGCGGGACTGCCGTCGCCTCCATAAACTCGCTGCTGGAACTTTCCCCGGCGCGCGGGATCAAGGAGCGGGCGTATTACTGCCTGGGCAAATGCCAGGAGGCGCTGGGAGCTTCCGACAAGGCCATGGCCTCCTACAGACTGGCCGCCGCGCTCTACCCCGACAACGCGCTATTCCCGAGGGCGCTCGCCGACCTTTACCTCGCCAACGGTTTTTACGACAAGGCCGTCCCGCTCTACCTGCCGCTGCTGAAGAAAGAGCCCGGTTCCGTGCCGCTCAACCTGGGCCTGGCCCGCAGTTACGCCGGCCTGGGCGCGCTGGCGCAGGCCGCGGCCTCCTACGCGGACGCCCGCGAGGCCGGCGCGTCCGGCCCCGCTTTCCTGTCGGAATACGCCGGCTGCCTCGAAGCCGCGAGGGACTTCGCGGGGGCCGCGGCCCTGCTGGAGGAGGCTAAGGCCGCGGCCCCCGCCGACCGCGGGGTCGTCGGGGCGCTGGCCCGTCTCAAAGCCAGGTCGGGCGACTACGCGCGCGCCGCGGAACTGGCGGCCGAAGCCTGCGGCGCGGACTGCCGCGACGGGGACCTGTTCTTCGAGCGCGGCCTCTATCTGCTCTTCGCCGGCGACCGCAAGGGGGCGCTGGCGGCCTTCGACGAGGCCGGCCGGTTCCTGCCGGAGGGGGACCAGCCGCTGGCGCTGGCCAGGGGCCTGGCCCTGCGGGCGCTGGGCCGCGGCGGAGAGGCCGCGCGGGCGTTAGGGGAGGCCGCGGCCGGAGAAAGCCGGTTCCTGGCCGGTTTCGCGCAGGCGGCGGGAGGCGGGCGATGAAGTTCTGGAAGATGTCCGGCGCCGGCAACGATTTCGTGCTGCTCGCCGGCGGCGGTCCCCGCGGCGCGGCGGCGGGCAGGCTGGCCCGCCGTCTCTGCGACCGCCGTCTCTCCATAGGCGCCGACGGGCTGCTCCTGGTCCGGCGGGCGCGGCCCGGCGTGATAAGCGTGAGGTATTTCAACGCGGACGGCTCCGCCGCCTTCTGCGGCAACGGTTCGCGCTGCGCGGCCCTCTGGGCGTTCCTGAACGGCCTGGCGCCGCGCTCCTTCGAACTTTCCACCGCGGCCGGGACCCTGCCGGTGGAGATCGCGGGCGGGGGCAGGGTCCGTATGCGCATGCCCGACGTGAAAAAGGTCTCCCTGCGTCACCCCGGCCGCTGGCCCGCCGGCGTGAGGGAGGTCCACTTCCTCGATACCGGCGTGCCGCACGCCGTCGTCCCCGTGAAGGACGTCGGCCGGGTGGACGTGCCGGCGCTGGGCCGCCTGCTGCGCCGCCATCGCGCCTTCGGCCCGGCCGGCGCCAACGCGGATTTCGCGGAGACCAGGGGAGGCCGGGTGCTGGTGCGCACCTACGAGAGAGGGGTGGAGGACGAGACTTTGGCCTGCGGCACCGGCATAACGGCCGCGGCGATAGCGCTGGCGCTCTCCGGCGCGGTCGAACCGCCGGTCGCCCTGCGCTCGCGCAGCGGGGAGGATTTCACGGTAAGCCTGGAGCCCTCGGGCGCGGGCGCTTCCGGTATAACGATAGAGGGGCCGGCCCGCCTGGTCTTCGCCGGCGAGATGGTCCTACGGGAGGAACGATGCTGAAACTTGAAGGATGTTTTACCGCTCTGGTCACCCCTTTCAAAGGGGGCAGGCCCGACCTGAAGGCGCTGCGGTCCCTCGTGGCTTTCCAGATCGCCAACGGCGCCGACGGCCTGGTGCCCTGCGGCTCCACCGGCGAGGCCGCTACGCTCTCGCCCGAGGAATACCTCGATGTCATAAGGACCGTCGTGGACGAGGCGGGGGGGAAACTGCCGGTGATGCCCGGGGTGGGGACCAATTCCACGGCCAGGTCGGCGGAGATGGCGAAGAAGGTCTCCGCTCTCGGCGTCGACGGTCTGCTGGCCATAGTCCCCTATTACAACAAGCCCACGCAGGCCGGCCTGAAGGCCCATTTCGGGGAGCTCGCGGGCGCCACCCGGCTGCCGGTGGTCCTCTACAATATCCCCGGCCGTACGGGCGTCAACATGCTGCCCGCCACGGTGCTCGCCCTGGCGAAGGAATTCTCCAATATCATCGGCATCAAGGAGGCCTCGGGCGTTCTCGACCAGGCCAGCGAGATAGTCAACGGCGCGCCGGAAGGTTTCGCCGTGATGAGCGGCGACGATTCGCTGACGCTTCCCATGATGGCGGTGGGGGCCAGGGGTGTCGTTTCCGTGGTCTCGAACATCGCCCCGGCGCAGGTCTCGCGCATGTGCGAACTATTCAGGAAAGGCCAGCCGGGCGAGGCGGCCGCCATGCACCACAGGCTTTTCCCGCTGGTGAAGAACCTTTTCGTGGAGACGAACCCGATCCCCGTGAAGTACGCGGTCTCGCTGCTGCGGCTCTGCGGTCCCGAGCCGAGGCTGCCTCTGACGCCGTTGGCGGCGAAACTGCGGCCGGGACTCCGCGCCGCGATGCTGAAGGCCGGCATAAAACTGCCGTCCTGACCCCGCGGTCTCAGAGGCCCGCGGCGATCTCCCGCGCGGCCTCCAGCCCTTCCTTCACGCTTTCTTCCATGAAGGAATATTTCCAGCCGCCGTACCTGCCGATGGAGCGGGCCTTCCGCTCCCTGAGCCAGCCGCGCAGTACCGGCAGCGCCGCCGCCCTGTCCGCGTCGTAGACGACGTAGGCGCAGGGGATCTTGAGCCAGAGCCGCTCCTCGATCCGTCCGGCGTCCTTCAGCATCCCGCAGGCCAGCAGTCCTTTCACGCAGGCCCGCTCCGCGGATACCAGGTCCAGCGGGCGGCCGTCGGTGGCTATCTCTATGTAGAAGGAGGAGCGCCCGGCCGGCGACAGGAAGGGGGAGAAATTGCCGGAGACCCCGGCCCGGTAGAAGGGGAAGGCCGCGCCGGGGAAATAGCCCCAGTGCATGGCGGGCGCCGGTTCCCTGAAGCCCAGGTTCAGCACGTAGACGGTGTTGCGCCGCAGCCGCGCCGCGGCGCGGCGCACGGCGGCCGGCGCGTCGGCGCACAGGGCCACGAATTCGTCGAGCGGCGCCGTGTTTATGAGCCGGCGGAAACGGACCTCCCCGAAGTGCCGCACCCGGGCTTTCCGGGCGCGCAGGTCCACTTTCTCCACCTCGATGCCGAGATGCGTGCCGGAGGTCCCGAGGGCCAGGGCGGCGGCCAGCGCGCCGATGCCTCCCTTTCGCGGGTAGTGGAAGACGGCGTTGTAGCCCAGGCCGGGCCTGGACCGGCCGTAGGCGCCCTTGAGTATCTCGGCGGGGGAAGGGACCGGCACGAAAGGCGCGCACCATTCGGTAGTGAGCCGGTCCAGCGGGTACTGCCAGAGCTTGGCGTTGTAGGGCAGCATGAAGTGCCTTGAGATGCCGTCGCCCAGGACGCGGCGGCTCCATTTCTCGAAGGTCTCGCTCCCGTCGCCGGGCGCGCCGCCGCCGGCCGCGCGGGCCGCCAGGAAACCCCGCACGCACTCCGAACGCACCGCGGGAGGCATGCCGGCGAGATTGGCCTGGAAAGGGAAAGGGGTCCAGCGGCCGTGCGCGAAGACGCGCGCGTCGCGCCGCAGCCGGCGGACATTGGAGCCGAGGGCGCCGAGAATGAGCCTGGTCGTCTCCGGCCAGCGCAGGTGGAGCAGGTGCCCGGAATAGTCGAAATGGAAGCCGCCTTTGCGTATGGTCGCGGCCAGGCCGCCGTAACGCGCCTCGCGTTCGGCCAGGAACACCTTTTTCCGGCCCCTGAGCTCCCTGGCGGCCGAAAGACCGGCCAGGCCGCCGCCTATGATCAGCGTGTCGGTCCTTATCATCGGGAGGATATTATAGCAACTATCATTTTCGCGCCGGGAACGGCGCCGGGTCCTTCAGCTCGAGGGCCGCAGTACGGCCGTCATCTCCCCCATGGTCAGGAAAAAATTGCCGGACCTCGCTCCGCGCGGCGTTATCCGCGCCAGGAGGGCGCTGGCCGGGGTGAGGAGCGGGTGAGGATAAGCCGCGAACTGGGTGCGCAGGTACTCCAGGTTCATCGCCTTCCGGGCGGCCTCGAAGCGCACGGCCTCGAAGCCGGACTTCTTCGCCAGCAGCGAGAGGGAGCGCCTGTTGAAGTAGAACAGGTGCTCCGGCTTGTAGTGCGTCCATCTCGCGCCCATCAGCCTGGCCGTGAGCGAACCGGTGTCCGGCGTCATTATCATGATCATGCCGTCGTCCCGGAGCAGCCTGCGCGCGGCGGCCAGCGTGCGCAGCGGGTCCCGCACGTGCTCCAGCAGGTCGGACATCGCGATGGCGTCGAAACTCTTTTCCGGGAAAGGGCAGTCCTCCAGGACGCCGTGGTGCACCCTTCCGGCGCCGAACTTGGCCGCGGCCGCCGCGCTGGAATAATCGGAGATCTCGACGCCGTAGGCGCGGAAGCCCCTTTTCTCGGCGGCCTCCATGAAAAAGCCGGTGGCGCAGCCCACGTCGAGTATGTCGCCGGCCGTCTTATAACGGGAGATCAGGTCCAGCCGGAGCCCGAAGGTGGCGGTCTTCATGGCCTTGAGCGCGTCCTGCTCCCCGCCGCCGGAGAGGCCCCAGGAGCCGTAATAGCCCTCGCCGTACATGTCCTTGAGCTCCGCGTCCGTCGGCTGCGGGCTTATGAAGCGCGCGGTGCAGGACAGGCAGGAGTGCAGGAAGCCGGCGCCCAGCGCGCGGCCCCTCTTCAGCGGACCGGACCCGCAGACCGGGCAGTTCACCTGGCGGTCCCCTTCGGTTTCCCGGCGGCGCCGCGGAGGAAGACCAGCCCGGCGGCGCAGAACATGAGCATGAAGTGATCGTAGGGCAGGCGGTACCTGGGGGTACCGAGGATCACGCTGTGCATGAGCGAGACGTAGGCCAGGTAGAGCAGCGCGGGCAGGAGGGGGATGATATTCGACTTCGTGACCAGGAAGAACCCGCAGAGGGCCGCGGCGAGCAGGAGGTAATGGGCCGCCTGGTAGAGCGCGCCGTAGAGCGGTGAGATATCGGAGATCATCACTTTGCCTATCGGGAGGGTCCACAGGCGGCGGAAGTTCCGGGCCAGTTTCAGCGAATAATCGACGGGATGGGTGAGCGCGTACTTCATCACCTTCCTGCCGACTATGCTCTCCATCTCGTGGCGGGGCAGCCCCGCCAGCTCCGGGTATTCGCGCAGCGGGCTGAGCTCCCGTATCCTGTCGCCGTCCCAGGCGTCGTCCTGTATGGCGTACCACATCAGCCAGCCGCTGCCGGTATTGACCGCCAGGAAGCCGCCGTGGGCGTAATAGTTGCGCACCGTCCAGACGGATATCAGGGCGGTGCTTATCACCGCGTAAAGGACGAACCCCTTCAGCAGGCCGCGGAAGCGTTTGAAGAGCACGACGGGCAGCAGGAAGAGGGGGAAAAGCAGCGTCGGCGCCCTGACGAGGACGGCGACGCCGTGCAGTATGCCGGCCAGGGCGAACCTGCGGTTGTCTCCCTCCCTGAAGGCCCTGGTCAGCAGCAGGCATTCCCAGAGGAAAAGGAACATGAAAAGACATTCGGTCAGGCGCACGTTGCTGTAAAGTATGAACGGCGGGTAGGCCGCCGCCAGGAGTCCCGCCCCCAGCGCGGCGGCGGGCGGGAAGATAAGGCCGGTCAGGGTCATGAGGAGGACGGCGCTGCCCGAGTCGATGAAGCACTGTAGCAGCCTCACGGCGAATTCGCTGTGGCCCGTGACCGAATAGACCGCGGCCAGGAACAGGGGATAGACCGGCGGGCGGCCGTCGGTGGGGCGGCCCGGCGCCTCGACGAAGCCGTTGCCCCGCATCAGGTTCACCGCCACGGCCTCGTAGGCCCTGGCGTCGAAGCGCTCGTAGGCCTCGGGTATGGACGGCGCGCCGAACAGCAGGCCGAGGCGCAGCGCCAGCGCGGCGAGGAAGACGTAAAGCCCGGCCCTGGCGTTCATCTCATTTCTCCCCGAACCAGGTATTGGCCGCCAGGGCGGCGGCCTGCTTCACCTGGCGCGTCAGATCGTAGAGCGACCTGACCCGGGCCAGGCGCCTGAGGATATAGCGCGTATTGAAATAAAAGGCCGAGACGGCGCGCCTGCGGTACTCCGCTATCTCCTCCCGGGAGAGCGACCTGCTGCCCATGGCCACCTCCGCCCCGGACTGGTCCATCACCGCGAAATCCCCGTCCACCAGCCCGTGGGCGATGGCCTCCTCCCTTAGCGGGGTCCCCATCCGCGGGACCGCCACGTTTATGGAGGCGTAATCGAGCTTTATCGCGCGCAGCAGGTCCAGGGTCTCCCGCATCGTGGCGTGGGTCTCTTCCGGGAGGCCCAGGATGAAGGTCCCGACCGTCTCTATGCCTATGGCGGCGCAATGATCGACGGCCGACACTACCTGTCCGCGCGTGTAGCCCTTGCCGTACTTCTTCAGTATCTCGTCGGAGCCGGACTCCACCCCGAAGATGACGGTATGGCAGCCGGCCTCCCGCATCAGCGAGAGCAGATCCGGGTCCGCCACGTCGACCCTGGAGAAACAGGTCCAGCCCAGCCCGAGGCCGGCGCTTATCATCAGGCGGCAGAGCTCCCTGGCCTCGTCCTTCCGCGCGCCGAAGGTCTGGGTGTGGAAGAGCACCTCGGTGATCCCCAGGCTTCTGATATGCTCCAGTTCCGCCATGACGGACTCCGGCGCGCGGGACCTGAAGCCCAGCGTGCCCATCACGCAGAAGCTGCAGTGGAAAGGGCAGCCGTAATCGGTCAGCACGGTGGCGAAGCGCCTGCTCCTGACGAAAGGGTGGCGGTAACCGCGGCCGGAGAAGAGTTCGTGGCGGGGCACCGGTATCTCGAAGCGGGGACCGGGGGTCCCCTGCCGGAGAGGAAGTACTTCGCTCCCCGAGCGTATCAGCATATTGGCCGCCGACGCGGGATCGCCTCTCAGGTAGGAGAGGATGTCCGGGGCGGCGAAATCGAGGAGCAGGGCGTCGAGGGGGGACGCCGGGCCGAGGTATTTGCCGCCGCCTTCGCGGAAAACGTCGCCTATTCCCACCAGCCTGGCGTCCGGGCAGGCCGACCGTACCCTGGCCGCGAAGGCCAGGTCCTCGGGCAGGCTGACCGAGCCGAACAGGCAGATCACGGCGAAGGGGTCGAAGCGGCGTATCGCCTCCAGCGCCCTTTCGGGCGAAAGCTTCTCGGCGATGGCGTCGACGAGCCCGACCTCGTACTCGCCGGCCAGTATGCCGCTCAGGACGACGAAGTCCACCGGGTGGGTCAGGTAGTCGGCCTGTGAGACCTTGCTGCAGAAATAGTCGCGGATGTAGAGGCGTTCGCCGGGAGGGTTGAGCAGGAGTACTTTTTTCATCTGGCGAGTTTTTTTTCGACCTCTGCGAGGACTTCTTCCGGGTCTATGGCCTGCATGCACTTCGGCTCGGTCCAGTAGCAGCGCACGGATTTGCGGTCGTGGACGTTTATGCACGGGCTGCACTCTATGCCCTTGAAGAAGACCGAGTGCCCTTCTCCCAGGGGACCGTACATGACCGGCGTTTCCGGCCCGAAGAAGGAGACGGTGCGGGTCCCCATGGCGGCGGCCAGGTGGAGGGGGCCTCCGTCGTTGGAGATCATGAGTTCCGCGCCCTCCAGCAGGGCTGCCAGCTGCGTGACGGAAAGCCTGCCGGAGAGGTCCAGCACGCGCGGGTCGTTCAGCCGGCGGCGCATCTCCCGGACATAGGGCACCTCTTTGCCGGACCCGGTCAGTACGATAGGGGGGCCTCCGCGCTCCAGGAGGCCTCCGAGCAGGCGGGCGAAGCTGTCGGCCGGCCAGCGGCGTTCCACGCTCAGGTCCCCCGCGCTGACATAGGCGCAGACGTACGCGCCGGAGACCCCGCCCGCCCCGAGCAGCTCTTTCACGGCGTCGCGGTCCGCCTGGTCCACGACGGGCCGGACCGGCTCCAGTTTCTCTTTTCTGGGCAGGCCTATGTGGGTGCCGAGGGCGTAAAAGCTGTCGCTTATGTGCCAGTACCTGTTGAACGGGACCCTTATGGTGTGTATGCCGCCCCGCCAGGTCTCCCAGGCGTGATAGCCCACCTTGATCCCGGCGAAAGTGAAGAACGAGACTATCGCCGAGAAACGGGTGAAGAACTCGAAGTCCAGGACCAGGTCGAAGCGTTCCTTCCAGAGGTACCGCATGACGGACGCGAAAGACCCCGCGAAGGCGGCCCAGCCCCCGTCTATGTCCAGGGTGACGATCTCGTCGAAAAGTCCCAGCGCCCGGCTTATCTCCCGGTTCCTGCCCAGGGTAAGGAAGACGAGCCTGGAGCCGGGATAGGTCTTCCTGAACTCCGCCAGGGTCGGGGCCAGCAGTAGTATGCTGCCCATGCCGAAGAACTTCATGGCCAGCGTCTTGCGTATCTCCTCCCCGCGCAGGGAGGGGGTTTCCCGGCCGGACAGGCGGGTCAGGACGGTCAGCAGCAGGCAGAGGGGCAGGCCGGCGTACTTGTCCAGGAATTTAAGGAGGTTTATGTTCATCATTTCCGGGTCCCGCGCCGCCTATTTTTTCAGGAGGTGGCCGTAGTTCTTGAGCGCGAAGACGCAGGTCCTGAAAAAACTCCGCTTTTCGCTCTTTAGGAATATATAAAAATATACGGCGCCGAACCATAGGTTGAACAGCGGGTTGGGCGGCAGTTTTATCAGGAGTTTCACCAGCGGCAGGGTCCAGGGCCAGATCACGGCGGTCTGGAAGAACTTGTGCAGGTTCTCGAGCCTGCGTATGTCCGGCATCCTGAGCCTGGAGTCTATGAAGAAGGAGGAGGAGATGGAGTCCGGGCTGAAGTCCTTTTCCAGGTAGCCCCGCTCCTGGGCGTAGGCCGTGAGGGCCGTGCGTGGATAGGGGGAGAAGATGGAGCACCAGGGGTAATCGGCCTTTATCCGGACGTTCATCCTGATGGTCCCGAGGGCGTCCTCGAGCGTCTCGTCCGGCAGCCCGACGATATTGTAGGTCCTGAAAGTGATGCCGGCTTCGTGCAGCAGCGCGGCGGCCTTGTAGATGTCGGCGTCCTTCACGCCTTTCCCGAGGACCTTGTTGCGCAGCGTCTCCGAGCCGGTCTCGATGCCGAAGAAAACGCTCCTGCAGCCGGCGTCCCTGAGACGGCGGGCGTAATCGGGATTGGCGCTTATTATGTCCGCCCGCGCCAGGCAGAGGAAATCGAGGCCTATCTCGCGCTTGTACCTGTCGAGGAAGCCGTAAAGCCAGCGCTTGTCCAGCCCGAAGACGTCGTCGCAGAAATAGACGGTCCGGACCTCGCCGGCCTCCTTGAGGCCCCGCAGTTCCTCTATCACCCTGTCCTGGTCCCTCACCCGCACGTGCCGGCCCTTGCCGCTGTAGAGCAGCCTTATGCTGTCCTCGAAGCAGAAGGTGCAGTGGAAGGGGCAGCCGCGCGAGGTTATGACGTTCCTGACGCTGCGGTCGGCGACGGCCCCCAGCGCGCGGTAGAGCGCGCGGTCAGGGAAGGGGTACTCGTCGAGGTCGGCGCGCAGCGGCCGCACCGGGTTCCTCGTTACTGCGCCGCCGGTCTTCACGTGGAGGTTGGCGATGCCGGAGATGTCCTTGCCGGCGTCCAGCGCGTCCAGCAGGTCCAGGACGGCGTCCTCTCCCTCGCCCCTGCAGATGACGTCGACGCCTTCCTCCTCGACGAACTCGGGGAAGAAGGTCGGATGCGCGCCGCCGAAGAGCGAGAGCGTCCGGTACCGGGCTTTCAGCGCTTTCGCCGTCTCCCTGGCCCAGCGGTGGGAGCCGGTCATGATGGAGAAGGCTATCACGTCCGGCCTGAACGACTCCATGACGGCGTAGAAATCCTCGGGCCCGCCGCCCAGCGCCAGCTCGCAGGCGTGCCTGCGCTTCACGGCCGCGGAGATGTACATCGGACCGAGGAACTCGTACTCGATGTTCTGGAGGAAGAGGAGTTTCGCCATTCAGTCCCGCGCCCCGCCTTTGCCCGGGCGCCTGCTCTTGAACAGCCACTCCAGCAGCGCCATGAATCCCCTGGAATAGATGGCGGCGTGCCTGAGGCTGCGTATCCTGAGGAGGTAGGACAGGATTATCCTCGGCCGGAAGTAGAAGCCGCGGAAGGCCCGCTTGGAAGCGGCCTCGAGCGCGGCGGCCGTCAGCCCGCGCGGCACGAAAACGGGCAGCCAGCCGTTGAGCCGGCTCCAGTCCCTGTCGAAGGTCCCGTATTCCTCCGCGTGATCGTAGAGCCAGGAGCCGGGAAAGGGGGTCGTGAACGAGAAATGGGCCTCGTCCAGGGGCAGTTCCCTGGAAAAGCGGATGGTGCTTTCCAGCGTGGCCGGCGTTTCGCCGGGATGGCCCAGCATGAAGAAGCCGCAGGGGCTTATGCCGGCTTCGCGGGTCATGCGCACGGCGTCGCGGACCTGGCGCGTGGTGGTGTTCTTCATTATGCGCGCGAGGATCTCGTCGGAGCCGCTCTCCACGCCGTACCAGATCTGCCAGCAGCCGGCCTCCTTCATGGCCCGGAGCAGCTCCGGGTTAACCATGTCCACCCTGCCCGCGCAGGTCCAGACCAGGTCCAGCCGGGCCTCCCTGAGCAGCGCGCAGAGCTCCAGCGTGCGGCCGCGGTAGGCGGTGAAATTGTCGTCGCGGAGCTGTATCTCGCGCACGCCGTGCCTGTGGTAGAGCTCCTTTATCATCTCGAAAGTGTAGCGCGCGCTGTAGGCCCGCAGGACGTTCCCGAACACGCTGCGGTCGCAGAAGGTGCATTTGCCCGGGCAGCCCCGCGAGGCCACCAGCAGGGCGGCGGGTATCCGCTTGAGCGTATGCACGGGCGGGCAGTAATACCGCGTCAGGTCCGGCAGCAGTTCCCAGGCCGGCATGGGCAGCTCGTCCATTTTCCCGACGCGCTCCCTCGGCGCGGTCCTGACCGTACCGGCCGGCGTGCGCAGGATGAGGCCCTTCACCTGCGAGAAGTCCCGGCCGGACTCCAGCGCCTCCAGCAGTTCCACGATGGTATGGTCCGCCTCGCCGACGACCCCGAGGTCGAACTGCGGGTATCGTTCCATGGTCTCAGCGGGCAGGGCCGTGAGATGGGGACCCCCTATCATGACCACCAGGCCGGGGTCGGCCTTTTTCAGCCGGGCGGCCAGCTCGGCCGCGTGAGCTATGGAGATGGTGACCGCGGTTATCCCGACGCAGCCGGGGGCCCGTTCCAGTATGGCGCCGACGGTCTCCCGGTATCCCAGTTTCAGCGCGGCCGCGTCCAGTATCGAAGCGTCGAAACCTTTCTCCCGCGCCATGGTGGCCAGGCACAGCAGGCCCAGGGGCGGTGTCTGACCGCCGCTCTGGTGCTTTACGCCGTAGCGGTCCTCTATGGAAAGAGGCGGATTTACGAAAATTATTCTTTTATTGCGGCCCATTCGGAGTCCGTCATCGTTCCGGCGACATCGCGGTATCCGGGGACGGCGGCGGAAAAAGCGCGTCCCGGACAACAGATTGTATCAAATAGGGATGGAGGGGGGAGGCCGGCGCCGCGGGCCGTCAGACCCTGCGGAAGATCCTGATCTCGCCGGGGGTAAAGAGTATGGGGGTCGGTTTCCCGGGCAGCGGCCAGGCCGCCGCGCGGGAGAAGGAGCTGGAGAAAGAGGCCGCCTCCGAGTAGCCGGCGTCCAGTATCTCCCGGAAAGCGGCGGGCCGTCCTATGAACTCCGCCTCCAGGTCCGAGAGGAGGACGAAGTCGGGTCTTTTCTCTTTCAGGAGGTCTATGTCCCCGTTCGAACCCCAGTCGCTGGAAGAGACGGAAACGAGGGCGGCGCCGTTGAGCAGCCCGTGGTCCGGATGACGGTAATGCCGCTCGACCAAGCCCGGGCTGAACCAGGAGGGTTCGCGCGCCAGGCCGATGGAGCTTCCCGGCGGGAGGTTCTCCGCCAGCCACCCGGAGGCAAGGTCGCGTATCTCCGGGGCCCCGCGCAGCCGCAGGTGCTCCGCGTTGAAGACGGCGGCGTGGGCCAGGACCAGGGCCAGGGCCAGCCAGGCCGCGGCGGGCCGCCGGCGCAGCGCGGCCGCCAGGGACCGGCCCCCCAGCAGCGCGGCCAGCGGCATGAGCGGGAGAATGCGCCCGGCCGTGGACTCCCTTCCCGCTTTGAAGAAGATGAGCGACATCAGCAGCACCCAGGCCAGGACGAACCTGTCGGCGCGCGTGCGCGCCTTCGCCGCGAGGCCCGCGCCGGAGAGGACGGCCAGCAGTACCGGGACCCCGAACCCTTCGGCGGCGTTGAGCGAGACGGCGAACAACTTCTGCAGGGGGCCGTCCGCGTGGCGGGCCCCGGAGGCCGCGGTCTTTATCAGTTCGATCCCCTTCATGAAGCTCGGATAGTCGAGGATGGTGTAGGGGGAAGTGACCAGGAAGAAGAGCAGCGCGGCCCCGGCCGCCCCCAGGGCCTTGCCCGGGGACCTCTCGCCGGCCGGCCTCAGCAGCAGGGCCGCCGGTATCATCGCCAGCAGCGGTGCCGACGAGAAGCGCGTGGCCGTGGCCAGTCCCGCGCAGGCCCCGCCCAGGAAGAAGTCCCGGCCGCCGCCGGACTCGGCCGCCTTCCACAGGAAATACAGCGAGAGGGCCGCCCAGAAGGTCTCCGGGACGTTCTTGACCATGTAGGCCGAGTAGACGATATGGGAGGGCGTCACCGCCAGCAGCAGCGCGGCGAAGATCCCGGCGGTCCCGCCGTAGGTCCGGCGGCCCAGCAGGTAGACCAGCCAGATGGTCAGGAGGCCGAAAACGGCGGAGAGGGTCCGCCCGGCTATGTAGAAACGGGCCCATTCCTCCGGGTGGGAATAGTAGAACTCCTTGTCGGTGGTGAGTTCCAGCCAGCCCGTGAGCGAGAGTGCCTTGAGCGCCGCGGCGTAGAGATAGGTGTGGAAGGTGCCGCCGGACAGGGCCAGCGGGTCCTTCTCGCTGACGGGGTTGAAATCGAGCCTGGCCGGGTCCATCGCCTGTATCGAGACCAGGATGGTGTACTCGTCGCTGTTATAAGTGTTGAGCTGCGTGGTCCCGCCGGGCAGCTTCCAGAAGACGGCCGGGAAGCGCAGCGCCGCCGCGGCCAGGAGGACGACGGCGAGCCAGACGAGGCCGCGGGCGGAGGCGCCGGCCGGGGCGGCGGAGGAGGAACTGAGGGGCGGGTCGTTCTTCATTTTTTCAGAAGGATGAACTTCACGGTTCCGGCCGCGCAGCCGGCGGCCCAGCAGAAGCCCCGCAGATAGAGCAGGGGGAGCATCCAGAGCAGCCGGGCCTGACCGGAAGCCCGCACGGCGAAAAGGGCCGGCGGCAGGTTGAGCAGGAAGGCGGCCAGGTTCAGCGCGAGCCAGTGCGGCATCCAGCCGAAGGCGGCGCAGAAAGGGAGCGAGACGGCCGAGAGCGCGAAGAGCGGCGGCTGCACGGCGTCGCGCTTCCCGCTGTAGTCGTCGTTGCCGATGCGCCCGGGGTGTTTGGCGACCAGCTTCATTATCCAGTAGCCGCGCCAGAACTGCTGGCGCAGGAAACCGAGGGCGCTCTCCGGGAAGAAATGGCCAGTGCGGGCCTCGCGCGTGAAGAGCAGGCGCCGGCCCGAGGCGGCTATGCGGTAGGTGAGGTCGGAGTCCTCCCCGCAGGCTATCCGGAACGACTCGTCGAAACCCCCCAGGGCTTCGAGTACCTCGCGGGGCGCGCCCAGGCTGAAGGAGCCGAGGTAGCGGACCTCGCGCGGCAGCCGGGCATGGCGGTACTGGATCTCGTAATGGATGCAGGACGCCGTCAGGCTCTCCGGATTGGCCAGCGTGTAGGTGCCGCCGGCGGCCCCGGCGCCCTCGTCGAGCAGCCTTACCAGGGTCAGGGCCCAGTCCCTGTCGGGCACGCAGTCCGAATCCGTGAAAAGCACGTAGCGGCCGGAAGCGGCGCGCCAGCCGAGGTTGCGGGCCGCGGCCGCGCCGCGGTTCTCCTGGCGCAGGTACTTCACCCCGAAACGGTCCGCTATGGCCGGTGTGGAGTCGGTCGAACCGTCGTCGGCGACGACCACCTCGCAGGGCAGGGACTGCGCGCGGCAGGCTTCGAGCGTGCGGGCGAGGGTCCTCTCGGCGTTGTAGGCCGGTATGACTATCGAGACGCCGGTCACCGCCGGGTCTCCGCGCGCTGGGACTCGTCCATGAAATGCCAGGGCTCCGCCAGGACCGGGCCGGGGACGGAGATCAGTTCGGAGTCCCCGAAGCGGAGGGCGTATTCGTTCCAGACCCCGCCGCAGATGCGGGCGAAAGAGCAGCGCCGGCACTTGGGGAACATGCGTTTGTGGAGCAGTGAGTGGGCCTGCAGTATGGCGGCGTGCCAGAAATGGTCCCAGCCGCAGGACAGCCAGAACCGCTTGCCAGGCAGTACGGCGGCGCCGGCCAGCAGGCCGCCCAGCCATTTCCAGAGAGGTTCGCGCACTCGGGACCGGTGATAGTAGTCCCATTCGTCGTGGTCGTAATGGACCTGGGGCACGTTCTGCACGTGCCTTTCGAGACCCGGCATCAGGCAGAACGGCAGGTACCTGACCGTGAACTTGTCGAAGTCCGGCCCGAAGTCCGTCATGGCCCGCTTCAGTTCCGCTGCCGCGTCCGAGTAGCGCAGGAAGTTGCTTTCGTCGGCGCCCTCGGTCTGCTGCTGGATGGGGTTGAAGAGGATGAAATTGACGGTCTTGATGCCCAGGTCCCGGAAGAGCCGCGCTCTGCCGTACACATCCGACAGGTTGACTCCCGTGACGACCGAGTTGCAGCGGACCTTGGCGCCAAGGGACTGAGCGTTGCGTACGGCCTTCATGAGCCGGTCGAAGCTGCCGGGGACGTTGGTCACGGAATCGTGGAGGGCGGCGGTGGAGCCGTGCACCGAGAAAAGAAAGTCCTCCACTCCGGCCGCCGCCAGGCCGCGGGCGTATTCCTTGTCGGAGAGCCTCAGGCCGTTGGTGATGACCGAGACCCTGGGGAACCCCGTCTCTTTCGCGAAGCGGACCAGGTCGAAAAGGTCGCGGCGTATGGTGGGCTCTCCGCCGGTGAACTCCAGCACGCGAAGTCCCTCCGCGTAATGGCGCCTGATGAGGGTCCTGCACTGCTCCGTGGTCAGGTCCTTGTCGCGGTCGCGGGCCTTGACGTCGGTGAGATAATAGCAGAAACTGCACTTGATGTTGCAGGAATAGCCCACGTTCAGATCTATTCGCCGCGTGAGTGGGGGGGGAGGGGCGTTCTTCGTCATGGAAGTCCCGCCTTCCCCGCTCGCCGCGAGAACCGGAGCCTGATAACGTTCCAGACCGCCATGAAGCCGTCCTTCCAGTTGATCTTCTTGCCCTCGCCGTAGGTGCGGGGGGTGTAGCTTATCGGGATCTCCTTTATCCTGACCCCGCGCCTGATGAGACTGACGGCCAGCTCGGTATCGAAATCGAAGCCGTTGCAGGTGAACCTCATCCCCTCCAGCGTTCTGAGCCTGAAGACTTTGTAGCAGGTGAGCACGTCGGTCATGCCGGCGCCGTAAAGGAGGTTGGTCAGGGCGATGATCACCCGGTTGGCTATCAGGCTGGCGGTCCTGAACCTGGCCCCGCCCAGGAAGCGGGAGCCGAAGACCACGTCGCTCTCGCCGTCCAGGATGGGACGCAGCAGGGCGGGATATTCCTCGGGACTGACCTCCAGGTCCGCGTCCTGTATGAGGGCGATTTCGCCCGTGGCGGCCTCGAGGCCCTTGCGCACGGCGGCCCCCTTTCCTTCCCGGCGCTCCTCGTATATGACGCGCGTGCCGGGGACGGCCTCCTCTGCGCGCAGCGCCTCCCTGGTGCCGTCGGAAGAGGCGCCGTCGACCACTATGATCTCCTTCTCCATGTCCACGGGCACGCGGCGGACGCGAGCGATGATCTCGCGCACGGTCGCGGCCTCGTTGTAGGAGGGGATTATGACGGAAAGCTTCATCCGGGTCGGGTGCGCAGGAGGCGCGCCTCCTGCGCCGCTTCCTCCAGCTGGGACGCCTTCTCTATCCCCAGCCAGTAATCGGAGAATTCGTACATGCCGACGTGCCTGCCGGCGGCCAGCAGCGAGTTCACCAGTTCCGGCATGGTGAAGGCCCCCTCGCGGGGGATCCTGCGCAGGGCGCAGGGCGAGACGGCGTAGATGCCGGCCGAGACGAGATGTTCCGTCACGGGTTTTTCGGTTATGCCGGTGACCCTGCCGCCGGAGACCGAGACCGTGCCGAAAGGGAGGCGGTCGGAGTATTTGCGCGCCGCGATGGTCAGGTCCGCGCCCGAGCGCCGGTGGGCGGTCATGAATTTCCTGAAATCCAGCCGGGTGAGGATGTCGCCGTTCATCACCAGGAAGGGCTCGCGCAGGCCTTTTATGAGCTTCAGCGGACCGGCGGTGCCGAGAGGGCGGCGCTCCCTCGTGTAGCCGATGCTGACGCCGAACTTCCTGCCGCCGCCGAAATAGGCCTCTATCAGTTCCGCGCCGTAACCGAGGGTGAGGATTATGTCCTTTATTCCCAGCGCCCTGAGGCGGAGGACCATGTGCTCCAGTATCGGCTTCTCGTCCACCGGCAGGAGCGGCTTGGGTATGGAGAAAGTGAAAGGGCGGAGCCTGGTACCGCAGCCGCCGGCTATTATGACCGCTTTCATCCGAGTTCCCCTTTCCCCCGCTTCAGATATTGTACTTGTCCGGGCTGTAGCCTTCCGAGTGCGACTTTATCCAGTCGATGGTCTGCTTCAGGCCGCTTTCGAGCGTGGTGCGCGGCTTCCAGCCTATCAGGCCGGCCGCCAGGGAGTTGTCGCAGAGCAGCTGCATCACCTCGCTGGCCTTCGGGCGCTTCCGCGCGCTCGTCGTCTCTATCCTGACCTTGCGGCCCATCAGCCGCAGTATCTCGGCCGCCAGCTCCCCGACGGAGATATCGCGCCCGGTGCCTATGTTTATCACCCTGCCCACCGCGCGCGGCGATTCGGCGGTCTTTACGAAGCCGTCCACCGTGTCCGCCACGTAGTTGAGGTCCCTGCGCGGGGCGAGGGCGCCCAGCTTGACCGTCCGCTTCGTAAGGGCCTGGGCGATGATGGTCGGGATTATCGCCCTGTCCGACTGGCGGGGACCGTAGGTGTTGAAGGGCCGTATGACCGCCACCGGCAGCCCGTAGGTGCGGTTGAAGGACTCCGCTATCTTGTCGGCCGCTATCTTGCTGGCGGAGTAGGGGGACTGGGCCTGCAGCGGGTGCTTCTCGTCTATCGGGGTGTAGAGGGCGGTGCCGTAGACCTCGGAGGTGGAGGTGGTGACGACCTTGCTGGCGCCGGCGTCGCGCGCGGCCAGCAGCACGTTGAGCGTACCCAGGGCGTTGACCTCGAACACTTCGCGCGGGTTCACGTAGGAGTACGGGATCCCCACCAGTGCCCCGAGGTGGAAGACCACGTCCTTCTTCCTGAGCAGTTTCTTCACCATCTCCGGGTCGCGCAGGTCGCCCGGCACGAACTCGATCTGCGAGAGCAGCTGCCGCGGCGCGTGCTTGAGCGCGCCGAGGTCGTTGTAGGGGGTGTATTCCAGCAGGGCGGTCACCCTGGCCCCCAGCCTGACCAGCCTTTCCGTGAGGTGGCTCCCTATGAAGCCGCTCCCGCCGGTTATGAGTACCCTGCTTCCGCGCCAGTTCATCGGCCGGGCCTCAGACCGCGGCCTTGAGCGACGCTTTTACCGCGTCGGTGACCGTCTTTATCTGTTCGTCGCTGAGTTCCGGGTACATGGGCAGCGAGAAGACGGTGTCCATCACGGCGTCGCAGACGGGCAAATCCCCGCGCTTGCCGCCCAGGTGCTTATAAGCCTCCTGCAGGTGCAGGGCTATGGGATAGTAGATCTGGTTGGCTATCCCCTGCTCCGTCAGGTGCTTCTGCGCGTTGTCGCGCTTGGCCTTGGAGTCGAAGCGTATCGTGTAGTAGTTGAACGAGTGGCGGGCATTGGCCGGGACGACCGGGGTCACGCAGACGCCCTCGAGGGCTTTCGCGTACCCGGCGGCCACCTTGTTGCGCATCTCGGTCCACTTCTCCACGTGCTTCAGGCGGATGGACAGGACGGCCGCCTGCACGGTGTCGAGGCGGCTGTTGAAACCCTCCATCTCGTGATGGTAGCGCACCTTGCTGCCGTGATTGCGCAGCTGGATCAGCGTGTCGTAGATCTTCTGGTCGTTGGTGACCACCGCGCCGCCGTCGCCGAAGGCGCCGAGGTTCTTGGCCGGGAAGAAGCTGTAGGTGCCGCAGTGTCCCAGCGTGCCGAGGTATTTCCAGTCGCCGCCCGCCGGTTTGTACTTGCCGGTGAAAGCCTGCGCGGTGTCCTCCACGACGATAAGGTCATGCTTCCTGGCCAGCGCCATTAAAGCGTCCATGTCGCAGGGGAGGCCGTAGAGGTGGACGGGGACGATGGCCTTCGTTTTCTTCGTTATCTTCTTCTCGACCGACTTCGGGTCGAGGTTGAAGGTGACGGGGTCGATGTCGGCGAACACGGGGACCGCGCCGATCTGGGAGATGGTCTCGGAGGTGGCGATGAAGGTGAAGGGGGAGGTGATGACCTCGTCTCCGGCCTTGATGCCGCTGGCTATATAGGCCATGCGCAGGGCGTCGGTGCCGTTGGCCACGCCCACGCAGTATTTGGCGCCGTTATGGGCGGCGAACTCGGCCTCGAACTTCTTTACTTCTTCGCCCAGTATGAAATTGGCCTTGTTGAACACGGCCTTGACCGCGTTCTCTATCTCTTCGCGTATGGGGGGATAGCCCGCGAGCATGTCTACCATGGGAACTTTCATCGGTTTCGCCTCCGTGGGGCGGCTTTTCCGCCGCCCGAGCCCTAATTCTATAAAAAAAGGGTCTTTATTGTATAATTGAATCTCCCGCGAGCCGCCGGGCCCCATAATGAAAGTTTCCATCATAATACCCTCCTATAACGAGATGCGGACCCTGCCCGCGGTCCTGGAAAGGCTCAAGGCCCTCCCTATCGACAAGGAAGTGGTGGTGGTCGACGACGGGTCGTCCGACGGCTCCAGGGAATGGCTGGACGGGGCTATCGCGGAGCGGCGTTTCCCCTACGAATTGAGGCTGATAAAGCACGAGCGGAACCGCGGCAAGGGCGGCGCGCTCATAACCGGTTTCGGAGCCGCGGCGGGCGAAGCCGTGATCGTACAGGACGCGGACCTGGAGTACGACCCCCTGCAGATAGCGGAGGTGGTGCGGCCCGTAGCCGAGGGCCGCGCCGACGCCGTCTTCGGCTCGCGCATGCTCTCCTCCGGCGTCAGGACCTACAGCCGTCTCTACCTGGCCGGCAACAGGTTCCTCTCCTTCCTGATCTCGGTCCTGTTCGGCGTGCGGATGACGGATTCCTACACCTGCTACAAGGCTTTCCGCGCCGCGGAACTGCGCCGCTTCGGCCTTGTCTCGACGGGTTTCGAGATAGAGGCCGAACTCTCCTGCAAGACGGCTTTCCTCGGGCTCCGTTTCCTGGAGGTGCCCATCGCCTATTCGCCCCGTTCGCGGGAGGAGGGGAAAAAGATAGATTTCCGCGACGCGGTGAAGGGCGTGCTGAAGATACTCCGGCTGCGCCTGTCGCTGCGCCCAAGCTCCTTCCCTCCCCGGTCCCGCTGATGGAAGCCCTGGTCCAGAATTTCTACCTTTACCTCGCCTGTTTCCTGGGCGCGCTGCTGCTTTCCCTTTCCCTGACCCCGCTCCTGCGGGCGCTGGCGGTGAGGTTCGGCCACCTGGACGCGCCCTCCACTCACGTTAAGACCCATAAAGTGGCGACGCCGCTGCTGGGCGGCGTGGCGGTGGCGGCCGCCTTCGCCGCCTCGCTGATAACCGTGCGCTTCCTTACCGACTTCCCTACGGGCACGCTCCGCGACCTGAGGATACTGCTCACCGGCGGGGCCGTCATGCTGCTGCTCGGCCTGATCGACGACCTGAAAAAGCCTCACGGCCTCGGTGTCAGGACGAAGTTCGCGGTCCAGGCCGCCGTGGCCTTCTTCACGGTCTTTTACGGGATACGGATAGACTTCCTTCAGCCGGGCTACCTGGCCGCGGCCCTGAGCGTGCTCTGGATAGTCGGGGTCTCCAACGCTTTCAACATCATAGACATCATGGACGGCCTTTCGGCCAGCCAGGCGGCGCTGGCCGCGGCCGGTTTCCTGCTGATAGCGCTGCCGTCGGAGTCCATCTACGTCAATTTCGCGTCGGCGGCCCTTTGCGGAGCGGCGCTGGGGTTCCTGCCCTACAATTTTTCCAGGCGGCTGAAGATCTTCATGGGGGACTCGGGCAGTCTCTTCTGCGGCTACACGCTGGCCGTCATAGCCATGGGCACGAGCTATACCAACCTCAACCCCCTGGGCGTCTACGCCCCGCTGTTCATACTGGCTCTGCCCATCTACGACACTCTTTTCGTCTCCGTGATGCGCCTGAGGCGGGGGCATTCCCCTTTCCTGGGCAGCAAGGACCATTACGCGCTGCGGCTTGAGGCCCTGGGCTTCTCGCGCCGCCGGGTGGTCTCGATATCGGCCCTCACCGCGGCGGCCCTTTCCGTCGCGGCTTTCCTCGTGACGCAGGTCTCGCTGGAATGGGGAGCGCTGATCTATTTCGTCGTCGGGGGGGAGTTCGTCCTGGTCAGCCTGGCCATAGCCAAGATAAAAGTCTAGCCGGCCGTTATCTCGAATTCCGGCGGGTCGTGAAGCGTGCGCTTTACCAGGCACTGCTCGGCGGCCTTTACCACCGCGCCCCTGTATTTCCCGGGGAAGCCGGACGGCAATACCACCCTGAACGAGACCTTCCTCAGCCGGTGCGCGGCCGGGTCCCAGTCCACCGACTGTATTATCCTCAGCCCTTCCGTCGCGAGGCCCCTGGACCGCAGGAAGCCCAGCACGAAGATGCCGGCGCAGGTGCCCAGCGAAGCCAGGAAGAGGTCGAAAGGCGAGGGCGCCGAGCCCTCGCCTCCCGCCGCCGCCGGCTGGTCGGTCATTATCTCGAAGCCGTCGAATCCAGCCGCGACTTTTTTGCCGCCGGGAAAAGTTATTTCAATATCCCGCATATGAGCCTCCCTGCCGGCCGGGGCCGGGGTATCGTTCATCCTTTTGATGCCGGAGTGGGGGCGGAAGTTTCAGCCCGGGGATCAGTAATTGTGCTTGTGGATCTCCCGGGTTATGCCCGGGATGACGGTGGTCCTGGCGTCGGAAAGGGAGTAGATCTTGACCACCTGGTCGTAGACCCGCTCGAAAGCGTCCACCACCATCGGGTCGAAGGCCCTGCCGCTCTCGTTCCTTATGTATTCCAGCGCCCGCTCGGGCTCCCACTTGGGCTTGTAGACGCGCGGCATGCAGAGGGCGTCGAAGACGTCCACGACCGAGACGATGCGGGCGTAGATCGGGATCTGCTCGCCGCGCAGCCGGGCCGGGTAGCCCGTGCCGTCGAACTTCTCGTGATGGGAGCCGGCTATCTTGCAGGCGATCTGCAGCAGCGTGCTCTCCGCGTTGCAGAGGATCTTGGCGCCGTAAAGGGTGTGCTTCTTCATCTCCTCGAACTCGTCGGCGGTCAGCTTGCCGGGCTTGAGGAGTATGGCGTCGGCGATGCCCACCTTGCCGATGTCGTGCAGGGGGCTCGCGTAGCGGATGTTCTCTATCTCCTTCTGCGGCAGGCCGACGCTCTCGGCCAGCAGGGCGGAGTATTCGCTGATGTGGCGCAGATGGATGGCCGTGTCCTGCTGGTCGCGGTACTCGGCCGTGACGGCGAGGCGGTAGATGGTCTCGAGCTGGGACTTGGAAAGGCTCTCGTAGAGCTGCGCGTTCTCGATGGCCGAGGAGGCGATGGAGCCCAGCAGCTGCAGTATGCCCTCGTCGTCCTTGTTGAAGACGCCGGTCAGCTTGTTGATGACCTCGAAGACGCCTATGATGCGCCCGTTTATGTTGCGCAGCGGGACGGCCAGTATGGTGTTGGTGCGGTAGCCGGTCAGGCGGTCCGTGTCCTGGTTGAAATGCCTGTCGCCGTAGGCGTCGGTGATGTTCATCACCTGGCCGGTGGCGGCCACGTGGCCGGCTATGCCGCGGCCGTACGGGATGCGGATCTCGGTGTGCTGGTTCATGCCCTGGGCGACCTGCGACCAGAGCTCGTTGGTGTGGCGGTCGATCACGAAGACCGTGCAGCGGTCGCAGGCAAGAATCGTCTTCACCTGGTCGGCGATGAGCTCGATCAGCTTGTGGATGTGGGTCTCGGTGGAGATGCTGCCGCCGAACTTGACCAGCAGCTCGAGCCGTTTTTCGAGGTCTTCAGCCCGCGTCATAGGTATATTGTAGCAAAGGGGACGCTGATTCCTAAATGACTAATTTACTATCGATCAGTCATTTAGGAATCAGCGTCCCCTGACCCTGGTCAGCCGCTCCAGCAGCTGGGTGTAATGCACGGCCTTCGCCCGGGGATAATCCCGCTTCAGGCCGGCGTTTATCTGCAGCAGGCAGGAGGTGCCGCCCACGGCCACGGTATCGGCCCGGACCGAGGCGATATTAGCGGTCTTGCGCCGGAGTATCCGCTCCGACATCTCCGGCTGGGTGAAAGAATAAGCGCCCGCCCCGCCGCAGCACCAGTCGCTTTCGGGCAGCTCGACGAAATTTTTCCCCGCCAGGGTCTTCAGTGCTTCGCGGGGCTCCTTCCGTATGCCCTGCCCGTGGCAGGCCCGGCAGGAATCGTGGTAGGTTATCCTGCCCGTCCCGGCCAGCTCCTCCCTGGGGGCGTGGGTCATGGCCGAGGATGGGACGGCCTCTATGGCGTCGCGCACGGCGGCGGCGAAAGCCGCCGCCCTGGTCCGCCATTCCGGCTCGGCCGTGAAGAGCTGTTCGTAGGTCTTCATGAAGGCCGTGCAGGAGGAGCAGTCCCCTACGACCTTCAATTCCCCGTGCTTTTCCTTCAGCTCCTCGTACTTCTTTATGTTGCGCCGCGCGAATTCCCTGGCGTGGCGTATGTCGCCGTAATTATAGGCCAGGAGCCCGCAGCAGTTATTGTGGAAGAACAGCCCTTTGCCCAGGAAGCGTTTCAGCAGGGCCACCGTCGCCTCGCCGACCGCGGTGAAAAGGTAGTTGGGTCCGCAGGGCGCGAAATAGGCCCAGGCCGGCGCCGGACCGCCGGGCGCGTCGGCCAGTTCGGGGTCCGCGGAGAGTTTCCCGGCCAGGAAAGTGAAGGGCATGCGCGGGGCCTCCCGCTCCGCCTTCTCCAGCGGCGCAAGGCCGAGCATGCGGAAGAGCCCGAGCTTCCCTGCCAGCCTGGGCAGGCCGGTGAGCCTGGCCAGCGCGCCGAGCCTGAGAAGGAAGGCGAAGAGGCCCGGCCTTTCGAGCATGAGCCCGGAAAGGAGCGCGGGGATAAGCCGGGGGGCGGGACCCAGGGCCGCGCGCCGGCCTTCGAGGACTATGTCGGCCGTGGGGACTTTTGCGAAACAGGCCTCGGAACAGGCGCCGCAGAGCAGGCAGGTGTCCAGGGCCTCTCCGGCCGCCGCCGCGGCGCCTCCGAGCCTGCCTTCCATGGACATGCGCACGAGCTGGTTCCGCCCGCGGGCCGAGATGGGCTCGCGGCCGGTCAGCATATAGGTGGGGCAGACCGTCTCGCAGTAGCCGCAGCGGCTGCACTGGCTGACCGCGTCGTAGAGGGACCGCTCTCCCAGGTGCGTCAGGAGCGACGGGAGGTGGAGTTCCCCCTCCGCGTGGCGGTCGTACATCTCGTTGACGTCGTACTTGGAATTCATCCGTATATCCAGGGGTTGAGGAGATTATCGGGATCGAAGGCCTTCTTGAGGCGGCGGTGGACCTCCGACGGGGAGAAGGCCCGGTCCGGGCCGTCCGGGCGGTGGAAGCGGGGCGCTCTGCCGGCCGGGCAGACCCTCAGGGTGGCCGACAATACGACGCCGTAGGCGCCCAGCGAGCCGCAGAGCAGCCGCGTCAGGTCGTAGCCGGCCACGTTCTTGACCGATCTGCCGCCCAGGCGGCAGACGGTGCCGTCGGGGAGAGCCAGTTCCAGCCCCAGCAGCAGGTCCCGTATCCCGGTCCAGGCCTTGGAGGCGATAAGTCCGCCGAGCGTGCCGTCCAGTTTGGGCATCGGGGCTTCCAGCCCCGCGGCTTTCAGCTCCGAGCGCAGGACGTGCAGCGGCACGCCGGCCTCGAAGGTCGCGGTCAGGTTCTCGGCGTAGATCTCCAGGACGGAATTCAGGCCCGATACGTCGAGGTCGCGGCCACTCGCAGGGCTCGTGGCACCGACTGCGGGCAATGCCGCCCTGTTCCGGCAGGCGTCGCCGCCATCCGGGGAGGGCGGCCGGTTCCGGGTCCCCAGGCCCCGCACGCGGGACTTTATCCCGTGCGCCGCGCGGTATTTCAGCTCGGAGACCAGGTTCGAAGCCGCCGCCGTGCGGGAGGGGAACGGTCCCGTCTTCCTGCGGGCGTGGCGGTCGGAGACGGGGATTATCTTGTCGGGATTGGCCAGGTCCCCGGGGTCCAGGGCTTCCTTAACGCGGGAGAAAAGGTCCAGCTCGGCCCTGTCGTAGAGCCAGTTCATCGCCAGGCGCTTCTCGACGCCGACGCCGTGCTCGCCGGAGATCGTGCCGCCCAGTTCTATGCAGGCGCGCAGGATCTCGTGGCCGGCCTTGCGCACGCGCCGCGTCTCCTCTGCGTCGCGCTCGTCGTATATGACGTTCGGATGCAGGTTGCCGTCGCCGGCGTGGAAGAGCAGCCCGGCGGTGAGCTTGTAGTCGGAAATTATGGCTCGGACCCTGGCCGCCGCTTCCGGCAGTTTCGGGCGCGGCACGGCCCCGTCCTCCACCATGACGTTCGGCGCCAGCCTGGCCAGCGCCGGGTAGGCGCCCTTGCGGGCGGCCCAGAGCGCCTCGCGCTCGGACTCGTCGGCGGCTTCGCGGAAGTCCAGCGAGCCGGCGGCCGCTGCGAAGGAGCGCGTCTCCGCCATTTCCTTCTCGAGCTCGCGGCGCGAATTGCCGTCGAGTTCCACGATGAGAACGGCCTGCGTGGCGTCCGAAAGCCTGAGCCCGCCGCCGCCCGCCGCGTCCAGCGAGGTCCGGTCCATGGCCTCCAGCGCGCGCGGCACCGTGCCGGCCGCTATCGTCGAGGCGACGGCCTTCATCGCGCTGTCCACCGAGGGGAAGCTGCAGACGGCCGTCATGATGTGCCTGGGCAGCGGAAGTATCCTGAGCCTGGCGCAGATGACTATGCCGAGCGTTCCCTCGGACCCGATGAAAAGGCCGGGCAGGTCCGGTCCCGGATCCTCCACGGAGAGCTCCAGGGTCTCCCCCTGCGGGGTCACGACGGTCAGGCCGAGGACATTGTCCGCGGTGACGCCGTACTTGAGGCAGAGGGGACCGCCGGCGTTCTCGCCGATATTGCCGCCTATCGTGCAGACCCGCTGGCTGGCGGGGTCGGGCGGATAGAAGAAGCCGGCTTTGGCCAGTTCCTCCTGGAGCTTCAGGTTGACCACGCCGGGCTCCACGACGGCTGTCCCAGCCGCGGTGTCTATGGACCGTATCCTGTTCAGGGGGGAGAGGTTGAGTATCACGCCGCCCTTGAGCGGGACGGTGCCGCCGGAAAGGTTCGTCCCGGCCAGCCGCGGCAGGAACGGCACGCCGGCGCCGTGCAGCAGTTTTACCAGCGGCGCCACCTTCTCGGCGGCGTCCACGCGCACGACGGCGTCCGGCCGGGCGCGCGCGGAACCCGCGTCGTAGGAATAGGCCAGTATGTCGGCCTCGGCGGTGAAGACATTGTCCTCGCCGGCTATCCTTTTGAGCCCTTCCAGCGTTCCGCGGAGGCGGTCCTTTCTGAACATCGTCCCTTTTACAGCGAGCGCAGCTTGGCCGTGAAGTGCGGCAGTATGGGCGAGACCTCGACCGCTTCGAGGCCGCGTATCTTCTTTTTGTTCTTCGCCAGCGCGCCGCAGACCTCTATCACATAATCGATATGGCTCTGGGTGTAGACGCGGCGCGGGATGGCCAGCCGCACCAGCTCCATCGGGGCGGCCATGAAGTTGCCCTTGGCGTCCCTGCGGCCGAACATCAGCGTGCCTATCTCGACGCCGCGTATGCCGCCTTCCAGGTAGAGCGCGCAGGCCAGCGCCTGGGCGGGGAAGTTCTGCGGTTTTATATGCGGCAGGAATTTCTTGGCGTTTATGTAGACGCCGTGGCCGCCGGGAGGGTTGACTATCGGCACGCCCTTCTTCAGCAGGCCCTCGCCCAGGTAGGCCGAGGAGCGGATGCGGTACTGCAGGTAGTTCTCGTCGAGCACTTCGCGCAGGCCGATGGCCAGCGCCTCCAGGTCGCGCCCGGCCAGGCCGCCGTAGGTGTTGAAGCCCTCGGTGAGGATGAGCATCTGGCGGCATTTCTGCGACCACTCGGCGTTGTTCATCGCCAGGAAGCCGCCGATATTGACGAGGGCGTCCTTCTTGGAGCTCATCCAGCAGCCGTCGGCCAGTTCGAACATCTCCCTGGCTATTTCATGCACGGGCGCCGCATTGTAACCCTTTTCGCGCAGTTTTATGAAGTAGGCGTTCTCGGCGAAGCGGGCGCAGTCGAGGAACAGCGGTATGCCGTAACGGCGGCAGAGCTCCTGCACTTTTTTCAGATTGGCCATCGAGACCGGCTGGCCGCCCAGGGAGTTGTTGGTGACGGTCATCACGCAGAGGGGGACGTTCTCCGCGCCTTTCTCCTTTATGAAGCGCTCCATCGCGGCGACGTCGGCGTCGCCCTTGAACGGCGCGACCTTGTCGAAATCCAGCGCCCCTTTGACCGGGAAGTCCATCGCCTGCGCGCCGGAATACTCCACGTTGGCGCGGGTGGTGTCGAAATGAGAGTTGGAGATGATGTACTTGCCCTTGCCGCCTATGACGGAGAAGAGGATCTTCTCGGCGGCGCGGCCCTGGTGCACCGGGATTATCTCCTTCAGGCGGGTCAGTTCGCGCACCTGGGCCTCGAAATTATAGTAGCTGCGCGCGCCGGCGTAGGATTCGTCGCCGCGCATGATGCCGCCCCACTGGTCCGCGCTCATCGCGCCCGTGCCGCTGTCGGTCAGCATGTCGATGAGGACCTTCTCGGCCCTCAGGTTGAAGAGGTTGTAGTGGGCCTGCTCCAGCAGCCTGGCGCGCTCCTCGCGGGTGGTGAAGCCGAGGGGTTCCACGGTCTTTATCTTGAAGGGTTCTATTATGGTCTTCCATTTCCATTCCATCGGGCGGTTCCTCCGGTTCTTATTTGACGAAAATCATCATCAGGACGAAATAGGCGGTCATCAGGACCAGGCCGAAAGGCACGGCGACCTTCGCCCACTCGCTCGATTTTATGCCGAGCTTGGCGGCGCTGACTATGTTGGGAATATTGCCGGGGATCAGCATGCCGCCCGAGACCAGCAGGCCCATCAGCAGGAAGTCGATCTGGCTCCTGGTCATCGACGGCACTATCTCGGCGGCGGCCAGCGTGGCGTTGTCGAGGATGGCCGAGACCATGTTTATCCAGTAAAGGGCCCAGGTCGGGGTCCTGGCGATGAAGCGCTCTGCCAGGGGGGCGAGCCCGGCGCCCAGGAAGATCAGGGCCATGACGAAGAAGTAGATCTTGACCGCGCGCATGACTATGACCCGCGGGGTCTCGAAGACCTCGTTCTGCAGCGTGTCCTTGCCCAGGCTGGCCTCTCCCGCGCCGCGCGCCGCCAGCCAGGAGCAGAGCAGCACGCCGGGTATGATCCATGCCCCGAGCAGCCTTAGCAGGTAGAAGAAGTCGGCGTAGTGCGGCGGGCCTTTGAGCTTGGACACCACTATGGTCGAAAGGGGCTCGCCCAGCGGGGTCAGGGCCGCCCCGAGCCCGATGGCGAAGCAGGCATAGACCACGGCTTTCACCTCGAAGTCGCGCCTGAGACGGAGCACGGTGAAGATCTCGGCCAGGAGCAGCGAGGCGATGATGGCCGTGATAAGGCTGGAGGCGAGGCCCAGGAAAAGCACCATCAGGAAAATAGCCCCGGTCAGCCCCGTTTTGAAGACCAGCCAGTTCAGCCAGCCTTTAAGGCGCGGCCTCACGGCCCTGAAGACGAAGCCCAGCCCCAGTACCGCCGCGGTTATGGGCAGCGGCTCCTTCATGGCTTCCAGCACCAGGTGCCCGCTCCAGAGGCCGGAGATGGTCACGGCAATGACGCCCATGATGAACAGGAAGATCTCGAGTTCCTCTTCCACTTTTTTGACCGAAAAGGGAAGGACCAGTGTGAGCGCCATGATGAGCGCCAGGCCTGCCACTACGAGGTATTCGGGCATCTGTAAGAAACTCCGGTCCGCCAGGATGGGGCGGGAGGGGCCTTTAAGCCGCTCCGGCCGATTGTGCTACAATTACATTCTATTTAATTTATGCGGGAGTGTAAAAACGGATGCTGAAACTGAAGAAGCCGGTGGGCCTTTTTCTGTGCGGCGGCGGAGCGCTGGGCGCCTGGCAGTCCGGCGCGCTGTCGCGCCTGGCCGAGGCCGGGCTGGAGGCCGACGCGGTGGCGGGCTTCAGCGTCGGCGCGCTCAACGGCGCGGCCTACTGCTTCGGCCGCACGGACGAACTCGAGGATATCTGGGCCGGCCTGCGTCCCGAGACCATACTCAAGGTCAGACCCGCCTACAGGAACATGCCGCTCGACCTGCATTCGGGCCTTTACGCCGGCCCGCTGGCCCGCGCCGGCCAGAAGATACAGGACCAGCTGGCCAGGTTCAGCCTTTTCTCCGCCGAACCGCTCTACGCGCTGGTGGAATCCTGGCTCGGCGGCCGCGAACTGCCTTTCGCCCGGCGCGCCGTTTTCTACGTGATCAGCCACTGCGTAGAGCGCAGGCTCCCGCAGATCTTCCGCTTCAACGGCCGGGCCGGCGGCGCCAGGATCTCCTTCAACGACGCCCTTATCTCCAGCTGCGCCATCCCCTCGGTGTTCCCGCCGGTCACCTGGTTCGACGAGGGGCGGAAATACCACCTCGTGGACGGAGGCGTCATCGGCCACGCCACGATAAATCTCAATGTCCTGGAGGGCTGCCGCACCGTCATCATGCTCAGCAATTCCCGCGAGGCGGAGATCGGTTTCCGCGGCCGCGGCTGGATGAGCTTCTTCGAGAACAAGGCCAGGCGCATGCTGGCCGTGCACACGCAGAAGATCCACGAGTCCCGCGTGCTCATAAAGTCGGCGCCCGAGGTTCACCTGCTCAAGCCGCAGGAGGACCTGGGGATGGGCATACTGGAACTGGACGGAGCCAAATGCCGGCGGGCTTTCGAGGTGGGCGAGAAGGCGGCGATGGATTTCCTCGCCGGGGCGGGGTCCCGGGGATGATCGAACTCCATTCCGTCCAGGGCTCGCTGCTGCTCGGCGGTTTCGGCGTTTTCGTCGGCGTGCTGGGGTCCGCGCTGGGCATCGGGGGCGGCGTCTTCACCGTACCGCTGCTCACGCTGGCTTTCGGCCTGCCTATCCATCAGGCCATAGGGGTCTCCCTCGTCGCCATCGCCGCCGCTTCCAGCGCGGTGGCCTCGGTCAACGTGGAGCGCGGCCTGACCAACCTCCGCCTGGGCATAGTTTTCGAAACGACGATGGCGCTGGGCTCGCTGTTCTCGGCTCTCATCGCCAGCCGGCTGCCCGGCGGCATATTGCGGACGGCCTTCGCCCTGGCGCTGCTGCCTATCTCTTTTTCGATGTTCCTCAGGGGACGCAGCGCCCTGCGCGCCGGGACGCCGCCGGACCTGCTGCCGGAGGGACCCGCCTCCTCTTTCGACTCCGGGTTCTTCGACCATTCCGCCGGCGGCCGCAGGAACTATTCCGTGAAGAACGTCCTGCCGGCGTCCTTCCTTTCCTTTTTCGGCGGCGGGCTGAGCGGCCTGCTGGGCCTGGGCGGCGGCGTGGTGCAGGTCCCGGTGATGACCATGCTCTGCGGCGTGCCGATGAAGGCCGCGGCCGCCACGAGCAATTTCATGATAGGGGTCTCCGCGGCGGCCAGCGCTTTCATCTATTACCGCAAGGGCCACATCCCCGTCGAAGCCTGCGGCGTCATGGTGGTGGGAGTGCTGGTCGGTTCCTTCGCCGGCATGACCCTGCTTTACAAGGCCCGGTCCGAGAGGCTGCAGATGGTGTTCGCCGCCGCGATGCTGATGATAGCGGTGAAGATGCTGCTATGGTGAAAGAGAGATATTCCGAGAAGGACCTGGCGAAGCTGATACAGCGCGTGCTGCAGGCGGGCGTGCTGCTCAGCGCCCTGTTCTTCCTGCTGGGCGCCGCCTGGAGCGGCGCACCTGCCGGCGAGGCTTTTTCGCGCGCCGGGGTCCTGGTCCTGCTCGCGACGCCGGCCGCCAGGGTCGCCGCGCTCTTTTACGGTTACGCGCGCGCCCGCCAGTATCTTTTCGCGCTCTCCGCTTTCGCGGTGCTGGCGCTGCTGGGGGCCGCGGCGCTGGTCTGAACGCCGCCGCCGGAGGAACTGAAATGAAACTTGCCGTTCAGCTCGTCTTATTCCTTCTGCTGCCGGCCGCGGCCTCCGCGGCCGAGCAGGACAACGGCGGCGCGCTAACGGAGGAGATATTCACCCTGGGCCCGGAGATCGACGAGGCCTACGACAGGGGGATAGCCCTGATGTACCGCCTGGAATTCGACGCCTCGGAAGAGGTCTTCCGGGGCGTGATAGAGGAGTCCTCTTCCAATCCCGCCGGCTATTTCGCCATGACGGCGCTCTACTGGTGGCGCGCGGCGCAGAATTTCGACGTGCGGTCCAGCTCCACGGATTACGAGGCGGAATTCCTGAGGCACGCCGACGAGACCGTCAGGGTCTCCGAACTGATGCTTAAGTCCGGTGGACGCAGGGACCACGCCCTTTTCTTCATGGGCAGCGCGCACGGCCTCAAGGGCCGCTGGTACGCCCTGCAGCGCAGCTGGTGGAAGTCCTATCTCAGCGGGAACAAGGGCCGGAAACTGCTGAAAAAATGCGTAGGGCTCAATCCCGCTCTCTACGACGCCTATCTCGGCCTGGGCATCTTCGATTACTACGCCGATACGCTGCCCGGCGTGCTGGGCGTGGCCGCGCTGCTCTTCGTGCGCGGCGACCGGGAGAGGGGGATTGAGCAGGTGCGCCTGGCCATGGAGAAGGGGCGCTTCTTCCCGACCGAGGCCCGTATCTTCCTCATAGACATACTGACGCGCCACGAGAAGGACCTCGAGGCCGCCGTGGCCGAATCCCGGCTGCTGCGGGCCGGAGATCCGGACAATTCTTTCTTCTGGCTGGGCGAGATCCTCACGCTGATACACGCCCGCGAATGGGACCGGGCCTTCGACGAAAGCATGAAGTTCCTTACCGCGAACGTCGGGACGAAACAGTCCTGGCTCGCCCAGCAGCTCTCGCTGGTCTACCTGCAGGCCGGCGACGCCAAGCTGGCGCTCAATAAGCCCGCCGAGGCCGCGGCCTGGTTCACGCAGGGGATCGAGAACACCGCCTACCCCGCCAAGGGCTGGGTCACTTACTGCTATCTCCGGCGCGGGCAGGCTTTCGATCTCATGGGGAGGCGCGAGGACGCCCTGAAGGATTACCGCGCCGCGCTCGAGCGCGATAATTTCTGGGATTCGCGGCTCTACGCCTCCCGCGCGATAAAGAAGGCCCCGGATTTTCCCGAAGTTTACCGCCAGATAACTGAAGAATAGGGAGGTTCTTATGAAAAAGAGCGGATTCACCGCCGTGATCCCGGTCGCCGGGGCCGGCACCAGGCTGCGCCCCCACACCTACACCTATCCCAAGGTGCTCCTGACGGTCGGGGACAAGCCGATAATCGGCCATATCCTCGACGATGTCGCGGCCGCCGGCATAAAGAAGGTCTGCCTGGTCACCGGTTACCTGGGCGACAAGATAAAGGCCTATGTTTCCTCGGCCTACCCGGGCCTGCGGGTGGAGTATGTCGACCAGCCCGAGCCCAGGGGCCTGGGGCACGCCATCTGGCTGACCCGCAACAGGGTCGCGGGCCCGGTCCTGGTGATGCTGGGCGACACAATACTCTCCGCCGACCTGTCCAAGTTCCTCGGCGGCCGCGAGGACTGCATCGCGGTCAAGGAAGTGGCCGACCCGCGCCGCTTCGGCGTCGTCGAGGTCAGGAACGGCTATATCTCGGCCATGGTGGAGAAGCCGGAGAAGCCGCGCACCAACCTGGCCATCGTCGGGATCTATTCCTTTCGCAATTCCGCCCAACTCTACGGCAGCCTGCAGCGGCTGGTCGACTCGGGTTCCACGACGAAGGGGGAGATACAGTTCACCGACGCCCTGGCCATGATGGTCAGGGGCGGCCACCGGATAAAACCGGTGCGCATAGAGGGCTGGTACGACTGCGGCAAGCCGGAGACGCTGCTGGAGACGAACCGCTACATCCTGGACCGGGGCCGTTTCAGGTCCAGGGTCCCGGGCTGCCTGGTGATACCGCCGGTATACGTGGCGCCCGGGGCGAAGGTGTCGGGCTCGATAATCGGTCCGCACGTCTCCATAGGCGCCGGCTGCCGCCTGGAGCGGTGCATAATCTCCGATTCGATAATCAACGAAGGGGCCCAGGTCTCGGATATCAATCTGACCGGCTCGCTCATAGGTCCGAGCGCCCTGGTGGCGGGCCGCCGGGACAAGCTGAACGTGGGAGAGAATTCGGAGGTCAGTTTCTAAGGCCCGTCAGAACCTTGACTTGCCGCGGGTGACGTTCAGGGCGAAGTCCAGCATATTGTCGTCGCCGCGCACGAGTATCCGTTTCAGCCTGAAAAGATCGTCCCCGGGACGAGGCTTGCCCTGCTTCACGCTGACGGCGCAGGTATAGCCGGCCTTCTTCACCAGGTCCCTTATCCCGTCGTCGAAGGCGCCGCCGCCGTAAGGGTAGGCGAAGGAGGTCACGGGCGCGCCCAGGATCTCTTCGAGGCGCGCCTTGCTGCCCGCGAGTTCCTCCAGGGCCTCCCCGCCGCCGGCCCCGGCCAGGTTCCTGTGCCGCATCGTATGGGAGCCGATCTCCACGCCTTTGGCCGCGAGCGACCGCAGCTCTTCGGCCGAGAGTATTTCCGTCCCGGCTTCCCCTCCTCCCCGCCAGAAATTCTCTCCCCCGACGGCTTCGGAGACCATGAAGACGACGCAGGGGAAGCCGAACCCGGCCAGTACCGGCAGGGCTTCCGTCAGGTTGTTCCGGTAGCCGTCGTCGAAAGTTATCACGGCCGACCTTTCCGGCGGCTCCTGGCCCCGCCCGTAGACCGCGGCCAGGTCGCGCAGGGTCATGACCGCGTAACCCCGCTTCTTCAACCAGTCCATCTGCCGCCTGAAATCGGCCGTCCTGACCCAGAGTTTGGGCAGCCGGTCCCCCGGCGGCGGGTTGCCGACCTTGTGGTACATGAGTATCGCCGGCCCTCGCGATACCGGGCGCCACCAGTTCCACCTGGCGGAGAAAGCGGCCGCCGCGAGCAGGACCAGCGCGGCGGCCGTCACGGGCGCGCCTTCCGGCCCGGCGCGCGCCGCTGCAGGTCCCAGAGCTTGAGGTACTTGACGGTCGTGTAGAAGGAGGCCAGGAACGCCGCGAGGAAGCCGTGCCAGCCGTCCAGGAAGCCTAGCCGCAGCACGTAGCGCGAGAGGAACTCGAAAGGGAAACGCAGGACGTGCCAGGGCCTGAACCGTTCGCCTCTCTCCAGTTTCTGCGCCGCGATCAGGGAGGTGTACCTGTTGAACTTGTCGAAATACTCGTGCAGGTCGGAATAAGTGTGGTGGTCGATGTGGGCGCGCAGTACGCCTACGGGACCGTCCACGGCCAGGCGCTCGTGCACCGCGCGCACGCTGTAGCCCGCGCGGTCCCGGCGAAAGAGGCGCAGGTGCTTCTCGGAGGCTCCCCGGCCGAAGCGCAGCCTGCGGCCCAGGAAATGCACCCTGAAAGGGATCTCGAAGCCGGCTTTGTCGCCGGGGTCCCGCAGTACGGCTTCTATCTCTTTCCCGAGTTCCGGACTGACCACCTCGTCCGCGTCCACGTTGAGGACCCATGTCCTCGTGGCGTTGTCCAGGGCGAACTGCTTCTGCCCCCCGTAGGTGTCGAACCTGCGCTTGAGCACCCTGGCGCCGTGCCGTTCGGCTATGGCGGTCGTGGCGTCCGTGGAGAAATCGTCCACCAGCACTATTTCCCCGGCCAGGCCCAGCAGGCCCTGCAGGCAGGCGGGCAGGTCGGCTTCCTCGTTCCTGGCGATGATAATTACGCTGAGTTCTTCCACTTCCGGCTCCGTGTTCCCCGCGTACGGACGCGGGGCTTAGAATGCACAAAACGACCTTTCCGCGGCCGGGACCGGCTTCAGTCCACGGCCGCGGCCGAGAAAGGGATCAACCTCGTCCCGGCCGGCAGCCTGGCGCCCGGCTCGGAGTATATCGCGCCGCGCCCCGAGGCTTTCAGCTCTCCCGGCGCGGAGAGCACCCTGAGAAGTTTTCCGGCGCCGGGCGCCCTGGGACCGGCCGGCCCACCGTGGACGACGCGGAAGCCGCCGGCCTCCCTGCGGCATCCGCCGTCGAGAGCGACAAAGCTGAACTTGCCGCTGAAGACGACCGGGCGGGAGAGAAAAGTTTTCCTGAACGCGGCCGTAGCCGGCATATAGCGTTCCAACACCTCGTATATCTTCCGGCCTTTTTTCATGGTTTCGGTGCAGCGGTAGGAACAGGGATGCCAGGGGATGATCGTCTCCCGGTCCGCGCCCTCGTTGAGCCCGCAGAAGCGGACGAAGTCGCGGTGATCGGAACGGAGGCCCAGCCGGGAGTAATAATTGGGGACATTGTTCACCCAGAAGGGAAAGAGCTCCCCCTCCGGGGAGGCATCGAGGATGTGGAAGATCAGGTCCTTGATGCGGGGCAGGCGGTCCTTCTTATTCTTCCAGCCCAGGTAGGCCTTTACGCAGCATTCAGGGTAGCCGAGGGCTTCGCCCCATTCCCGCGACATGATATCCGAGTACGCTTTGCCGGCCCTGCGCAGGTCGGCCGGGCGCGGGCCTATGAGCAGGTCGCTGATCCTGGCCCCCGAAACATCGCGCCTTTCCTCCAGGACCAGTTTTTTCAGTTTCAGCCCCTCGCATAACTCGTCCAGCCGGCGCATGTCCTCCGCGCTCCCGGCGCTGGTATAGACCACGCTCTTCACCCCGGCGACGAGGGCGGCGAGGTCGTTGAACTGCAGTCCCAGGCAGCGCGGCCTGGAAAGATCGTCGGAAAGATACCGCGATATCATCGTTTCGACCGTGGCTCCTTCCCGGGCCAGCGCAGTTCCCGTATGCGGCGCAGAGCTTCGTACAGGAGGGGCTCGGGTTCGGTCAGCGAGAAACGCACGTACCCCTCGCCGCAGCGGCCGAAGCCGGAGCCCGGCGCGGCCAGCACCGCGGCTTTTTCCAGCATAAGGCAGACCGAATCCAGGGAACTCATGTCCGCCGGCGGCCGGGCCCAGACGAAGCAGCTGCCGCCGGGCCTCCTGAACCGCCAGCCCGCCTTTTCGAGGCCCGAGCAGAACCTGTCCGCCCTGGCCGCGAACCTGGCGCGCACCGGAGGCGTTATGCGTTCGTGATGGTCCAGTCCCCAGGCCGCCGCGTTCTGCACGGCGTTGAAAGGGCCCGAGTCTATGTTCTCCTTGAGGGCGTTGAGCGCCCGCACCAGTTCGCCGTTGCCGACGACCCAGCCTATGCGCCAGCCGGCCATGCAGTAGGTCTTGGAGACGGAGTAGAACTCCACGGCCACGTCGCGCGCGCCGGGGACCTGCAGTATGCTGGGGGCGGGCTCGCCGAAATAAACGTCGCAGTAGGCCGCGTCCTGGGCTATGATCACCGAGTTCTTTTTCGCCCAGCGGACCAGGTCCCTGTAAAAATCCAGGGTGGCTCCCGCGCCGGTGGGGTTGTTCGGGTAGTTGAGGAAGAAGAGCTTCGCCTTCGACGCGACGCCGCCGGGTATCTTCCCCAGGTCCGGCAGGAAGCCGTTCTTTTCCTCCAGCGGCACGTCGTGCACGCGGCCGCCGGCCAGCACCACGCCGGTGCGGTAGGTCGGGTAGGTCGGGTCCGGTATGAGGCAGAGGTCGCCCGGGTCCATGACGGCCAGCGGCAGGTGGGCTATGCCCTCCTTGGAGCCGATAAGTATGGACACCTCGTCCGAAGGATGGAAGGAGAGGCCGTGGCGGCGCTTATGCCAGGCGGCCACGGCCTTGCGCAGGGTTTCATTGCCCTTGGTATTGGGGTAGCGGTGGTTGGCGGCCTTCTTCACCTCGGCGGCGGCCCTGGCCACGATCCCGCGGTCGGTGGGAATGTCCGGATCTCCGACGGCCAGGCTGATTATGTCCCTGCCCTTGGCCCGTTCCGCGGCGGCCTGGCGGTAGAGTTCCTCGAAAAGGAACGGCCTGAACTGTCTGAAATTCCGGCTGAACTTTATTTTCATGGATACCTCAGCAGCAGGTGTCGCAGGAGGAATCCTTGCGCAGTTCGCTCTCCACCTGGAACACGGAATGCCTTATGCCGAATTTTTCCGACGCCAGGCAGGAGGCCTCTTTGAGGGCGGGCTGCTGCCTGGCCGGGTCCCTGACTATCAGGTGCGCGGTCAGGGCGTTGAAGCCGGACGAGAGGCTCCAGGCGTGCAGCTCGTGCACGCCGTCGACGCCGTCTATTCCCAGGAGCGCCCGCTCCACCGCGTCCATCGACAGACCCCGCGGCGCGCCTTCCATGAGTATGTGGAAAGCCTCCAGGAGCAGGCGCGTGGAACTGAAGAGGATGAGCGCGATTATAAGCAGGGAGACGATGGTATCGGCGGTGTACCAGCCGGTGAAATAGATGACCGCGCCGGCGACGATGGCGGCGACGGAACCGGCCAGGTCGCTGAGCACGTGCAGGAAGGCGCCGCGTATATTGATGTTCCCGGCGCTGTGGCGGTGGAGTATCCAGGCGCAGGCCAGGTTGGCCAGCAGACCGGCGGCGGCTATCGCCAGCATCGGGACCGAGAGGACGGGAACGGGGTCTTGGAAGCGTTCCCAGACCTCGCGCAGCATGAAGCCGCAGAGCAGCCAGAGCAGGAGGGCGTTGCCCAGCGCGGCGACCACTTCGGCGCGGCGGTAGCCGTAGGTGCGCTTCGAATCCGGCTTCAGGGCGGCCAGCCGCGAGGCGATGAAGCTCATGCCCAGCGCAGCGGCGTCGGTCAGCATGTGCATGGCGTCGCTGAGCAGCGCCATGCTGCCCGTCAGCAGGCCGCCGGCCGCCTCCAGCGCCATGAAGCCGGCGGTTATGAAAAAGGCCCAGGTTATCGCCTTGCGGTGAGCGCCGGCCCCGTGGTGATGGGAGTGCCCCTCGCTGCCGTGCCCGTGATCGTGGCCGTGGCCGCCGGCGCAGGAATGACCGTCGTGATCGTGGTGATGCCCCATTTCGCTATTTCATCCCCATCATGCTGAGTCCCGGCACGTACGTGACCAGCGCCAGCACGGCCAGCAGCAGGAGCAGGAAAGGCACTATCGCCCAGTAAAGTTCCGGGAGTTTCCGGTTGAAGCGGGAGCTGGAAAGGAAAAGGTTGAGGCCCAGCGGCGGCAGCATATAGCCTATCTCGAGGTTCAGGATGAAGATCACGCCGAGATGCACCGGGTCCACGCCGTACTGCAGCGCCACCGGCACTATGATGGGCACGACGATGATTATCGCCGAGAAGATCTCGATCATGTTGATGATCAGCAGGAAGGCGTTGAGCAGCACCAGGAAGAGGAACTTGCTCTGGACGAAAGAGTGCATCCAGGCGAAGATGGCGTCGGGGATCTGCGCGTCGATGAGGTAGTTGGTAAGGCCGAGGGCGGTGCCGAGCACTATGAAGATGGAGCCGACCAGGATCATGCTCTTGACCGCTATCTTGGCTATGTCGCGCCGCAGGCAGAGGTCCCTGTATATGAAGACTTCCACGATGACGACGTAGAAGGACATGATGGAGGCCGCCTCGCCGGCGGTGAACACGCCCTTGTAGATGCCGCCGATTATCAGGAAGGGCAGCGGGATCTCCCAGGCCGCCGCGCGCGCGGCCGCGAGTATCCTGCCCGGCTCGAAGGACAGCTTCTGCACGCCCGAGCGGCGGGCCACGAAATACGCGTACGCCGACAGGACCAGCAGGAGGAAAAGCCCCGGCAACAGCGCGGCGCGGAAAAGCTGGTCCAGGTTGAGCTTGCCGATTATGGCGTAGAGGATGATAGGCAGGCTGGGCGGAAAGAGAAGGCCCAGGCTGCCCGTGGTGGTCAGCAGGCCCAGCGTGAATTTCTCCGGGTAGCCCTGCTTCGTCAGCATCGGGTAGAGCAGGCCGCCCAGCGCGATTATCGTGACGCCGGACGCCCCGGTGAAGGCGGTGAAGACGGCGGTCGCGAAGAGCGCCACTATGGCCAGGCCGCCGGGCAGGAAGCCGAACAGGGCCTCGGCCAGGGCCAGCAGTCTGCGCGGCGCGCCGCTCTCGGCCAGCACATAGCCCGCGAAGGTGAAAAGAGGGATGGCGATGAGGGCGGGCAGCGAGGAGAGCCTGAGCATCTCGACGATGACGGCGGAGGAATCCACTCCTTCCGCGCCGAAGAGGTATATCGCTCCGCCGCCGATGAGCGTGAAGACCGGCGCGCCCAGGAAGGCGAGCAGGAGTATGCCGAGGGCTATAAGTATTCCCATCAGAACTTGAACTCCTCGCCCGGGTCCACGACCCGGAAAAGGTTCATGATGGTGTGCAGGATTATGAGAGCGAAGACGGCGGGGATAATCATGTGGGCCCAGCCGGACGGTACGGCCAAATGGCCGATGTAGAACGAGGTCGAGGCCGAGGTGAAATCGTCCTTTACGAACTTATAGGCCGCCCAGAACAGCAGTCCCGAGACAGCCACGGTGAAGGCGCCGGCGAAGATGGCCAGGCCGCGGCGCGCCTTTTCCGGCGCGAACTTGACCAGCGCCTCCAGGGCGAACTGGCGAGAGTAGCGCGAGGCCAGCGCCGCGCCGAGCAGCCCGGACCACAACACCATGTGGCGCAGCATGGGGTCCAGCCAGACTATGCCCGAGTGAAAGAACACCCGCAACAGCACCTGCAGGAAGGAGAGCGAGATCATCAGCGCCACGAACAGCACGATCAGGATCTTTTCGCCCTTGACCAGCCATTCTTCGAAGCGGAACAGGAAACGCATGATATTATTATCCAATAATGGCGCCGGCCCCCGCAACCCCCGGAAAGGGTCGGCGGGGGCCGGCGCGGGGCGTCCTATTCGGATTTTTTGGGCCGGCGGAAGTCGGCCAGGGCTTTCTCTATCCGGTCCAGCATTTCCTGGGGATAGAGCTTGCCGGCGAGGGCGTTCCTGGCGGCCTCCCCGGCTTTTTCAAACTCCCCCACGATGCTTTTGCCTTCCGGGTCGGTGAACTTTATCCCGGCTTTTTTGAGCAGGTCCGCGGACTTGGCGTTATCGGACCTGCTTATCCTGGTGAGCTCCCTGAAATAGCTGTCCCCGGCCTTCAGCAGCGCGGCCTGGTCCTCTTTCGACAGCGAGGCGAAGACCTTTTTGGAAAGCAGGACGGCGCCGGAGGCGTTGGTCAGCGGCAGCGACAGCGCGTACTTCATCCTGGTGTGCCATTGCATGGCCAGCACGGCCAGGGGGGAGCCGTAGATGCCGTCTATCATGCCGGTCTGCAGCGAGGTCATCACGTCGGTGATGGAGAGCGGGATGGGCTTGATCCCGAGAGCGGTGAAAGCGGCCTCGGCCGTCGGGTCGCCTTCCCACATCCACATCTTGACCGCCTTCAGGTCCTCCGGTTTCTTGACCGGCGAGTTAGAGAGTATCAGCACGTCGCCGACCTCGGCCCAGCCGAGGAGGACATAGCCGGCCTCTTCGAACATCTTCCTGAACTCGGCGTCAAGCGCGCCGTAGACATAGTCTATCTCGGGCGCGTTCTTGAACAGGAAAGGCGTGTCCAGTATGCGCGCGGCGGGGGCTATCTCCCCTATGCCGACGCCGGTGAAGCCGCCGGCGTGCAGCTGGCCGATGCGGATCTTGCGCACCACGTCCTTCTCGTCGCCCTGCACGCCGCCGGGATACATGCGGAATTTCACGCGGCCGGCGGTCTTCTGCTTCACCTCGTCGGCGAACTTCTTCATCACGTTCATCCAGGCCGAGCCTTCCGGGGCCAGCGTGGCGAACTTGATCACCGTCTGCGCTCCGGCCGGGGCGGCCAGCAGCAGCGCGGCGCAGACAGCGGGCAGTATCCTAGAAAAGTTCATCTTTTTCCTCCAGCAGGGCTTTTGCTTTTATCTTGGCGACCTCGTTGGCCAGCCTGGTCCCGCCGTCCCGGAGTTCCGCCGACAGCACGGCTTCCAGGGCCGCCGTGAAGAATTCCTCGTCGAGAGCGGCCGGGGCGTACATCCGGGCGGCCATGTAACGGTTGAGCAGGAAATCCGCGCCGGCGCCCGAAGCCGCGGCGTCGAAATAGGACCGGGCCTTGTCCGGGTCGCCGCCCAGCATGCGCGGGCGTATGGAATAATAGGCGCCCATGATGCTGTGCGCGCCGTTATAGTAGTAGGAAGGGTCCAGTTCCAGCAGCCGCAGCGCAGCGGGTTCTATCGACGGTATTTCGGCTATGGCTTCCGGCTTGTCCCGGTTTATGTTGATATAGGAGGCTTTGCAGAAGGTGTGCCAGAACAGTGCCGGCACGTCCCGCTTCCGGGTTTCGGCCGGGCCGCGGCCGCCGAGGGCCCTTTCGGAGTAGGCCTGCCCCTTGAGATAGAAGCCGGAGGCGCGCTCCGGCTCGCTGTCCTCGAGGAACATGAAGGCGTAGCCGCAGAAGCCCTGCGCGGCGTTGACCAGCAGGCCCTTGTTGCCCGGGTCATTGGCGATGAGTATCTCCATGAGCTGGAGATTGCCGGGGAGGGCCTGGCGGGCGTACTGCGGGTCGGACTGGGAGAAGACCGACGAGATGCCCTCGTCTATGACGCCGCCGGTCACGCGGGCGGCCGTGCGGTTGAGCGAGCAGCCCGTCAGCAGGGGGAAGGCGGCGGCCAGTACCAGTTTTTTCACCGGGCCTCCCTTATCCATCGCGCCAGTTTTTCCAGCGCGGCGCCGTGCTTCTGCGCGAATTTCTCCAGCGGCACCGGCACGCGGAAGGACCAGTTATGCGGCCCCAGGGTATTGGGGGTGTTTATCCGGTCCTTAGTCCCGAAAATATCCGGGAAGGTCAGCAGCACGACGCGCGAGCCGGAGCTTATCGCTTTCTCCGTTATCCTGTCCAGCGCTTTCGCGAAGGCCGGCGGGCGGCCCTCGCCGTCGACCATCTCCCAGAACTTCTTCTTCTCGGCGTAGGCGACGCTCGCCCACCACTCGGCCAGCGTCTCGGTGTCGTGGGTGGAGGTGGTGGCCAGCGAGACGTGCGGATAATCGGCGGGGTCGATATAAGTCCCGTCCTCTTTCGTCTCCCAGCGCATGACCTTGTAGCCGGGCACGCCCTGCTCGGCGAGCACCTTGCGCACGAAGGGGGGGATGAGGCCGAGGTCCTCGCCTATGGGCAGCATCGGGGACGCGGCGACCAGCGCTTTGAGGAAGCGGCGGCCGCGGTCCTCCTGGTTCTCCTCTCCCTCCACGTCGAAATGAGGCTTGAGTTTCTTGTCCTCGGGGACTATCCAGGTGCGGAAGAAGCCGACCATGTGGTCTATGCGGTAGATGTCGTAGAGGTCCTCGGAACTTCTGAGCTTGAGGCGCCACCACTCGAAGTTGTTCTTCTCGGTCTCCTCCCAGCGGTAGGCGGGCAGGCCCCATTTCTGGCCTTCGGGAGTGAAGGCGTCGGGCGGCGCGCCTATGGAGTTGGTTATGTCGAACTCGTCCTGGCGCGACCAGACGTCGGCCGCCTCCTGGTTGACCATGAAGGGCAGGTCGCCGAAAAGTTTTATGCCCAGCTCGCCGGCGCGCCAGCGCATGGGCGCCCACTGGCGGCGGATGAGCCACTGCAGGTACTTGAAGTAATTTATCTCGAGCGCGTTCTCCGCGCGCGCTTTTTCCAGCGCCCCGGGCAGCCGCTCGGACAGGGCCTGGTCCCAGTGCGTCCACGAGATCCAGCGGTTGACGTCCTTGAGCCGCCTGAACAGGGCGTAGTCCTCCAGCCAGTAGGTGTTCCTCTCGCAGAAGCCGGCGAAGTCGCGGCCCTCTTTCGTGCCTTTCTTTATGTGGTTGCGGTCGAAGGCGGCGTAGATCTTCCAGAGCGCCTCGTGCTTGAGCCCGCGTATATCGTCGTAGAGGATGGCCTTCGCGGACCGGACATGGTGCAGGCGGTCCTTGAAATCCTTCGAGGCCAGGAATTCCAGCGCCTCGGGGGCCTCCTTGAGCTCCGGCACGGCCTCGGGATCGATGTAGACCGGGTCTATGGCGAAGGCGCTCAGGGCCGTGTAGGGGCAGTTGACGCCGGGGGGCATCTCGTTTATCGGGAGTATCTGGAGTATGTCCAGCTCGGCGGCCTTGAGCACTTCCAGCCAGCCGTGCATCGAGGTGATGTCGCCTATCCCCCAGTCGCGCTCTGAGCGCATCGAGAAGATGGGCAGGAGTATGCCGACATGTTTGCGTTTGAGTATCTTGTGCATTTTTGGCCCGGCGTCCTTTCCCTTCTTTATTTCTCGGCTATCGCCTCTATCTCGACCAGCGCGCCCTTGGGCAGCGCCTTGACCTCGACGGTGGCCCGGGCCGGAGGCTGCTTCTGGAAGAACCTGGCGTACACTTCGTTCATGGCCTGGAACTGGCCGAGGTCGGTCATGTATACCGTGGTCTTGACGACATTGTCCAACGGCAGGCCCTTGGCGGCCATGATGCCCAGGATGTTCTTGAGCGCCGCCTCGGTCTGGGCCTTCACGTCCGGAGGGACCATCTGGCCGGTGCCGGCGTCCACCGGCAACTGGCCGGATATGAATATGAGGTTCCCGGCTTCCACGGCCTGGGAATACGGTCCTATGGCGGCCGGCGCCTTGTCGGTGACGATGATCTCTTTCATTTTTCCCTCCTGGTCAGCCCTTTTTGTCCCGTATGAAAGCCGCTATGGAGCGGTCATAGGTCCTTTCGCCGGCGGCGGTGAAGAAGCAGCCCGGCAATTCGCCCGCGGCGCGGTGATACGCCACGCATTCGCAACAGAGCCCTTTGCGCGGGCAGGGGTCGTAAGTGCAGGAACAGGCTGCCGAATTTTTGTCCTTCTTGCACTGCATGGCGTCCTCCGTCCCCAGTAGCCCCTTACAGTTAAGGATATATATTACAAAAAGAGGGGGACGTTGTTTAGTTCTTTAGTTTTCGTACTTCAGACGGCTCGTTTTCCGGTTACCGGAACAGCGAAAACTAAAGAACTAAACAACGTCCCCTGAACCGCTTGCCCGCGGACGGGTTATTGTGTTTAATTGACTGCCATGAAGAAAGGCGTTTTCCATTTCGCCGGGATAGGCGGCTTCGGCATGAGCGCGCTAGCGCAGACGCGGGCCATGGCCGGCCTTCCGGCGACCGGTTCCGACAGGGACTTCGACGCCGGGCGCAACCCTGAGACCCGGGCGGCCCTGGAGAAACTGGGCATAAGGATATTCCCGCAGGACGGCTCCGGCGTGAAGGGCGCGGCGAAGGTGGTGGCTTCCACCGCCGTCGAGAACTCGAACCCGGACCTGGCCCGGGCGGCGGAGCTGGGCGTGCCGGTCCTCCACCGCTCCGAGCTGCTGGCGGAGCATGTCAATTCCTCGCGCGCGGTCGCGGTGGCCGGCACCAGCGGCAAATCCACGGTCGCGGCGATGATCTTCGAAATACTGGACTTCGCCGGCCTCAAGCCCTCGATAATAACCGGCGGCGCGCTTCTTTCGCTGAAGGAGCGCGGTCTGCTCGGCAACGCTTTCGCCGGTCCCTCGGACCTGCTGGTCATAGAGGCCGACGAATCCGACGGCACCGTCGCGCGTTACAGGCCGGCGCTCGGCGTCCTGCTCAATATAACACGCGATCACAAGGAAGTGGAGGAACTGCGCGGGATATTCTCCGCCTTCGCCGCCAACTGCGGCCGGTTCCTGGCCTGCGCCGACGACCCCGAGGCCTCGGTTATAAGTCCGGCGGCCGGCTTCTTCGGCAGATCGGCCGCTGAACCCGTCTTTTCGGACCCGCGGCCGGGCCTCTTCGAGTCCCGCTTCCGGCTGGGCGGCGTGGAATTCTCCGTGCCGGCGCCCGGCGACTACAGTATCGACAATGCCGTGGCCGCGGCCGCCGCCTGCTCAAGGCTGGGAGTGGACCTGAAGACCTGCGCCTCGGCGCTGGCCCGGTTCAAAGGCGTGGCGCGCCGTTTCAATGTCCTGGGCCGCGCCGGCGGCGTGACCGTGATAGACGATTTCGCCCATAATCCCGCCAAGATCGCCGCCGTCCTCTCGGCGCTCCGGCTGAGGAAGGGGGGGCGCGTCCTGGCCCTGTTCCAGCCCCACGGTTTCACCCCGGCGCGCCTGATGCGCCGCGAACTCCCCGGAGTTCTTTCCGCCTCGCTGTCGCCGGGCGACGAGGTCTTTTTCCCGGACATATACTACGCCGGGGGGACGGTCGCCAGGGATATTTCGTCGGCCGACCTGGCCGCCGACGCGGCGGCCGCCGGCCTGAAAGCCCGCCATCTGCCGGACCGAGGGCGTATCGCGGCGGAAGTCGTCGCGGCCGCCCGCCCGGGCGACATCGTCATCGTGATGGGCGCGCGCGACCCTGGACTGCCGGCCCTGGCGCGGGACATACTGGCCGAACTTTCCGGGCGGGCGGGGGGCTGAAATGCTCGCGGAGAGGGAATTCCCGCGCTGCGCCCGGCAGATAGCGCCGCCCGACCGCCCGGTCTGAGGCGTCGGGGCAAATGGTAAAATATAGGGAAGAATTACCGGAAGGGGACATACTTCACATTTTCCCGCCGGTCTCGGGCGGATGACAAGGAGAGAACTATGAAGCCCTTTAAGCTCACCGACAACGTGGAATACATGTGCGTCAATCATTTCAACCGCCGGTTCTTCGACTCCCTCATCCCGCTGCCGCAGGGCACCAGCTACAATTCCTACCTGGTGCGCGGCGCGGAAAAGACCGCCGTCATAGACGCGGCCGACCCGGAGAAGATAGGCGTGCTGCTGGACTATCTCAAAGAGGAAAAGAAAATAGACTATATCATAGCCCAGCACGCCGAGCAGGACCACAGCGGCGGCATAACCGAACTGCTCAAAAAGTACCCGTCGGCCATGGTGGTCACCAACCCCAAATGCAAAGAACTGCTGATGACGCATCTCCATGTTCCGGCGGAGAAGTTCATCGAGGTCAAGGACGGGGAGGAACTGGACCTGGGCGGCGGCAGGAAGCTCAAGTTCATCTATACGCCCTGGGTGCATTGGCCCGAGACCATGTGCACCTGGCTGGAGTCGGACGGCGTGCTCTTTACCTGCGACTTCTTCGGCTCGCACCTGGCCACCCCCAATCCCTTCTCCGATCCCGAGGACGTGTACGAGCCGATGAAGCGTTATTACGCCGAGATCATGATGCCTTTCCGGCAGCAGGTGAAGGCGGACCTTGAGAAGATCTCCGGGCTGCCCGCCGGCTATATCTGCCCCAGCCACGGTCCCGTTCACAAAGGGCAGATGCCCGGCAAGGTCAAGGAGTATTACACGGACTGGGCCGTTTCGGCGCCCAGGAACAAGGTCGTGCTGGCCTATGTCTCCATGCACGGCAGCACCCTGGTCCTGGTCAACCGGCTCTACAGCCGCCTGCAGGAGCTGGGCGTGCACGTGGAGAAGCTCAACCTGGAGGATGCGGACACCGGTCGGCTCGCCATGTCGCTGGTCGACGCGGCCACCATAGTGGTAGGCACCCCTATGGTGCTGGCCGGCGCGCATCCCAAAGCCATATACGCGGCGTACCTCGTCAACGCTCTCAGGCCCAAGGCCAGATGGATAGGGGTGCTCGGCTCTTTCGGCTGGGGGGGCAGACTGGTGGAGTCGCTGGCCGCGGCTCTCGGCCCGTTCAAGGCCGAGGTTCTGCCGCCGGTGCTGGTCAAAGGGCTGCCGCTGGAGGACGACCTTAAAAAGGTCGACGCCCTGGCGGAAGAAATAGCTAAAAAGCACGCGACTATCGGCTGAGGCGCTCCCTTGAAAAAACGGGGTTTCTCTGCTAGACTTTTTATAAAGCTTTCCGCGCACCTGTCGGTTGTTGCGGGAGGCGGGTATTGTTTGGGGATATTCTATGGCTGACTCGGCCGACAGGGGCAAAAGGTCCCTGATAGTGATGGTGCTGGCCTTCCTGATAACGGGCGGCGGCGTCTTCGTCTTCCTTATTTTTCAGAGCCTGGAAGATATGCAGGACGTCAAGTTCCGCAGTTTCGGCTCCGGAATGACCGGCCGCGCCAGTCTCCCTATCCTCAAGTACTTCGGTTTCGTGGACAGCGAGACCGTGGCCGAGGCCGCCTCCGCCGAGCGCAAACTCGCCCGGGAGGATAAATTCGGGGCGGCGTCTTCCGACGCGGAGGCCGCGGCGGCCCCGGCCGACGCCCCCGTCGTCCGTTCCGGCGGGCCTTCGCGGGGGGGCTCCCCGTCGCGGTCCGCCGTCCCGAGGATGGCCTCCTCCATGTCCGGGCCTAAGGCGGGTTCGGGCGGAGGCAGCAAGTCTTTCTCTTCTTTCCAGCGCGCGGACTCGGGCCCGGCCCTCAAATTGTCGGGCGGAGGTTCCGGGGCCGGACCGGCCGCCGCCAAGACCGGGAAGACCATGGAGGCGCTGGTGGCTGCGCGGGGCCATCTTTCGGGCGCGCTCAATACAGGTTCGGCCCTCGCCGCCAAGGGCAAATGGGACCAGAGTTTCGGACTGAAGCATTCGGGGACCGGGACCGGCGGTCAGCTTGCCTCGTACAACAAGGCCGCGGCCAGCCTGGACGAGATCGAATCGGGCGAGGTCAGCAGCCTGAAGATCGACGACCCCAAATCGATGGCCGTGCCGGACGTGGGGAAACCCAAGCCGGTGCCGACTTCCGAGAGCATGGCCGATAAGCTCAAGGAAGCCGCCAAGAAAAATCCCAATGACCTGGTCGCCAACTCCCTGCTTAACAATATCCCGTCTACGTCCGGTAATTTGCCGGCTCCAAGCGGCGAAGGCGGCGGGGATCCGGGAGCGCCGGAGATGCCGGACGATATGAAAACGTACATACTCAATAACGGCGTTCTTGAAGGGGACCGTCAGTTCACATCCACAGCGGTCAAATGCGAGAAGAGCTGTCCCGGGGATCTTAAAGAAGGCGATTATTACTGGAATGTCACGTTCACGGGGACCGGCCAGGACGGGAACCCCTATTCGGAGACCTGCACCGTCTATTCCCAGTCCAGCGGCGGTTTTCAGGGGAAATGCCCTTATTAAATCCGGCCTTGCGACCCCTTGACAAGTCAACGTTCGCCTGCTATAACATAAAGGAAATAGGACTTTGCCCTGAACATCGCGGAAGGTGTGTCAAGGGAAAGTTTATGTTGTTTTGATTGTCCGGGGAAAGCGGGGCCTTATG
>Ga0302246_1000276_pt1 | contig 48840 bp, 35 predicted proteins | sample AAG_UR_Trp_MG_FD_193533 | JGI IMG/M metagenome (GOLD analysis project Ga0302246, IMG submission 193533) | Enriched activated sludge microbial communities from anaerobic digester in WTTP, New Holstein, Wisconsin, United States - AAG_UR_Trp | ecosystem: Engineered > Bioreactor > Anaerobic >... | reverse complement strand
CCACCGGTAACAACAACGGACGCCTCGACCCTGGTGAAACCGTGACCATCACCATGCCGCTTAACAACAACGGCGGCGCCGCCTCCCCGAATGGGACAGCCACCATGAGCTGCGCCACGCCAGGCATCACGGTCAACAACGGCAACGCCAGCTTCAGTGCTATTTCCGCTGGAGGCGTTAGCAACCTAACATTCTCACTCACCGCCAACGCCAGCATGGACATCGGCACAGTGGTTAGCCTCAACTTCGCGGCTACCGCAGGCCAATACAGCGCCAGCAAAACCGAAAACACCTCCGTGGGCCTCATCATCGAGGATTTCTCCACCGGAGATTTCAGCTCTTTCCCCTGGATCATGGGCGGAACATTGCCCTGGACCATCGACAGCAGCACCTATTACAGCGCAGGCTACAGCGCCAGGAGCGGCGCCATCTCCCACAGCCAGACCAGCACCATGGAGACCACCCGCGTCCTGTCAGCCCCCGGCGAACTGAGCTTCTGGTACAAGGTCTCCTCCGAATCCAATTATGACAAACTGCGCTTCTATGTGGACGGCACCCAGCAAAACGAGTGGTCTGGAAACATAGACTGGACTCAGGCTACCTACAATCTGGCCGCCGGCACCCGCGTGCTTAAATGGGAATATGTAAAAGACTACAGCGTGAGCAGCGGTTCCGACTGCGCCTGGGTGGATGATATCATCTTCCCCGCCTCCACCACTCCCAGCAGCTTCTATCCGCCGCGGAACCTGACCGCCCTGGCCGGCAATGGTTATGTGACCCTCAACTGGAACAGCCCAGTCTATGGAACCCCCACTGGTTATCGTATTTACCGTGACGGCAACCTGCTGACTACGGTCACCGGACTCACTTATACCGACAACGCGGTGGTCAACGAAACCACCTACAGCTACTACCTTGTAGCGGTATATTCCGGCGGAGTATCCGATCCCACCGACACGGTACAGGCAACACCCTCTGCCATCGTACCCACTGAAGTGATCATCGGCACCGGAACCGGTTCCAACGGCACCAGCACCGCCTGCCCGGTGAACCAGTTTTACCGTAGCCTGCATGGCCAGGCGGTTTATACTGCCGCGGAACTCAACGCTGCCGGAGTGGTCGGTCCCATCAATATTACTAAGATCGGATTTAACATCACCGGACTTCCAGCCCAGGCGATGCCGAACTTTGTGGTCCGCATGGGACATACTACTGCCACCAACGTCTCCAGCTGGATATCCACGGGCCTCACCCAGGTCTGGAGCAGCAGTTCCTACTTACCTACAGCCACCGGCTGGAATATGTACACCCTCTCCACTCCATTCTTGTGGAACGGGATAGACAACATCGTGGTGGACACCGCCTTTAACCAGATCGCGTCCTGGAACTACAGCGGCACAACTGAGTACACCGAAGTGTCCAACGGTTACCGTTACGTACGACAAGACTCTTCTAATCAGGGCAACATCTTTAGCGGCGGCAGCATCTCCTCCTACCGTCCCAACCTCAAGCTGACCCTGCTTCCCAACCAGTCTGGCCCCGTGATCCTGGTGAATCCCACAACCCTCGCCTATGGCGATGTGGCCGTGGGCAGCACCGACACGAAGACCTTCACCATCCAAAATAGTGGCGATCAGACCCTTACGGGCACCATCACCACCCCCGCCGGTTACACCGTGGCTGCGGCACGCAATTCCACGGAAGCCCCGCTGGCCGGAAAGGAAAGCCGCAACAGCCTGAGCTTCAGCATCAATGCCGGCGCCACCAAGACCTACAACCTGACTTTCGCGCCCACCGCCGTGGCCTCCTACAACGGCAACGTGGTGATCGCCAACAACTCCATCAACAACACCAGCGTCAACATCGCGGTGAGCGGCACAAGCTACATCCCGCCCACCATCGATATCGACAACGACGCCCTCTATGCCTACCTGCAGGTGGGTGCTGAAGACACGGACAGCTTCACCATCACCAACACCGGCAGCCAGCCTCTCACCTTCAGCATCAGCATGACTGAACTGCCCTCCAGAACAGGCAACCTGCTGCAAGCGGCTTCCGCTCAGGAGAAGAGCATCGCGGGCAGCACCCTCACCCTGGACGCCAGCAGCTACCTGCCCGGCACCACAGTGGACTGGACCTTCACCGCCACCAACGCCAGCACGGACACAGAGTGGATGGAAGACGTGATCATCAGCTTCCCCGCCGGGGTCACCGTGAACAGCGCCACCAACTTCGTGGGCGGCAGCGGCGGAGATATGACCCCCGATGTGACCAGCGGCAACGGCGTGACCATTACCTGGCACGGTGAAACCTCCAGCGGCTGGGGCGTAATCCAGGGAGGTCAATCTGCCTCCGCCACGGTAAATGTGACCATCAGCTCCAGCTTCGGCGGCAACCTCACCCTGCCCTGGACCCTGAACGGCGATATCTACGGTTCTGAGCCTCACACCCTCTCCGGCTCCAATGTGCTGACCCAGGATTCCCCTCCCATTTCCTGGCTGAGCATCTAGCCTCTCAGTGGCAACATCGCCGCGGGAGAGAGCCAGACCATCACCGCCTACTTCTCCGCGGTCGGCATGGCTGTTGGCACCTATGAAGCGATGCTCACCATCCATTCCAACGATCCCATAAATCCCACTCTGGATGTGAGCGCCACCATGGATGTCTGGGACACCGGAAACCACGCTCCCACCATCAACCTGCCCGACAGCTTCTCGTTCGACCGCAACGGCAGCCTGACGGTGAACTTCAACTCCTACGTCTCCGACGAGGACGGCGATCCCCTCACTCTGGGCTACAGCGGCAATACCAACGTCTTTGTGGCCATCAACGGATTGAACGTGACCTTCACCGCCGCCCAGAACTGGACCGGCAGCGAGACCATCACCTTCTCCGTCTATGACGGCCACAGCTACGCCTATGACAGCGTGGTGGTAACCGTCAACGAAGTGGCCGGGCCCGGCTGGACACCCGTCGTCTATCCCAATTCAGCCACCATCCACGGCATCGTGACCATCTATGGCGTGGCAGCCGAACTCAACGACGTGGTCGGCGCCTTTGTGGGCAGCGAATGCCGCGGCGTGGCGGATGTGGTGACCAATGGCGGAAACGCCTACGTGACCCTGGTTGTGAACCTGGCATCCAACGGCGAAGAGGTCAGCTTCAAGATCTACGACTACAGCGCCTCTCTGGCCTACGATGCCATCGAGACCTACACCCTCAACTACAACCAGGTGATAGGCACCACAGACAATCCTGTGCCCATCAGTGTGGACGAGATCACCTCTCTCGACGCTCCCGTGATCACCTCCATCACCAAGGTCGATGGCGGCTTCAAGGTCACCTGGAACGCCGTGGACAATGCGGAAAGCTACCAGGTGTACCGCGCCACGGATCCCTATGGAACCTACACCCTGATTGGAACGACAGCGAATCTGCTCTTCAGCGATCTGACTGAACTGCCCATGGCCTTCTACTATGTGAAAGCCGTGCGCGACTGATCGCCAAGATAGGTCGGTAAATGAAACAACTACTGATATTGACCATTCTGGTTCTACTCTCCCTGCCCCTCGTGGCAGGGGAGTGGACCCAGTATTACTTCCGCTTTGAACTGCTGGACAAAAGCGAACTGCAAAACCTGACCCGGATCGTCTCTATCGACAACGTCAAAGGCAACTGGGTCTATGCCTACGCCAACGACAGCGAATGGGCGGAATTCAGAAAACTGGGCTACAACACCCAGATCCTCCCCGATCCTGCCAGCCTCTATCCTCACAAGACGAACGGCAGCGTGAACGAAGTGAAGGCGTGGGATAGCTACCCCACCTACGACGCCTATGTGAGCATGATGAACGGCTTTGCCAGCGACTATCCCGGGCTTTGCCAGATCATCAACGTGGGCACGACGGCAAACGGCCGCGCCATCCTGGTCGCCAAGATCTCGGATAACGTCGCCACTGAGGAAAAAGAACCGGAAGTGCTGCTCACCAGCACAATGCACGGCGATGAAACCACCGGCTGGATGCTGATGCTGCGCCTGATCGACACCCTCCTCAGCCAGTATGGGACTGATCCCCGCCTGACCAACATCGTGAACTCGATGGAACTCTACATCGGGCCGAACACCAATCCGGACGGAACCTATTACGGCGGCAACAACACCGTGTCCAACGCCCGGCGCTACAACGCCAACGGGGTTGACCTCAACCGCAACTACCCCAATTATGACGGCAGCCTGAACCAGGGCGCCATCCAGCCTGAGACCCAGGCCATGATGGACTTCGCCAATGCACACAGCTTTGTGTTTGGCGCCAACTACCACGGCGGCGCGGAAGTGGTGAACTACCCCTGGGATTACACCTACACCCGGCACCCCGACGACGCCTGGTTCCTCTCGTCCAGCCTGGTTTATGCCTCAAACGCCCAGGCGAACGGGCCCAGCGGCTACTTTACCGGCATCAGCTCCAACGGCGTCACCAACGGCGCGGATTGGTATTCGATCGCAGGCGGACGCCAGGATTGGATGAACTACACCCGCAACGGCCGCGAGGTGACAATCGAATGTTCCAACACCAAGATGCCGGCTGCCTCCACCATGCCCAACTACTGGAACTACAACTACGAAGCCATGCTCAGCTATCTGGAACTGGCTCTGGACGGCGTGCATGGAACCGTGGTGGATGCCTGGGGCAACCCTCTGGCGGCGACCATCAGCATCTCCGGCCACGACAACACCTATTCCATGGTGGAAACGGACGCCACGCACGGGGATTTCTACCGCTATCTGCAGCCCGGCACCTACACCCTGACCGTCACCACGCCTGGCTACGATCCCCAAAACGTGCAGGTGACCGTGACTGCCGGACAGATGACCCCCATCACGGTGGTTTTCGGCGAGATCGATCAACCGCAGGAGATTTCCCTCAACGCCGGCTGGAACTTGATCAGCCTCAACGTGGTTCCAGCATCCTACGCGACGGAAGACATCTTCCAGGGAATCAGCGGCTTGATCCAGATCAAGAACGCGGCTTACAGCCACATGCCTTCCATGGCAGCCCATTTCAACACCCTGGGCAACTTGGCCGTGAATGAAGGCTACTGGGTGAATATGTCCGCTCCCGCCACCCTCAGCGTGGATGGCAATCCGGTGGACGCCTCCGCCACTCCGATCAGCCTCAAAGCGGGATGGAACCTGGTTTCCTACCTGCCCGCGACTGCCAAGGCGACCGCCACCGCACTGGCTTCCATCTCCCCCTACCTGCAGCAGGTGGACTATCTGGGCAGCAGCCCCGCGACTATGGAGCCCGGAAAAGGATATTGGGTCAAGGTTTCACAAGCCTGTACCCTCACCTATCCGGAATAATGTAAAACGATTAGCATAAACGGGGATGGAGCTTGCTTCATCCCCTTTTTTTGGCTCTCGCTTGATGCTGTTTCGCTTGCAGCATGATAACAGGCCCTTCTACCGCATGAAGTCCACGCTGGATTCGGTGTAGTAGCCCTGGATTTGGTTTCTTTCTTACGCACGAAGTCCAAAGAGCCCAGGCGTCCGGTAATCCTTTCCACCATTCCACCTTTTCACCTTTCCACAAATATACCGCAACCTTCCTCATAATCCTTCATACCGCCCGCCCTTGCTGCTACTGGCTTTGGCGCCATCATCCTTAGGTCATCCCTCACCAGGTTAAGAATGACTGCCGGAAGACCCACGCCGGAGAGGGGGATGCAAAGGAGGGCGAAGTGTGGGAAGGAAAAGAGTTTACAGCAGTCCCCACCTGCGGCGGAAGAAGAGTTCCAGGCAAAAGCTGAAAATGAAGAGCCCGGGGATGTACCACTTGCGGTAGAGCGGAAAATCATGGCGCCGCTCGCGGACAATATTTTGGGCGGGCAGGGGATTGAAAGCCTGCAGGGCAGCGGGCGAGAGCAACTGCCCGCGGGTGTCGCTGGCCAGCCAGGCCAAAAGCGGGAGGTTATAGTCGAAATCGCGGTCTTCCAGAGAGGCGTTGCTCACGTTGAACCTGCCCTTGCTGGTCTCCCCGCTCACCTTGTCCCTGATCTCAAAGCTGTACTGGCCGGGTTTGTCCAGGGTCAGCGAGCTGGCATATTCGCCATCGGAGAGGGTCATAAAATCCTTGAACATCTCTTTGCCATCCGCGTCCAGAATCCTCAGTTCGGGATTCAGGTCCAGGCGCAGGGAGCGGATGCTGTCCTCCGCCCTGAGGCGCAGATCGATCTGCTCACCCAGGAAGTAGTTGCTGTTGTAGATGGCGCTGTAACCGCTGGATGACTTGTTGGAAAGCCAGGTCACGCTGTTGGCGAGGAGTTGGCGATAGCCTCCGCTTTTGCTTTGCAACTGCCATTTCCAGAGGTTGAGGAAGGCCAGGGATAGCACGCGGCTGTTGCCCGCGGAACGGACGGCGATGGCGGGGGATTTTTGGGGATTGGAAAGCGTCGCCAGCACCTCCGAGCCTTTGGAGGCGGTCACATAGAAGTAATCCAGAGGGGGAATCTGCTGCAGTTCGGCGGCATCGATGCCCAGCATGGGATAGGAGGAGGCGGCCGGGGTCAGCTCCAAAAAGCCCTGATAGGAGGCGCTGATGTTGGAACGCTGCAGGGGCAGGATAGAGGCAAGTTCGGTCAGGGGTTGGCCCTGAAAGAGGATGCCCACCCCTTTCTGATGGTTGCGGTTCACAAAGTTCAAAGGCTCGCCGGAGAGGCGCAGACTGCCGTTGTTGACGATCACCAGGGCGGCAAGGTTGGCATCCGGAAGGCTGGCAACGGCTTTTTCACCCGCGTAAACTTTTCCATCCCGCACGCGGTAATGGGCCACCTCCCAGCGTTCATTTTCAGCCAGGGCGTCCACAATGAACTTGTTGTCCCAGGCGGGGCTGTCCGATAGCACAAGCACGCGCTGTTTGTCGCTCAGCACTTCGATGGCGCCGGGATAGCTGTTGTTGTTCTGTGACCGCTCCGCCACCCCGGCGGCGGAGACTTTCAGAGTGTAAGGATAGAAGCCGGTCTGGTTGAAACGCTGGTTGAAATCAACGCTAGCGATTTCCCCTTCCTTGAGCTGCAAGGTCTTAGCGGAAATCTTTTTGCCGCCCAGTAGAAACTCCACCGTGGCGGGGCCTGAATAGCCGGAGGAACTCAGTTCCGCGCGGATGATGGTGGGTTCGCCCTTCCAGGCGTGGCGGTTTGCCACAGTCTTGACGATAGCCAGATCCGCCAGGCTGGGTTTGAGAGTATCCGCTATCACATAGAAGGGGCAGCCCAACTGGCGGACGCCCTGGAGGGATTCATCCCTCAGCCAGCCGTCGGAGAGCAATACGATGCCCTTGACCCTGTTGAAATCGTGCTTGCCGGTCAATTCGGCCAAAGCGGGCATCAACAGGGTGTTGTCGGACGCTGCTTCCAGCCCGCGGGCAAAGTCGTAGCTGAGCAACTCATATCCAGCCTGCTCGAACTTTTTCGCGGCCTGCTCTCCCAGGGGTTTGAGGAAGTCCTTCTTGCTCTGTTTGCCGCTTTTCAGGTCCAGGCTGGCGGAAACGTCGCGCAGCAGGATGATCTGCTGTTTTTGGACGTTCTGCCGCATAAAGTAGAGAATGGGGCTGATCAGCAACAGCAATAGGATGAAAAGGCTGAGCGCGCGCAGGGAGAAAAGCAGCCAGCGCCTCCCCCGGGAAAGCGCCGGCTGGGTGCGAAAGTAGAAAAAGCCCGAGATCGCCAGGGAGATCAGGGCAATGACGATGTGTTTCAAGTTCGGATCGTGAAATAGGTGGCGAAGGCCAGGCCTTTGGTCTTGTAGCCGGGAAGCAGGGATTTGAAGGACTGCACTCCCAATCCACATTCAACCCTTCTAGTGCGCAGGCCGATGCCATAGGAAACACGCCAGGGATAATCGGAATTGCCCGGAGTGAAGCCCAAAAACAGCGGCATCACCGCAGGCACCTTGCTCTCAAGGGCAAAGGCCACCCGTCCAGTTCCGGGTGAGTACTCCGTTTCGGTGAGGCCCGCGAAGTAATCCACGGAAAGCGAGGCGTAAGGAAAGTCATAGAGCAGAGCGCCGCGGAATTCCAGAGGCAGTTTGGTGGTGAAGGGCTTGCCTTCGATCTCCTCCGATTCATCTGTGAGCAGAGCGTCGAGGTCTTCGCCCAAATTTTCCACATACACGCTGTCCGCTTCAAGCCGGTAGCTGAAGTCCATGCATCTGGCCTGCCAGTTGATGAATCCCAGAATGTTGTCCAAAGCGAAGCCGGTGGACAAGCCCGGCAAAGGGGTCTGCCAAGCAGCGCCCAGCGTGCCTTTGAGGCCAAAACCGCCCAAACCGGCGCGCAGCAGGATGTCCTGCTTGAGGCTGAGCCCGTCGTATGTGGAACTGAATCTGCCTTCGTAGTTTTCGGTGTGCCCGCTGCCAACTCCTGTCAGGATGCTAAGGGCGAATCCGGTCTGGATGGGGTTGAGCTTTTTGCCCAGCGGGATGCGGATATCGCCCATGCCATAGGTGATGTCCACATAGGAAAGCGCGGAGGCGTTGTTTTGCTTTTTGGTGAACACATAGCTGTCTTCGGTGTTGCCTCTCAGCAGCAGCTCCAGATATTGCTCGGAAAGGTTCCCTTGGGCATCCAGGTGCAGCGAACTGGTGACGGCGGAACGGCCTTTGCTGAAGCCGAAAAGGACGATCTGGCTGCCGGCATAGACGCCCAGTTTTTCATCTATCGCGTCCAGGATTTCGTCCTTGTCCTCCTCCGTGAGAAAGTCCTTTTCCACAACGGAATTGTAGAGATCGAGATCCAGGGAGTTATTGGCAATATAGATCCCCAGGTTTAGAACCGGGAACAGGACATCGTTGTATGATCTGTTGAGCAGGGCGGGATTCCAGTAGTTGGCCTCGGCGCCCCTGGCACGCAGCATAAAGCTGTCGGAATAGAGCATCGACCTGCCGGTACTGGAATATGCCGAAACCGACGCCAGCAGCATGAAGGCAGCGCAAAGGAGAAGCAGTTTCTTCATTTAGTCCTCCTCTTCATTGACACGCACTTTTGCCCGCAGCATGGCCTTGACCTCGACATAGTCTTCCGGCCCCGCGGTGATCTCCACCACGCCGTTGCTTGGCTCGAAGTGGAAGGAAAGTATCATGTAAACTGTGGGGTTGGCAAACACATCGACCTCCTCCTTGCTGAGGGAAATCTCTATCTGTTGGGGTTGGTCGCCGCCTGGCGAAGTGGAGGCGTGAACGGTGAATGCCTTGCTGAAAGACCAGCTTTGCGGATTGGCGGGATCCAAATCCGGATCGGTGCCTATATAGATGGTGCCCGTGCCGCCCACGGGAACCTTATTGAGCACCTCCAGGCAGAGATCGGAGGTGAGCAATTTTTCGCGGATGTGTTTCTGGATATCGGAAGAAATTTCCACGGATCGCGGTTGCGTCATTTCGATCACACTGTCCATAATCTCCATCTTGAAAGGAGCGTCCACCCGATAACGCACAAACTCCCGGGCATTTTCGTCCACAAAGCCAAGTTCGCCGGGGCGGCTGTTGATGAGCAGATAGGCGTTGCGCAGTTCCACGAAATCCGGCATGATCTGCAACAACTGATAGAGATTATGGGAAAAATTATGCTCTGTGACTGTGGCCCCTTCCGCCGTGGCGGGAGCCGCCATGTAAGGCACCAATCCCGCCTCGGTGCTGTCCATTACTTCGATGGAGCGGGTTTCCAGAGTGCTATAGTTTTTGGCGAAGATTTCGCCGTGAAACTCCGCCTCGAAACCGATCTCATTGGTAATCCGCACCAAGAGGTTCGCTTCCTGCAGCAGCACAGCCTGATCCAAGTCGTGAGGATAGTCGATGTCGATGGGGGAAATCTCTCCTGTGAAATCCCTGCGGTAGCCAAGCAGACGCCCCTGGAAGATGTTAAAGCCCAACTGGTTGTTCAGGTGCAGCGTCACCGTTCCCACCGGAGTGCCATCCGGCTGGTCGGACTGCACGTTCAGGGTATAGGCAAGCTCATTCAAAATGATTCCTGAGCCATCAACACCGATGGAACAATCCACGAGAGAGTAAGTTTGCATGCCATCCCCCCCTGGATAGACTGCCACAAAGCTCTCGCCCTGGGCTGTCCTGATATCCGGGAAGGTGAGGCTGAGGCTGGTGATTCCAGGCTGCATGTTTTCAAAATTAAGATTTAGAGTCCCTTCTTCCAGGCGGCCGTAGGAAAGAAAGACCTTGCCTTCCGGATCTTCGATGGGCACCGTGCCGGAATGGACCACCCCGGAAAGCAGCGGGATGGGAGGAGTCTGCAGATTGGGGGTAAAGTTGACCTCCCCGAAGGGGTTGGTTCTGGCTTCCCCAGTACCGGTGAGGGTGAGGATCTGGCCGTCGCCCACAATGATATTAACTGAATCCGCCAGGTCGGCCACATAAAGCCTTTGGTTGGTGAGTGGGACATTCAGATCCACGTTCCAGGCAGGCAGGCGCGGAGAGCTGATGTCGCAAGCAGCCGTGATCAAGGCAAGTGCGGCCAGGATAAACAAAAAGTATCTCATAATCCCGATCCTTCACGCGCTGAATGGCGCGTAGGTAGTAGATTCGTTGTTTTTACGCTTATAGGAGTTGGGATGCACCATAACGCGCATCTTAAAACTCCTTTTCTAACATGCAATTATTGTGCCTTGCCTCAAGTTTTTTGAGGCAGCGGCCACCGTGGGACTTCAACAGATTGAATTCTCTGGCTGGCAGGATGATGGCGGCGCCTTCCGGATACCGCGCGCAGAGGTCGCGATAGAGCAGTTCCGCCTTCACCAGTTCGCCAAAGGCTGCATGCCAGGGGCCTGCCAGAACATCAGCCGGATCGAGGTTTGAGGGCAAGCCCAGCTTGATGACGCGGATGCCCAGGGGAGTGGCAAGGGAGTGGTAATCGGCACATTGGGAGATGGCCTGGTCGAGGGTGAGGGGCTGGTAGGCGCCCTGCTGCCAGAGCTTCGCCAGGGGAGTGCCTTTGATCACGATCAGGGGATAGAGGCGCAGGAGATCCGGTCTTAGCCGCTCGAGCATACGCTGGTTGTAATCCAGGCTGGCTTCCGTCCAGCCGGGCAAACCGGGCATCAGTTGCACTCCCAGTTCAAAACCATGTTGCCGCACCAGGTTCGCCGCTTCCAGGGCTTGAGCCCCTGTGTAGCCCCGTTTTGAGGCTGACAATACCTCATCGGAGAAATCCTGGACGCCCAGTTCTATGGTGCTGATCCGCCATTGTTTGCACCAGGTGAGGATCTGTGAATCGATGTAGGCAGGATGGGTGGAAACGCGGAAGCTGGCGAAGGAATCGGAGGCCGCGAGCAGCCGTCGCAGCAGGGCTTCGCGGTATTCCTGATCCAAAGCGGTGAAAGTTCCGCCGTAAAAGGCGACCTGCCTGGCAAGGCCCCGGTGGCGCAGCAAAAACTCCTCCGCTCCCGCAAGGGACGCTTCCAGGGAATCCGCATCCGCGCCGCTGATCTTGTTTTGATCGCAATAGATGCACTTTCCGGCGCAGCCCTGCATGGGCAGGAAGACGGGATAGATGAAGGTTTTTTCTCCGCGGGGCGCGTTCACCTCTATATACCCAGTTTTTGGCAGGCCTGCCTGGCAGCTTCCTGGTGAGCTGACTTCTTGGTGCTGCCTTTGCCGGTGCCCAAAACCTTGGTTCCCTGGCGGACTTCCACTACAAAAATCTTGCTGTGCTCGGGGCCCTCCTCGGCGATCGTCACATAGTGCGGAGGTTCCTGGTTCTGGGACTGCAGTTGCTCCTGCAGGATGCTTTTGTAGTTCACCAGTTCGTTGCGGGTGACGGTGGTTTCGTAATCGACCAGGAGCTGGTTTTTGATGAAGCTGGCGGCTGAGGCAATTCCCCGGTCCAGATAGATGGCACAGATCAGGGCTTCGACGGTATCGCTGAGGATGGAAGGCTTGCTGGCCCCACCGGAGAGCTTTTCCTCCGGACTGAGCAGGATGTATTTGCCCAAGTCCATCTCTTTGGCGCGCATAGTGAGGTAGGTCTCGGATACGATCTTGGACTTGAGCTTGCTCAGCTTCCCCTCCTGCTCGTCGGGATGGCCGAAAAAGAGTTCCCTGGACACAATGAATCCCAGGATCGAGTCGCCCAAAAACTCCATCCTTTCAAAGGGGGAGGGAGTTTTGTGGTCGTCGTAATTGCGGCGCAGATAGGATTTATGGGTAAGCGCAGCCTTCAGCAGGGTCAGGTCGTGAAAGCTGTAGCCAATGGCTTTCTGCAGTTGGTGGAGGCTTTTTTCCCACTTGGGATAGGTCTCGCTGATCCGCTTGCCGTTTATATAATCAACGATTTTCTTGATAATGCTGTTCAATCAATCCTCGGTGCCACCCTTGGGCGGCTACGGAAAGACAAGGCGGCAGGGGTGAACCCCGCTATTGGTATTTTGTGATGACTAAGGCAGAGTTGTGGCCGCCAAAACCCAGGGAGTTGGAAAGGGCAGCCCTGACCTCGCATTGCCGGGCCTGGTTGGGCACATAATCCAGATCGCAGTCCGGATCGGGATCCCGCAGATTGATGGTGGGATGCAGCCAGCCTGTCTCAATGGTTTTGGCGCAGACGATTGCTTCCAGTCCAGCGGCTGCTCCCAGCATGTGCCCCACCATGGACTTGGTGGAATTGACCTTGAGCTGGTAGGCGTGCTCGCCAAAGCAGGTCTTGATGGAGGCTGTCTCGCACTTGTCGTTGAGCGGGGTGGAAGTGCCGTGGGCATTCACATACTGGATATCCTCTGGTTTCAGCCCGGCGTCCGCCACGGCGTCGATCATGGCCTGGGCTCCGCCGGCCCCGTCCTCGGAGGGAGCGGTGATATGGAAGGCGTCGTCCGAAGCGCCATATCCCGACAGCTCGGCGTAGATCCTGGCTCCGCGGGCTTTGGCATGCTCAAGCTCCTCAAGCACCAAAAAGGCGGCGCCTTCGCTGAGCACAAATCCGTCGCGGCCGATGTCGAAAGGCCTTGATGCCGTGTGAGGGTCGTCATTGCGGGTGGACAGGGCGCGCATCGCTCCAAAGCCGCCAACGGTCAAGGGCGTGACCGCGGCCTCGGTGCCTCCGCTGATGATGATGTCCGCGTCACCATACTGGATGGAGCGAAAAGCTGTGCCCAGGGCATGGTTGGCGCTGGCGCAGGCGCTCATTACATTGAAGTTGATTCCCTTGAAGCCAAATTCGATGGCAATGTGCGCCGCGGCAATGTTGCCGATCATCTTGGGGATAAAGAAAGGGCTGATCCGGCGCGGCCCCTGGACGTGGTTCTTGACGCATTCTTCGTTAAAGGTGATGATCCCGCCGATGCCCACTCCGGTGATCACGCCGATGCGGCGGCCGTTGTAGGAGCCAGGCTCAAGCTGGGCATCCCTGATCGCTTCACGTGCCGCGACCAGGGCGTAATGCGTGTAAATGTCCATCTTGCGGGCTTCTTTGTGGTCAAAGTGTTCTGCCGGATCATAGTTTTTGATTTGGGCGGCGATCTTGGTGTTGAGCGCGGAGGTGTCGAAACTGGAGATCAATTCCACCCCCGAAACGCCCTTGATCAGGTTTTCCCAAGTCTCGGCAACGTTGTTGCCGACCGGAGTGATCGCTCCCATGCCAGTGATAACCACTCTTTTTTTCATATTCTTCATACCTCGTCAGTCTTGCTTTGGATGCCAGCTCTGGTCTGAAATATAGCCCAGGCCATAGCTTAGATCAGAACCGGGGTTTGAAAAGGAATCAATCCTGATGACATGGCGCCATCAGGATTGATTCGCGGGTTTTCTCTTTAAGCCAGCTTTTCCTTGAGGTAATCGATGGCTTGTCCGACTGTGCGGAGCTTTTCCTGGTCTTCATCGGGAATCGTGATCTGGAACTCATCTTCAAAGGCCATCACCAGTTCCACTGTGTCCAGGGAATCGGCGCGCAGGTCTTCGATGAAGTTCGCGGAGGGAACTACTTGGGATTCTTCCACCCCAAGCTTTTCCATCACTATCTGTTTCACTTTGGCTTCAATATCCATGTTTTCCTCCTATGTTTATTGAAGTTTTGTTTTTATTGGTTCTTAACCTTAACGCATGGTCAGACCGCCATCCACGGCGATTGTCTGTCCAGTGATGTAAGAGCTGTCATCAGATGCAAGGAAGAGGCAGGTCTTGGCGATATCTGCCGGGCTTCCCATCTTTTGCAGCGGGATCACTTTGGCATAGCCGGCAACCACGTCCGCTGGGAGCGTGGCGGTCATTTCTGTTTCTATGAAACCCGGAGCGACGGCGTTTACCCGAACTCCCCGGGAGGCAAATTCTTTTGCGCAGCTCTTGGTGAAAGCGATCAGGCCTCCCTTGGAAGCGGCGTAGTTCGCCTGTCCGGCATTTCCCATGATGCCGATGACGCTGGCGATGTTGATGATGCAGCCCGAGCGGGCTTTCATCATGTATTTGAAAGCTTTTTGGGTGCAGATGAAGGAGCCTTTGAGATTGATGTCCAGCACCAGCTGCCAGTCTTCTTCCTTCATGCGGATGAGCAGGTTGTCCCGGGTGACGCCGGCATTGTTTACCAGGCAGTCGATGGCTCCATGCTTTTCCACGATCCGGGCAAAGAGTTCCTCAATCCCGGCTGAGTCCGTCACATTGCCGGCATAGCCAAAGGCTTGGCAGCCCTTTTCCACCAAGACTTGGGCGGATCGCTCCACCTGCTCCTGGTTCAGGTCGATCAACACCAACACAGATCCCTGGGCGGCAAAGGCTTCGGCAATGGCAAAGCCAATGCCGCGGGCGCCGCCGGTGATCACGATTACTTTATTTTCCAGTTTATAACTCATTATTCTTTACCTCAGTTTATGGGACGCCGTCAGTCCAAAAGGCCCGACAGCGCGCCCAATTCCTCAAGTTTGTCCAAATTTAAGATCACGGCGTCTTTGTCAATATTCTTGATCATGCCGGAAAGAACCTTCTGGGGACCAAACTCAATAAAGCGCCGCACACCCTGCTCGATCATATACTGCACAGATTGCACCCAGAGAACCGGGGAAACCACCTGCCGCACGAGCTTTGCCCTGCTTTCCTCTCCGGAGGTTGCGGGGCGGGAATCAAAATTGGAAACCAGCGGGACTTGCCCGTCCTTAAAACTGACTTTCTCCATCTCCTCCCGCAGCCACACGCTGGCCAGATCGATCATCGGGGTATGGAAGGGGCCACCCACAACAAGGGGTATCACCCTTTTTGCCCCGTGTTCCTTAGCCAGGGCGGAAGCTGTTTCCACGCCCTGGGCGCTTCCCGAGATCACGGTCTGGATGGGGGTATTGAAGTTCACCGCCCTCACCAATCCGGCTCCCTCCGCTTCATGGCACACCTCGATGACCGACTTGTAATTAAGCCCGATCACCGCCGCCATGGCAAAAGGTTTCCCCTGGTTGGCTTTGATCATGAACTCCCCGCGTTTGTGCACCAGATGCAGCGCGTCCTTCCACTCCAGGCTGCCGTTGGCAACCAAGGCGCTGAATTCCCCCAGCGAGTGCCCCGCCACGAAGTCCGGCTTCAGCTTGCATACTTCGTTGAAGCACTTGAGGGCGCAGATGCTGTGGAAGAGAATGGCGGGCTGCGTCATGCTGGTTTCTTTGAGCCTGTCTTCCGGCCCTTCGCGCATGATGATTTCCAACTGGGTGCCATGCGCGGCGTCAAAACCCTTCAATACTTTGGCGAATTCGGGCTTGGCGGCAATGTAATCCTGGGCCATGCCAACATATTGCGCGCCCTGCCCTGGAAAGATAAAAGCTGTTTTCATGTTTGCATCTCCTCTTAATATCTGGCAAGCACGCTGCCCCAGGTGAGGCCCGCTCCAAAAGAAGTGAGCAGCACAATGTCGCCCCGGCGGATCTTTTTGCTCCGCACCGCTTCGTCCATAGCTATGGGGATGGTGGCTGAGGAGGTGTTGCCATACTTTTCGATGTTAACGATTACCTTGTTCATCGGTACTTTCATTCTGCTTGCCAGGCCTTCGATAATCCGCAGGTTGGCCTGGTGCGGAACAATCCAATCAACGTCCACTGTTTCCATCTTGTTGCGCTTCAGCAAAGCCTCCGAGGAAGCTTGCATGGATTTTATCGCGTTCTTGAAAATCTTGTTGCCTTCCATGTAAATGGTATGCAGGTTTTTACTCACACTTTCATGGCTGGCCGGCATGCGCGAACCTCCCGCCGCCTGATAGAGCAAGTCGCCCTGGCTGCCGTCCGCTTCGACCAGGGAGTCGATGATCCTGGATATATCCCCAGGGTTTGCCCGGGAAACGATAGTCGCCCCCGCTCCGTCGCCAAACAGCACGCAGGTGCCGCGGTCATTCCAATTGGTGATCTTGGTGAGCATCTCCACGCCGAGCACCAGCACATTCCGCGCGGCGCCGCTTTCCACAAAGCTTTTGGCGGTGTGGACGGCATATATGAAACCCGCGCAGCCTGCCGAAACGTCGAAGGCCGGCACGCCCTTCAAACCAAGCTTGCGCTGTATCACACAGCTCGTGGAGGGAAAGGGGTAATCGCCCGTGACCGTGGCCACGATGATCATATCGATGTCTTTGTAGCGCACCTGGGAGGACTCGATGGCCCTGACCGCCGCCTCATGCGCGAAATCGCTTGCCGCTTCATCTGCGGTGGCGTGATGGCGTTCAAACATCCCCGTGCGGGTGCGGATCCATTCGTCGCTGGTGTCAACGATCTTTTCCAGATCGAAGTTGTTTACAATCTTCTTGGGAACGCTGCTGCCGAATGCGGAAAGTTTTGCGTGGTAAGCTGCCATTACTGCAACCTCTCAAAATACTCTTTAGTATGTTGCACGATGTTGGCCTGGGAAATCTTCGCGGCCAACCTGATTGCGTTTTTGATCGCCTTGCCGTTGCTGCGCCCGTGGGAAACGATGCTGACCCCGTTAAGGCCAACCAGCAGGGCGCCGCCATACTCGCTGTGATCCAGCTTTTTCTTGAGATAGGAATAGACGGGATAGGACAGCATGGCGCCGAATTTGGCGATCCAATCCCGGTTGAATTCCTCTTTCAGGATGTCGAAGATGGAGATCATCGCCCCTTCGATCGTCTTGAGCACCACATTCCCCACAAAGCCGTCGCAGACCACCACATCACAGATGCCTCTGAGGACATCTTTGCCCTCGATGTTGCCGACAAAATTGATGCTTTTGTTCTCGGAAAGAAGCTTGTGCGCCCCGCGGGTAACGCTGTTGCCCTTGGCGCTTTCCTCGCCGATGTTCAGGAGGGCCACCCGAGGATTGGTGGCTTCGTTGGCGCAGGTGTAATAGATGCTGCCCAACTGGGCAAACTGCACAAGATGCTCCGGAGCGCAGTCCACATTCGCGCCCATATCCAGCAGGATTTCATAGCCTTGCTGGGTGGGGATGTTGACCGCGATGGCGGGACGTAATACGCCGCTTATGCGGCCATAGGTGAGCAGGGAGGCGGTCATGAAGGCGCCGGAATTGCCGGCGGAGACCACAGCGTCGGCTTCGCCTGACTTGTGGTGGGACACCGCCTTCACCATCGAGGAATCCTTTTTGCTGCGCACTGAGTTGGCGGCGTTGTCTTCCATGCCTATCTTTTGGGAGGCATGCAAAACCGTCAGGCGTTGCTGGTCAAAATAGTATTTGTCCAACTCCTGGTGCAGGATGGCTTCATCGCCCACCAGGATCACCTGATCGCAAAGGTCCTCTTTTATAGCCTGGATCGCGCCCTCAATCTCCGGAAACGGCGCTTTGTCGCTTCCAAAGGCGTCAACGGCTATGCGCACGTCACTCCTTGGCGGCTTTTATCTGCTTGCCGGCGTAGGTGCCGCATTTGTCACACACGTGATGCGGGCGGGAAGGCTCGCCGCACTTGGCGCAAGTGCTCACTGCCGGTGGCGTGAGGGAATCATGGGTTCTGCGTTTATCTCTGCGTGCTTTTGATGTCTTCTTTTTAGGGACGGCCATTGGGTTACTCCTTCTATTCCAGGCAGGGCCAAGCTCCGTGTAGTATTGCTTTCTGGCTTGAAAGCCTTCAGGATCAGATACTTCACCTCTGCCATAAGATTCATTTTTTTATCCAAAAGCCTGAGCCCTTTATTTTTGTCAATCAAAATCGCTAACTGATTGCCTTTTTTGGCTTTAGAATGCCCTTTCCAGGTTCATCCGAGCCATCTTAAGTGAATCTCATTCATGGATTTCACTGTTGTTTGTTGCGCACCCATTCCTTCACTGCCAAAAGAGGGATTATGCTAAGCCAGCGCAAGACCCCGCCCACGCCAAAGACCACCTGCTCCGGCTCCAGCACCCGGATTCCCACATCCAACTTCTGGGGGAAGAAAACCCCCGTCAGCAGGGTCGAGGCCATCATGCTCACCCCCGCCACCGCACCGTAGATCGCGCTGTATGTCTGTTCGCGCCCCTTGCCCGCCACTGCCAGAACAAAGTTGGTGGTCGCGACCCCGTTGCCCGCCCACATGAATCCCGAGATCATGGCCTCCAGCCACAGGATGGAATAGTTATGGGGGCTCATGAACAGCCAAAGCATCGGATTTAGGCCACCCAACGCCACGCAGATCATCATCGCCGTCCGGTTGCCGTAGCGGTCGATAAAACGCCCCCAAAAGGAATAGGACAACAGCGACGAACTCATGTGCAGCGTGCTGTAGAGCTGCATCTGAAACATACTCATGCGCAGTTTTTTGAGCATGAAAGGCCCCCAGAAAGCGCTGCCCACCCCGGTGGCCAGCATCCACCAAATCCCAAACACCAGCAACAGCCGGAAATTCTTGTTTTTGAAAGGCTCAATGTATTTTTGCCAGAGGGGAATGCTCTGCTGCAGCGAACGCTTGCGGTCAGGCTGTCGGGCGAGGATCAGCAGGCTGATAAAGCCCAGTAGCGCCGCAATCACAAAGACAAGCGCCAGCCACACAGCCTGGTTGCGCGGGGTGAAAAAGCTCTCCACATCCAGCCATCCCGCCAGCAGCCCGCGCAGGAAGCCTCCCCCCCGCTCGAAAAGATCGGTGCAATAGCTGAAGATGTAGCCCGCCACCAGGCCGGCAAAAACCAGGATTTGGTTGCGCCTGGCAAAAAAGCGCCCCCTGATTCCGATGGGGATCAGATCGCTCACCCAGGCTATCCAGATGTTGCCCCCGACCGCCTGCAGCCCCGCGCTCAGGAAAAGCAGCCCCAAGACATAGGCTATCCCGTGCTGGGGATCGGAAAAGAGCAGCGCCGCTCCGATGAAGAAGGTGAGGAAACGCCCCGCCGCGGTCACCGCGATGCAAACCTTGCGCCTTTTCTTCAAGCGGTGCGTCAGTGCCACTCCCAGAGGCTGGAAGATCGCCGACACCTGCCCCAGCGCGCTCAGGACGCTGAATTGCATTGGCGAAGCCCCCAACAGCACCATGAACTTGGTGATGAAGCTGCTGCCGATGGTGGCCAGCCCTCCATAGATCTGCGCGAAGATTCCTTCCAGGATCGAGACGCGATATGCCTTCAGCACGGTGAAATTGCCGCGCTGGCGCTTGTTGTTGGAACCGTTCGCCAAATCTTGTCTCATCTGCTTCTGTCCCTGGAGGGATATCTGTGTCTTACCCGCGCGGCTCATTGCTTCCGCGCGCTGGGACTTTCTTTTTGGCGCGCCTTTCTTGTAAAGATATTTCCTGAAGCCCCGCTCCGAAACAGACCCTATAACACCAATCCGCGGCAATCCGCGCCTTTTATCCGCGAATATCTGCGTGAACCACCTGACCCGTGACCCAGTCTTGTGAAGACCGTTTGAAGTCTAAGCCGGCCTCGGGTTTGGCGAAATCTATGCCACCCGTATTGCCGGCTTAAACTCCAAACTCAAAGCATCAATCAATTTGCAGACCTGCAGAGGCGGAAGCCGATAACGTCGTAGCTGTAGTCCGGGCGGTAGTAGAACCGAAGCGCAACCCGGCAGAGGGTGGCACCAGAGTACCAGCAACCGCCCCGCCTCACACGGTACGACCCGCTCGCAGGACCAGTCGGATTGTTCTGCGGGCTGTTGCTGTAATAAGAACTGGAATACCAGTCCCAGCACCATTCATAGACATTACCGCTCATGTCGTTAGTGCCGATGCCGTTGGGGGATTTGGTGCCAACGGGCTTGCTGCCGTATGTCGAGTTGTTACCATCATACCACGCCACGGCATTGATATCGTCCGAACCGCTGTATAGATAGTCGGGATTGTTGGTGGCACCCCGGGCTGCGTATTCCCATTCCGCTTCGGTGGGTAATCTGTAGCCGTTGGCGTTCCAGTCGCAAATCGCGGCGTCCCAAGCGTCGTTATTGTCTGTGGGTACTGCGCCCCAGTTGGCGGGATTGGTGCTACCGTTTATCGTGTAGCAGGGATTCAGCCCCTCCGCGATACTGCGCAGGTTGCAGTATTTGAGGATGGCGTACCAGGAAACATAATAGGCGGGATAGTTATCGCCGAGGCCATAACCGCTTGTCCAGCTTGAACCCGGCTGTATATACTGGGAATACTCCGCCTGGGTGACCTCAAATTTGCCGATGTAAAATGAGTTCAGGGTGACCGTATGGGTTGGCAGTTCATGCGAAAATCCGCTGCCAGTGGTTCTACCCATGGTGAAGGTACCGCCGGGGACGTAGATCATCTGAACGGGGGGTGGAGGAGCGCTGATGGTATAGGTCGCAGATGTGATTTGACTGTCCGTCCAACCTGATTTGCTCGCCTTTGCCTTCAGAGTCGCCGTGGCAGCTATGTTTACAGGCTCGTTGTACAGAATGGAAGGTGTCGATCCGTCAATCGAGTAGAAGATCGTGGCTCCTTCAGTGGGGCAGGATATCGTGACATTCTGTGCCGTGGTGTAGGTTTCACCTCCAGGCGGGTTGAAAGTGGGAGTTGCAACGGTGTTTGGTGTTATATTGATATTATAGACCGCGGATGTGATTTGACTGTCCGTCCAACCAGATTTGCTCGCCTTTGCCTTCAGGGTCGCCGTGGCAGCTATGTTTACAGGCTCGTTGTACAGAATGGAAGGTGTCGATCCGTCAATCGAGTAGAAGATCGTGGCTCCTTCAGTGGCACAGGATATCGTGACATTCTGTGCCGTGGTGTAGGTTTCACCTCCAGGCGGGTTGAAAGAAGGTGCAGCAACGATTTTGGCATCAGGTTCATTGGGATTGTTGCATCCATACAATAACAATACGGCGATGAACACAATAACTGAATAAGCATAAATGGTTCTTTTCATTTTTACCTCTCTTGTACATCCAGACTTAATGTTGAAACCCAAATGTTGGTGTAAAAAAACCAACTCCTTGTTTATCCGGTTGTTTGAGGGCATCTGATATTCCTTGTTTAGCACGGTCTATGTAAAGCCAAGTGGCCAAATGTAATATTTTTATGTTGCAAGATTTGAACCATATTCCAGGAAAGCAATTAACTCATCATATTTTGTATTGTGGTCTTATTGTGTTCTTTTAATTCGTGTAATTCGTGGATGATTATTCTAAAAGACTGGATCCCGGGTCAAATCACCCCACCAAACCGCTTCGCGCTTTGGCGGGGACCCCGACAGCCCGGGATGACACGGCATTGTAGTCTGGGTAGGCTTGTTCTGGCTGCGTCCACCATCAACACGACACCACGTCACCACGACACCATGTCATCACGACACCACGTGATTCACGGTTTTATCATAGCACCTATATATTATGGGGGCCTCATTTGCATCGACCTCCCAGACAGGGGTCTTCCGGCAGTCATCCTTAACCTGGTGAGGGATGACCTAAGGATGATGGCACCAAAGCCAGTCGCAGCAAGGAACGGCGCTATGAAGGATTATGCGGAATGTATAGGATTAACTATGCGTTTATCAAGTAATTTATGCCTGGTTTTTCCGGGTTGGGTGGTTGTTTCTAAAAGACTGGATCAAGGGTCAAGTGGTTCACGCAGATATACGCGGATAATTTAAGGGCTGCCGAAGTCTGTTCGGCAGAGGCAACGGAGTTGCCTGTTTGGAAGAGACCACCGGTCTCTGTGGCAAATGGACTTTGCCACCCCACTCGTGATGACACAGTATATAGCCTGGTGGACTTGTTTCGGGGGAACCTTTCCACCATTTCACCTTTCCACCTTCAAAGATCCTGCAGATCCTGTCGATCCTGTTATCCGCGTTCTATAATCCATTTCACCTTTCCACTGCCATTACATTGTCATCAAATCAGTCTGTCCAGAACAGGCAGCATTTCCGCCAGAAAGTCGTCGTAACGGCCATCCAGGATAGCTTCGCGCGCCATTTGCATAAGTTCCTGGTAGAAATAGAGGCTGTGGATGGTGGTGAGGCGCATCCCGAGGATTTCGTTCATGGAGATGAGGTGTCGGATGTAGGCGCGGGAGAAATGGCGGCAGGTATAGCAGCCGCAGAGGGGGTCGATGGGGCTGAAATCGTCCTTGTAGCGGGCGGCCTTGATGATCATCTTGCCGTTGCGGGTGAAGATGCTGCCCTTGCGGGCGTTGCGGGTCGGCATCACGCAGTCGAACATATCCACCCCGTTGGCGATGTTGTTGAGCAGGTCGCTGGGGGTGCCAACTCCCATCAGGTAGCGGGGTTTGTCCTTGGGCAGGATGTCATTCAGGAAGGCGGTGATGCGAAACATATCCTCTTTGGTTTCGCCCACCGCGAGGCCGCCGATGGAATAGCCCGGGAAATCCATCTGCATCAGCTCCAGAGCGGAACGCTCACGCAGGTCTTCATAGATTCCCCCCTGCACGATGCCAAAGAGGGCCTGGCGGGCGGAATTGGTGAAGGCCAGCTCGCCACGCTCCGCCCATTTAAGGGTGGTGTTGAGCGATCTTTCCACATACTCGCGGGTGGCGGGAAATGGCGGGCATTCGTCGAAGCTCATGATGATGTCCGCGCCCAGGGCTTCCTGAATGGCGATAACGCTTTCCGGAGTGAAGAAATGGCGGCTGCCGTCGATATGGGACTGGAACTGCACGCCTTCGCGGGTGATCTTGCGCAGGCTGGAAAGGCTCATGACCTGGAATCCGCCGCTGTCCGTGAGCATCGGCCTGTCCCAGGAGATGAACTTGTGCAGCCCCCCGGCAGAGCGGATAAGCTCGTGCCCGGGACGCAGATAGAGGTGGTAGGTGTTGCCCAGTATGATCTGGGCGTGGCTTTCCTTAAGCTCGTGGGGGCTCATCGCCTTTACCGTGCCCAGAGTGCCCACCGGCATGAATACGGGGGTGAGAATCTGCCCGTGGTCGGTCTCTATCATGCCAGCCCTGGCGCGGGACGATGTCTTTTCCAATGTAAAGCGGAACATGGGGATTATGGAGTGGAAAGGTGGAAAGGTGGAAAGGTGGAAAGGTGGAAAGGTGGAAAAGAAACGCGTGTTATCGGCATCAGTTTATTTCAGTTAGTTTGTTTTTCAGTGATTTAATCAGATTCAAAAGCATGGTCCTGATGCGTTTTATACTTTCCACCAGCATAGCCGTATCCGGAATATAACCAAGCCTGCGAGATATTTCAACCTGTGTTTCCAGCTCGGACAAAGAAGCGTTGGCAGTAAATAAAAACTGGATAAATTCCTTGGTGCTGTGTCTGCCAGAGCCTTCGGCAATATTTGAAGGAATTGATACGGAACACCGGCGCATCTGGGATATTAAGCCGTACACTTCATCTTTGGGAAAATCCGCCGTTGCTTTGTAAATATCCATCACCAAATCCATGCTGATACGATAGACATTCAGATCAGTATAGGCGTACACCAAACCTCCTCATGGCTTTGCAGTAAAGAGTCGAAACGAGCTTGTTACACCTTTCCACCTTTCCACCTTTTCACCTTATTTGCTTAAATAGCGCAAAACTTCGCTGGAAATATCCGAATAGAAAGCCAAAACCATGAGCAACATCAATAACATGAAGCCGATGGACTGCAGCGCAGTCTGCACTTTGGACGGGATGGGCCTGCCGATGAGGCCTTCCACGCAGGCGAAGAGGATGAGGCCGCCGTCCAGGATGGGAATCGGCAAGAGGTTCATGATCATCAGCATCAGGCTGATGCTGGCAAAGAAAAGCAGCGAATAGCTGAAGCCCTTGCTCCCCACCTGCTGGCTCAGCGAGACGATCATGACCGGCCCGCCCACGTTCTTCTTAAGTTGGGAGGGATTGAGCAGCAGCTTGTAAAGCATCTGGTAGTTCATGGAAACAAAGTTCAGGCTGTTGCGCAAGCCGAGAGACAGCGCTTCCCCCAGGGAGAAGTGGCGAACATAGGTCACGGGCTGCTCCTGCATGATGCCGATCGCCTTTTGGGAGCCGGTGCTGAGGCTGGATTCGAGGCGGATGTCCTTTCTCAGCAATTGGCCGCCGCGTTTGACCAGGAGCGACACGCTGTCCGCGCCGGAACTAATCACCAGGTTTCGCATGGCATACCAATCTGTGACCTCGACGCCGTCCACCATCAGAATCTCGTCCCCGGGCTTGAGCTGCGCGTGATAGGCGGGCGTTTTGGGAATCACCTCCCCCACCCTTGCCCGCACCGCGGGATAGACAGACTGCAGCAGGGAATCCAGTTCCGAAGGGGAAATCGTAAGCTGTTCGGCTTGCCCACCACGGATCACGGTGATTTTGTTAGCGCTTTCAAGCGAAAGATTCTCCAGAAAATCGCCAAAACCCCTGATCTGTTTTCCGTTGACGTTTTGGATGCTGTCCCCGGCGGCGAAATAGCGGGCGGCAAGGCCTTCCGCGCGGGCGATCACGGGACGCTGGTCGCTTATCTTGAGCGGCAGCAGGAAAGAGACAATAAACAGCAGGACTCCCAAAAGCAGGTTGGCAAAGGGGCCGCTGAATCCGATCAAGGCCTTCTGCCACCAGGGTTTGGACTGAAATGAACCGGCGAGGCCGTCTTTCTGCTCGTCAGGGTTTTCGCCCCGCAGCTTCAGATAGCCGCCCAGAGGGATCCAGCCCAACCGCCATTGCACGCCCTTGCTTTGCCACTGGAGAATGGGCTTGCCAAACCCGATGGAGAACTTCTCGATATCCACGCCGAAGAGCCGGGCCGCGACATAGTGACCCAGCTCATGCACAAAAATCATCACGCCAAAGGCGAGGATAGTGAGCAGCAGGGTCAAGCTTTGACCGCCCTGGCAGCAAGGGTGATGGCGATAAAGGAGGCTACGTCGGTGGAGTAGCTGCCTGTCCCGAAACCGGCATCGTAACCGAGTTCGATGGCCAGTTCGTGGGAGATGCGCGGTCCTCCGCAGATGAAGAGCATCTTGTCGCGCAGGCGTTCAGCCTCCGCCAGTTCGATCAGCCGGGTGAGGTTTTTGATGTGGATGTTCTTTTGAGTGACCACCTGGGAAACCAGGATCGCGTCCGCCTTCTCTTTGCGCGCCCTGGCCAACAGTTCTTCCGAGGGCACCTGCGCGCCCATGTTGATGGCGTTGAACATCTGATAGCGTTCCAGGCCAAAGCGGTGGTTGTAGCCCTTCATGTTCATGATGGCGTCGATGCCCACGGTGTGCGCGTCACTTTCGATGCAGGCGCCAACCACGGTGAGCTTGCGCCCGATGTGTTCGCTGATGTAAGCGTCGGTGGCTTCCATATCCATCACCGGGGTCTCCACCACTTTCACCTTGATCTTGGAAGTATCCACGGAAGCGGATGTCACGGCATAGGCGATGAAATGGGTGTAGCCCTCGCGCAGGTCGCGCAGGCAAGTGATCTCGATATTGTCGAATCCGATCCGCTCGAGCAACAGGCGGGCAGCTTCCTTGCCAAAGGCATCCGGGGGAACCGGCAGGCTGAAGGAAAGCTGCATCTTGCCATCGCCGGAGGTGTCGCCGTAGGGGCGGATAATGTTGTTTTTGCTCATAATCCCAACTCCTGCTTCATCTTGTCCAAGAACGGATTAAAGTATTGGGCATCCTTGCGGAACACTCCCTCCAGCCCCTTGCCGCTGTTCTCCGGCCGCTTGATATCGGCAAATTCGCCCCTTTCCATGGCTTTGAAGAGGCCGTCCCCGGCAACCATTTCCAGAAACTCAACCGCTTCCCGCAGCACCTCACCGGCGCGCCGGTTCACAAAGCTGTTGGGAGCCAGGGACAGGTTGTCGCCCAAGTCCTTCACGGCCTTAAAGATATACTGGGCGTTTTCGATGGCGAGGGAACGGTCAGCCAGATGCGGGGTGTGAATAGCTTCCGTCATCATGCCCAAAAGCTGCACGCCCTGATGGGTGAGCTGGCCGACGAAGTTGAACATGGCATCCATCAGATGGGTTTTGAAGATGTTGCCGCTGGCAAACTTGGTGGGGGGCATATATTTGACAGGCGAATCAGGGAACAGCTCCTTGGTCAACAGGGCATGCGCCAGCTCGTAGGAAAAGCTGTTTTCCTGCTCCGGATCGATCTCGTAGGCATGGCCGAGGCCCATCTTTTCGGGTTTGACGCCGCTGAGCAGGGCGAATTGCTCGTTCAACAACTGGGAGGCGGTCACGGTGTAGGCTTTTTCGATGGCGTCCGAGGTGGTGAGATAGTTGTCTTCCCCGGTCTGGATCTCAATTCCGGCATAGGCGTTGACCATGCGGCTGAAATACTGGTCCAGCAAGGTGCGCTTGGGATTGATGTCGCGGAAGAGGATGCCATACATAGCGTCGTTGAGCATCAGATCCAGCCGTTCCATGGCGCCCATGGCGGCAATCTCCGGCATGCAGAGCCCGGAAGCGTAATTGGTGAGGCTGATATAGCGCTTCTGCTGTTCCGACACTTCGTCCAAAGCGGCGCGCATGATGCGGAAATTCTCCTGGGTGGCGAAGGTGCCGCCAAAACCGACCGTTGTGGCGCCGTAAGGCACATAATCCAGCAGGGATTGGGCGGTGGAGCGGATCACGGCAATGATGTCCGCGCCCTCAGTGGCGGCCGCTTTGGCCTGCACCGCGTCCTCATATATGTTTCCGGTGGCGACGATCACATAGATCGCGGGCACGCGGCGGGGACCATATTCGGCAAAGAGTTTGTCCCGCTTTTCCCGCTGGCCGCGGATGTGTTTGAGCATCTGGGTGGAAAGCTTGTCCAGCACCTTATACACTTGCTCGGGCGGGGCTTCCGGTAGTTCGGACAGGTCAAGTTCCCCCCGTCCCACAGCTTCCGCCACTTCCTGCGCGTTCAAACCACGGGACAGCATGGCATTGGCAACCGGGATGGCTGCCCCGCGCAACAGGGCGTTCTTTGCCTGCAGGTGGTCAACCACCACATTCGGGAGCGGTTTGCCGTCCTCCAGCGCTCCGTCGATGCCCATCAAACGCAGCACAGTGCGCTCGATCGCCAGCGATGAATAGTCATCGAACAGCCAGGCAAAAGAACCGGCAATCCTGGCAGCCGCGGTACGGGCTCGGGTTTTCAATTTGGGATCGATATCCAGCTTGAGCATCAAGCCTCCAACATACTGATTATTGTGTGCTTGCACGTTTTCCGCGAGGGGCAGTTCCGTCAAGCAAAAAGCAAATCAGACCAATTCCCTTGCATCAAGTTATCGTATGCAATTTGTAATTTTACAATCCCTTGTAAGGTCTGTGGAAGGGTGTTTTTGAGGTGGAAAGGTGGAAAGGTGAAATGGTGGAAAGGTTCCCCTGATACAAGTCCCAATCGACCTCTAAAAAGACTACCCTCCAGACTACATTACTGTGTCATCCCGGGCTTGACCCGGGATCCAGTCTTTAGAAACAACCAGCCGACCCCGAAACAAACACCAGCAGACTACTCACTACATCACCAAGTCACCACGCCACCACGACAAACATACCTTGTCATTCACGAATAATAATCACAATTATCCTCAATATCCTTCATACCGCCCTCCCTTGCTGCTACTGGCTTTGGTGCCATCATCCTTAGGTCATCCCTTACCAGGTTAAGGATGACTGCCGGAAGACCCCTGTCTGGGAGGGTGATGCAAATGAGGCCAACCTCCCCCTATAATATATAGGTGCTACGATAAGTGGAAAGGAAATAGAACGCGGATAACAGGATCGACAGGATCTGCAGGATATAGTCTGAAATAGACCATTGGTGAAAAGGTGCGGGAGGCTAATCCCGCACCTATGATTTTGACCTTGATGCAGTCTTTATTCAATGACGATTTCTTTCTGGGGGCTCGGCTCTTTCTTGGGAATGACCAGACGCAGCACGCCGTCCTCCATCTTGGCAGAGATCTTTGCGAGGTCGGAGTTTTCCGGCAAGAGCAGGTTTCTGCGGTAGCTGCCGCTATATCTCTCACAACGATAGACGGTTCCTTTCTGCTCTTCCTTTTTATCCTCGCACTTGGCTTCCAGCAAGAGCTGATTGTCGTGTACCGAAATCTTCACGTTTTCCTTGCGGAATCCCGGCAGATTGGCCAGAATCTCGAATTCCTTCTCGTGCTCAACTATATCCAAAGCCATGGAACGGAAACTGTCATCCCCGCCCTCTTCTTCGAACGTGCGGTTGAAGAAGTCATCGAAAAAGCTGAGCATGTTTCCCATGGGTCTCAGTTCGTTTAGTTTGCGATAAGGTATAATCTTCATTTTTAACCTCCTAAAGATTTGTTTCTACCAATATAATAAGCGGGATCGGGCAAAAGGCAAAAAGAAAATTAGCAGTCCAGGCTCTGAACTGCTAATTTCTTTAATTCCTGTCTCTGTAATTGTGATATTTACTTCAGAAGCAGCATCTTACGCGTCTTGCTGAAACCGCCTGCGCTCAGCTTGTAATGGTAGATTCCACTCGCCACATCGCGGCCTTGCTCATCTTTGCCATCCCAGACCAGCTTCAGTTCTTTTCCGCCGGGGATTCCTTTGTAGAGGGTGCGCACCAGTTGGCCTTTCAGGTTGAAGATCCGCAGTTCCGCCGGGGCAGAGGGGTCTTTAAGGCTGAAAGTGATGGTGGTGCTGGGATTGAAGGGATTGGGATAGTTTTGCTCCAGCCGATCTCGCGGAGGCAAAACCCCGGGATCGTCCACAGCCGTGCCTTGCATGGTGGTGAAGCGCCGGATGGGTGAGAACAAGCTGCTGCCGGCAACGTTGGAGGAGCTGACCCTCCAGAAATAGTTGGTATAATAATTGAGACTGCTCACAGTCACGGAAGTTCCGCCGATGCCCTGGATGTAGTGATCCACATTGGCAAACCAGGGGTCGCGGGTAACTTGGATGGCGTAGCTGTCTGCCAGGGATTGGGGTTCCCAGTTGAAGGTGATCTCCAGGGGCAAGCCGGTGGCCAGATCGCTCGGAAAGACCAATTGCGGCGGGGCTGGCAAATCCGTGATATTGCCCGTCGTGAAGCTCATGGTCTGGCAGAAGGGGCCAATCCCCAACTCCGAGATGCTGCACACTCTCCAATAGTAGTTTTGATAGGGCTGCAACTCACTCAATTGATATGAGGATGTCGGATGATCCATGATGTTGACCAGATAGCTGTCGAAATCCTGATTGTCGGACACCTGGAACTGGTAACCTGTTACCCCCGCCACGCCGGTCCACCTCAGCAAAGGATTGGTGGGGACGTTGGTGGCGCCGTTTTCAGGCCAGGTTCCCTCGGGAACTGCCACCTCGCTGAGGATGGTGAAGGGATAGACGTTGCTGTCGCTGTGCCCGTTGGAGTTCAAGGTTACCCGGATGTGCGCCTGGGTAGTGTTAAGTATGGGAATATTGGTCCAGACATGCGAACCGTTGGGAGAACCGGTGGAGGTTAGCACAGTCCACTGATTGCCTCCATCCAGCGAGTACTCCACCGTCACTGACCCCGTGGTGGCCTTGGACTTCCAGGAGATGGACTTGTTCGAGCCGGAAAACCAGGTCTCGCCGCCGTGGGGTTGGGTGAGTTGGATATCGGAAATCTTCACCTTGAAGGTGATGGTCTCCCCCGCCTCGCCCACGTCATACAGATTCAGCCCTCCCGGGGCGTTATTGCTCATGAAGCCGTTCGGAGAGGTGGCCTCGCTCAGCTCAGTGCGGCCGCTCTGGGCTGAGAAACCAGCCTGGCCGAGCATGCCGTTAGTAGTGGTGTTGACGCCATAGGGGCGATAGATATAAAGCTCATCGGGCGGGCCGCTGGCGTTTCCGCTCTCGCTCACATCCAGCCGATAGACCAGCAAGCCATAACCCGGGATGTTGTGGTCATAGTTGGCTGAGGCCTTGCGGTATTCCAGCAGGTAGTATTCCCCGTTGCGCCAGGAGGGGACGCGGTAAATGTTGTTGGTTGCAGAACTTGCCACAGGCGACAGGGTGTAGGTTCCCGACTGGGTGATCTCCGGAACTTCGGTCAGCCACTGGCCGTAGCGGTATTTCATCCAGACACTCATGTGCTGGGGCGGATTCTGGTCGGAGCACATCAGGTCCCAGGCTCCGATGGGGTCGATCGTGTTGTCGTTGTAGCGATACAAATCCGGGGCTCCCAGACTGTGGAACATCTCATGCGAAAGCACTCCCGCGCCGGAGGCAAGAGTGGAGGTCTCGATCTGGAAGTTAAAGTCCCACACCCGCTTGCCGTTGATCATCGCGTTCACCGTATAGAGCACCCAACGATGCGGCCAGAGCAGTTCCGCCCAGCCATCCGTGCCGCCTCTGATGATAAAGCAGGTATTGTCCACATAACCGTCGTTATCCCCATCGATCACCATTGAGGCCGGAATCTGCGGAGCTATCGCGGTCACCGTCCTCAGGAGCAACTGATGCTCACGCTCGGTGCGCTGTCCGTCTCCGCTGTAGCCCTGTGGGTTGGTCACGCTGTAAGGACGGAAATAGTTGCGTTCATAGCTGTCTGTATAACTGATGATTACATCTCCGTCGGGAATGGGATAGAAGAAGGAATCCACATTCAACTGATTGTAGGAAGCTTCATTAAAAAAGCGTTTCATGGAGTTGCCGTTGGGATTATTGAATATCTCCTCATAGACGGAGAGTGGCGAAGTAAACTCTGTGTCGTCGGCAAATTTGATGAATACCACCAGATTGTTGAACTGTCCGGTGTGGGGCGATTTGGCGTTGCTGTAATCTCGCATGCTTGAGTAGCGGTCATATTTTTGCCTGATCAGGTTTTGGCTCAGGTTGATGCCTGGCCGCAGGCCCCTTTGCCCGGGTGAGGAGCAGCCCACCGCCAAATCCGTGGGAGCCACGCCCTCGCCATCCTGGCGGGCATAGACATACCAACCCTCGTCGTTTTGCACGATGGTGTAGTTCTGGGAATCGTGAAGCCAGTTGTGAAATTCATCTCCGCTGGCAAAAATGTCCACTTCGCTGCCATCCGGCTGGGTGATCTTCACCGGCGTAAAGCTGAGCGGCGCGGCAACCAGAGCCACAGCAGCCAGCAGAAGCAGGCAGGACGCAAGTTTCTTCGTGAGTTTCATAAGTCCTCGAGCAATTACTCTATCTTATTTATTATCTTTAAGTAACAAGGGTGGATAAACCCGCTTGGCATAATAGCTTCATTTACAACATACAATTAATGTTCCAATTTGACAACTACTATTCTTCACTTCCTTAACCCCAATCCGCACTCATCTGCGACTTTTATCCGCGTTTATCTGCGTGAACCGCTTGACCCGGAAACAAACCGCGCCAGTCCCGAAATCCGCCCCCGATCAACCTTTCAATCCTTACATTAGAACTGCTGGAAAACAAGTGTGTTTTCTCGACTGCTTATCTCATCTAACACCCTCAAACATCGCCTTCAGCCAGAACCCTGGTTTGTTGATACAATCTTTTGTTATCTGAGTTAAATTCGTATTTTACATCACATTCCAACTGATAAGCATCAAGGATTTTCCAACTCTTTGTTTTATAAACATTATTTCCGATACTCGAATCTACATAGACCTCGAATCCCAAGATAAAATGAATTGCATCATGAGTGACCTTGAAATCCTCTGAAGGAGAGAGGTAGAACGTTCTCATGGAAGATTCCTTAGTCTTCTGGCTATAGGTTTTACATTCTATATAGTGCTTCTGATTGTTGTTTATAATTATCTCTATATCTGGATAACCGGTCTGCTTTTTTCTACTCCTGTTTGTGTCAGGTGTTTGTGCACTGATTTTATAAAATGCCAGTGATGCAAGAACATACTCTTCAATGTCATTTCCAACTTCATTCGGACGTGAGCGTATAATCCCCACTTTGTTTACTTCCGCGCATGTTCTTTTTGCAACTTTAATCAGCTTATTGAGCAACCTTTTATGGCCATTATCGTTTTCATCATACTCAAGAACTTTGTGCCCGCAGATACTCTCAATTACTATGTTGAAGGGTATTCCCTTGATTGGTTCTAACATCTGTTTTATTACTTTTTCCAACTTCTCTGTGTATTTATCAGTGGCCATCGTTTTTCTCCCTCTGGCATTCTATTATTCTGGTTTCCTAAGCAATACAATACGGTTGGTATTAGTTCCCTTGGTATTGTTCGATATGCCCCAAATATTGGATGTTTTAGTGAACTGCTGCTTGTTGATAATAACTGCCAACACCTCAAAACCTGCCTGAATACCAATGGGGACAATGCTCTCTTCCAGCCTGATCTTTCCTTTGCGAACTTCACCTACTTCAAATGCTATGAATCCTTTGGGTTTAACTACCCTGAACAGCTCGTTGAATACCGATCTCATAAACTGTTCCCATTTATCCAGCTTATTTGTTACGGTAATCTTTTCCTGGACGCTGTCAATATCGATATCGTTAAACCAGCATCTTAACCAGTTGTCACCTGCGTAATCTATAACATCCAGGAAAGGAGGAGAAGTCACAATCAGGGACACACAGGAATCAGGTATTTTCTCTGTTGACGAAGCGTCTTTGTTTAAGCAAAGGGCTCTTTCACCAATATCAAACATCCGTTTCCTAAGACCTTCTGTAATATCCTTTTGTAGCTCATGCGACTTCTTAATGATGATGGCTTTGGTGTTTTTATAGGTGGGAACCCGCCCATGCTTTTTATTAAGCTCAATTTGCTTTTGCTGTGAGCAAGCCTGATTAGGCGGCAGAGTATATCCAGAGAAAAAATGTTTTGAATGCCCTGACAGTTTATTGGTTGCCACCATACGAATCCAGTCATCTATGTGGTCTTGTTTACAACTGGCTTTCTGCTCGATCAGATAGTCTCTTATCGATACTAATTCACTTTCTGTGTCGGCATGATAAAACATCGATAAGTCAATATCAGCCTTTCTGTCCTTATAAAGAGGGATGGAAGCCAAACGCTTATCTATGTCTTTCAAAACAGGTATTCTGATCCTGGGAATAGTTAAAATGATGCTAAGAGGATTAACGTCATTGACAATTACATTTCTATTGCACAAAGCGGCTTCAATTGCCGTTGTCCCTCTGCCACTAAAGGGATCGTAAACGATGTCATTGGGTTCTGTAAACAGATTGATAAAGTAATTGGGTAACTGAGGTTTAAAACAGGCTCGGTATGATATTTCCTGTATGCTTGACCCCTGCCTCTGTTTTGATGTCCAGAATTCATCGGTGATTATGGGATAACCTTCCGGGTGTATTTGGATGTCCCTGGTTTCCGGACTATCTAAATCAAAGATCGTCGGCTCATTCTCCAGACTTTCATGAGTGAACCTTAGCATATTTACAATATCAATCATCTCTCGCTCTTATAACAATCATTTGACTTAACCATAACACATAATCATGTTTTTTCCTTGCTTCCTCTCAGTCTTATTATGAACTGTGAATTTCCTGCTTTTGCCATCAGTACAGCATACATCAGCACTACTATAGGACATTTTAATCATCACGCCATGATTGTCAACAGAAAAGAGGCCGGGACGGTAAAACACAAGCGTGTGGAAGGGTGGAGTAGAAACACCCCCACACCCTGATGTCCCAGCGTCAGCCCATTGATGCACGGGCGAAAGACAGTCCGGCGATTGCCCGGCGTTCAATCAGCGATCAGTTAGCGATGTGCGTATGAGGGGCGTGCGTGAACCCCAACTTTGCCCCCATTTGCAAGGGATGCTTTTCCGTGTGTCTTCCTTAGGTCAACCTTAACTTTTATAAGGAATACCTAAGGATGATTAGCTAACGTGTTGATGCCTCGAATGATAGCGATATCATGCCGATTCAGTCCCCAGGAGGGGAGCAACGCGCTAACACAATGAAACGGGGAAAAATATGGCTTTTTTTGGCAGCAGCGAAGCAATTTGTGTTGACGAATTTGCCAATTCCCCACATTATGGTTTCAAATATGAAAAATGGCAGTGAGCCCGGACTTGCCTCCAGAGCGAGGCATCTGGAAAAATCCGGAGGAGCGCCGAAACAAAGGAGCAAGGATATGCTGCAAGGTTCTTATGTGGCTTTGGTTACGCCTTTCAAGAACGGTGGGATAGATTATTCCGCTTTGGAAAAACTGATCGAGTTTCAGATCGAAAACGGCACGGATGGAATTGTGCTGCTGGGAACCACGGGAGAAAGCGCCGCCATCGCTTCGGACGAGCGGGAAGCGCTGCTGCGTTTTGCCATCCGGCGCATCAACAACCGGGTGCCGGTGGTGGTGGGAACAGGAACCAACAACCTCTCCCAGACCATATCCATGACCAAAAGCGCCAGGGAACTGGGCGCGGATTACGCCCTGATATTGGTGCCCTACTATATCAAGCCCACCCAGCAGGGGATATTCGAGTTTTTCCGCGAAGTGGAATCCCGCACCGACATCCCGATAATCATGTACAACATCCTGGGACGAGCGGGAGTGAACATGACCGCCGCCACGACGGTGCGCATCGCCAAGGCCTGCAAGAGGGTCGTGGCGATCAAGGAAGCATCCAACATGATAGTCCAGGCCGCCGAGATCGTGCGTGACGCCCCCGAAGGCTTTGTGTGCATGAGTGGCGAAGACGGGATCAACATGCCCCTGATGGCCTGCGGTTTCAAGGGCACCATCTCCGTGACCGCCAACATCCTGCCCCGCCTGATGCACGAGCATATCCAGACCTGCCTGCAGGGAGACTACGCCAAAGCCCTGAAACAGCATCAGGAACTGATCAAGATCAACCAATACCTCTTCATCGAGACCAATCCCATCCCGGTGAAGGAAGCGCTGCACATGATGGGCATGCTGGAACTGGAGTTCCGTCTGCCGATGTGTCCTCTGCAGGATGCCAACCGCGAGATACTGCGCGGAGTTTTGAAAGAATACAATTTAATATAGTTCAGGAGTTTAGAGAATGACAAAGCAAGCCGTAACACATGGCTTCATCCGGAAAAGCAGCCGGGAGATCAAAGAGATAAAGACCGTCGCCACGGTTTATGAACACGAAAAGAGCGGCGCGCAGTTACTGCATCTGGCCTGCGACGACAGCAACAAAGTGTTTTGCATGGCTTTCAAGACCATCCCCGAAGACGACACCGGATGCCCGCACATCCTGGAACACTCGGTGCTCAACGGTTCCAAAAACTTCCCGGGAAAGTCCACCTTCATGGAGCTGATCAAGGGCTCCATGCACACCTTCATCAATGCCATGACCGCCTCGGACATGACCATGTATCCGGTGGGCAGCACCAACGACAAGGATTTCCTGAACCTCACCCGGGTTTACCTGGACGCGGTGCTCTTCCCCAAGATCTACGAGCAGCCTAATATCCTGCACCAGGAAGGCTGGCACTATGAACTGAACTCCCCGGATGACGAACTGAAGGTGAGAGGCGTGGTCTATAACGAGATGAAGGGAGCTTTTTCCTCGGTGGACACCATCATCTTCCGGCATTGCCAGCAAGCGCAGTTTCCGGACACCCCCTACGGCTTTGAAAGCGGAGGAGACCCGGATGCCATCCTCCAGTTGGATTACGACAAGTTCATCGCCTTCCACCAAAAGTATTACCATCCCTCCAACTCCAAAATCGTCATCTATGGCGACATGGAGCTGGACGCGACGCTGGAACTGATCGACAAAGACTATCTGTCGCATTTTGAAAGGAGCGCCGATCTGGCGGAAATGCCTCCGCAAAAGCCCTTTGCCAGGCAAATCAAGCTGGAAAAGGAGTATCCGGCGGATGAACACAAGGATATCGCCGACCAATACCACCTGAGCCTGAACTATAGCTACGGACAGATCACCGATCCTTACACGGCCGACGCCCTGAGCGTTTTGGCGGAACTGCTGATGACCTCTCCCGCTTCCCCCCTCAAACAGAAGATCATGGCTTCCGGCCTGGCGGCGGACTCCTTCTGCTATCCCAGCGTGGACATCCTGCAACCGACCCTGATCTTTATCTTTAAGCAGTTGCGCAAGGAAAACATCGAGGCGCTGGTGAAGCTGGTCAATGACGAACTGAAGCGCATTGTCAGGGAAGGATTCGACAAGAGCCTGATCGAGGCTGTTCTGAACAAAAGGGAGTTCTTCCTGCGGGAAGCTCAGATGCAGAGATTCCCCAAAGGCCTTTACTATATTTGGACTTCCCTGCCCCTGTGGATGCACGGTGGAGACCCCTGCGACGCCCTCAGCTTTGAACCACAGCTCAAAGAACTGCGCAAGGGGCTGACGGAACCCTATTTTGAGAACCTGATCGACACCGTCCTGCTCAACAACCGCCATAGCAGCCAGATAACCTTTGTGCCCGTGCCCGGGCTCTTGGGTGTGAAGGAGCAGGAACTGCGCGACAAACTGGCAGCCCGCAAAGCGAAAATGAGCAAGGATGAGATAGACGGCCTGGTGGAATTTAACCGGCAGTTCGCCGCCTGGCAGCAGGAAGAGGTGAGCGCCGAAGACCTGGCAAGAATCCCTAAACTCGACCTGGCAGACATCAATCCCCAATCCGATTCCTATCCGCTGGAACTTGACCGGAAGGAAGATTACTGCCTGCTCAGGCATCCCGTGAACACCAACGGCATCGTGTATCTGAAGGCCTATGTGGACTTGCGCCAGGCTGCTGAAGAGGACTTCTCCTGGCTCTCGCTCTATTCCTATCTGGTAGGCAAAATGGACAGCGCCGGCCACAGCTACGCGGAACTATCCAATCTGATCGACACCCACACCGGCGGGATCAGCCTCGCGCTGCGCTTTCTGAGCAATTACCAGGATCCGGATGAGATTCTGACCCGTTTCGTGATCTCCGGCAAAGCCGTGGCAGGCAAGGTTGAAACTTTGGCTGAACTGGCTGCCGAGTTCGCCTGCCGGCCTGTGTTTGAGGACGGAGAGCGGCTCTGTTCGGTGATTCGCGAACTCAAGACCAGGATGGAAATGCAGCTTGGCCGGGGCGGCGTCAGCGTGGCCATCACCAGGATGTTCGCGCCTTTCAGCCAACTCCACCGCTTTCAGGATCAGGCCAATGGCATGGCCTATTACCATTTCCTCTGCGACCTGGAAAAGAGGTTGCAGAACGATCTGCCCGGCGTGCGGAAAAACCTGGAGCGGGTGAGAGACAACTATTTCAACCGGCAGAACCTCGTGCTCAGCCTCACCGCTGCGGAAGAGGAAATCACCTCCGCCTCCGCCTGCCTTAGCCCGCTCACCGGAGCCTTCTCCACCCAAGCCTGCGAAGCGGCCAAAATCCCCTTCCAGGAACAAAACATCCGGGAAGGCATCCTGGCGCCGGTGCAAATCCAGTTCTGCGTGCAAGGGGGCAACTTCTTCCGCAAGGGATACTCCTATTCCGGCAAGATGGCGGTGATGAACAACATCCTCAGCAACGAGTTCCTGCACCGCGAGATCAGGGAAAAAGGCGGCGCTTACGGCGCCTGGTCAAATATTGGCATGACCGGATATTTGTCCTTCGTTTCCTATATGGATCCCAACCTCAAGCAGACCCTGGACGTTTACGCCGGAGTGCCGGAGTATCTGAGGAACTTCACTTGCAGCAAGCGGGAACTGGACAAATACATCATCGGCGTGATCTCCTCGCTCGATTATCCCCTTACCCCGGAGGAAATTGGCGCGCAGAGTGATACAGACCATCTCACCGGCTTCACGCAACAAGACCGCCAGCAGGTACGTGACGAAGCGCTCTCCACCCAGGTGGAGGACATCCGCTCCTATGCCGGCATGGTGGAAGATGTCATCGCCGCAAAGCACTACTGTGTGTTCGGTAACGAAGACAAGGTGAAGGAAAACGGGAAACTGTTCGACATCCTGACCCCCCTCTACAAATAAAGCCATGAAACAAAAGGACAAGAGACGGCAGCGGCCAGCATCACACACGAGGCTGAGGAACATCAGTCTGCCCGATCTTGACGTCCTGGACGATGTGCGGGAGAGAACGGAATTCAAAACCCGCCGCACCGCCCTGAAGCAGCACGACTCCTTCAAGGTGGACGCCGAGCTGGTTCCGGGTAGGATTCTGGAGATCAAGAGCAATTACCTTTACATCGTGGAGGCGGGAAACGAGACCCATACAGCCACCCTTTCCGGCAGGCTCAGGCAGTTCCTCTATTCCAGCCGCACCCTTTCCGCGGTGGGAGACAGGGTGGAACTGGACACATCGGTCTCGCCGGACTATCGGATAGAGAACATCCTGCCCCGCAAAAACACCCTCTCCCGCTACAGCCAGGGCAGTTTCCAAAAAGAGATAATCCTGGCCGCCAATATCGACCAGGTGGTGGTCACCGCCTCCTGGCTCATGCCCATGCTCAAGCCGGGCCTGATCGACCGCTATCTCTGCATCGCGAACCTGCAGGGCTTGGGCGCGGTGGTGGTGATCAACAAGATCGACCTCTGCGAAGACAGGAGCGAACTGGACGAATTGCTGTCCTACTACCGGGATTGCGGTTATCAAACGTTTTGCACCTCAACGCTCAGCGGCGAGGGCATGCCGGAGCTCAGGGAAGCCCTCAAAGGCAAGGACAGCGTATTCTCCGGGCAGTCCGGAACAGGCAAAAGTTCCCTCATCAACTGGCTGGAGCCGGGGCTTGACCTCGACACCGCCGAGGTGAGCGACTTCAATGAAAAAGGGAAACACACCACCTCGCAGTCAATATTGATCCCCTGGAGCTTCGGCGGCCACATCCTGGATACCCCCGGCATCAAGACAATCAACCTGCACAGCGATGCGAAGCCCATGCTTCCCAAGATCTTCCCCGGTTTTTCCCAGCTGGCTGAACGCTGCCGCTTCCGCGACTGCACCCACAGCCACGAGGAGGACTGCTCGGTGCTGGATGCCTTGGAAGCCGGCAATATCCCTCCCGACCGCTACGAATCGTATCTGCGCATCATGGATTCACTCTGACAATGAAACACTTCGCCATCCATATCAATCCCGCTTTTTCTGACCAACCCGGCATCTTTGCGCTGCTGGAAAAGCTGGCGGAAGAATACGATATAATATTTTACGGACTGCAGGAACAGCGTAACATCCTGCCCGACTTCATCCGCGTGTTCTCGCTGGAGTGGAAGCCTTTGCCCCAGATAGACTGCGTGCTGGTCTTTGGCGGGGATGGCACCATCCTGCGGGCCAAAAAGCTGGCTCTGCAGACCAAGGCCCCCATCCTGGGCATCAATCTGGGCTATCTGGGCTTCCTTTCCGAGACCACCCTCACCGAGCTCAAGGCCTCCATCCGCGACCTGCTCAACTGCAAATACAAGCTGCTCAACCGCATGCTCATCAGTTGCCATTTGAAGCGGGACGGCAAAATCATCTACCACAACCTCGCCCTCAACGATGCCGTGATCTACAAAGCGGAAACGCCCCGCCTCATCCACGTGCGCATCTTCAACGGCGGGCGCTTTGTCTTCGACACCCGCTGCGATGGCGTGATCGCCAGCACCCCCACAGGCTCCACGGCTTATTCGCTGTCCGCCGGAGGGCCCCTGCTTTCCCCCGAGATGCAGGCCATCATCCTCAGCCCCATCAACCCTCACCTGCTCAGCATCCGGCCGATGGTCTTCCCCGCCCGTGACCGCATCCTGATGAAGGTCTATGGCCTCGGCGAGCCCGCCTGGCTGCAGGTGGACGGCGTGAACTGCATGCGCATCCAGGAAAACGACGAGGTGCTGATCACCGCCAGCCGGCAGGTAGTCCCCTTCATCAAGCTTTCCAACCGCACTTTCTACCAGATTCTGCGCAAGAAGCTGCACCTGGGCAAATAGATGCTGAACGAGATTTACATCCGCAATTACCTCTTCGTGCCGGAGCAACGGCTGAAGTTCGGCCCTGGCATGACCGTGTTGAGCGGCGAAACCGGGGCGGGAAAATCCATCCTGGTCGGCTCGATCTCCCTCATCTTTGGCGAAACGCCCTCCCCGCCGGAAGCTTACGACCCCAGCCAACCCATCTATCTGGAAGCCAGTTTCGACCCCGGGGCGAACAGCGAGCTGCGGGACTGGCTGCGCGAGCAGGAACGTGATCCGGAGGAGGAACTCTGCCTGGCTCGGGAGATCAGCGTCGCGGGCAAGTCCAGCTACTTCATCAACGGCCGCAGGGCCTCCGCCTCACTGATGCGGGAACTCAAGCCCCTGATCATCGACTTTCACCACCAGCGCGACCAGCAAAAGCTGCTCTCCGGAGCCTATCAACTGCGCCTGCTGGACAAATATGCCCAAAATGAATCCCTCCGCGGCAGTTTCTCCACCCTCTACCGCCAGCTCAAACAGGGCCTCAAATCCCTGGCCAGCCTGCGGGAAGAGGAGGAGCGCAACAGCCAACTGCGCGAGCTTTACCAATATCAGTATGAGGAGCTGGAAAAGGCCGCTCTCAAGACGGGGGAAGACCGCCTCTTGCAGCAGGAATTCGACCAACTCAGCCACGCGCGGGAGATCGGCGAACTGGCGGCCGTTTCCGCCTTCGATTTGTATGAAAGGGAGAGCGGGGCTTACCAGATCATCAGGCAGACCGTGAGTTCCCTGGAACGCTTCGCGGAACTCGATCCCCGCCTATCCGGGGTGGAACAAAGCCTGCGAGAAGCCCTCGAGGCTATCGCGGACAGCGCTTCCACCCTCGCCACCATCGCCGAAAACTCCAGCGGCGACCCCGACCGGCTGGAGCAGATCCAGGCCCGGCTAAACGGGATCAACGAACTGCTCTACAAGCACAAGGCAAAGGACATTGACGAACTGCTGGAAATCTTTTCCCAACGCCAGGCGCAGATCGATTCCTTCGCCGACCTCAGCGAGCGTATCCAAAAGCTGCAAAAGCAATTAGCCGCGCAGTATGACCAACTCCGCCGCCTGGGCACGCAACTGAGCCAAAGCAGGCAAACGGCGGCCAAAAAACTGTGTCTGGAACTGCGCGACAACATCCGCCTGCTGTCCATTCCGGACGCCCGTTTTGAGATTATCATTGACAAAATAGCTGATGCGGATTCTTTACTTCAGGAATATCTTGATTTATGCAATGACTCGGGAGAGGATAGCTGCCGCTTTCTCTTTAGCGCGAACCGCGGCAGCGATCTCAAACCCTTGTCAGATGTGGCTTCCGGTGGTGAGTTGTCCCGCATCCTGCTGGCTTTGAAGAAAGTTCTGGCAGACAAGATCGAGCAGAAACTGATCATTTTGGACGAGATAGATGCCGGAATCGGCGGCAAGACCGCGGAGCGTGTGGCGGAGTTCATTCACAGCCTCGCGGAGCGCCACCGGATTCTCTGCATCACCCATCTGGCGCAGATCGCGGCGATTGCGCATCAGCACATCGCTCTCGAAAAGGTGCCGGGTGAACCCAAGAGCGTAATTCGGATGACTGCTTTGCGGCGGCCGGAAAGGCTGGATGAGCTAGCAAGAATGCTCTCCGGCGATGTTTCCGACATTTCGCGCAAGCATGCCGAAGAACTGATAAATAAATACAATACAAGAGGTTAGTATGGCAAGGTCAAGGAAAAGCAGGATCCAAGGTGTTGCGATCCTTGTGATCTTTTTAGCCCTGGCTGCTGCTGGTATAATGTCGATCAGAAGCAGGGATTCCGGTCCCAATTTTGACTACAAGGACAGCAATAAACAGTTTGAAAATGCCGGCTCGCTCAACAAAGCTGAGGTCGTGGTCAACTGTCTCAACATCGGCAAAGCCCTCGATGAGATGAGTTCGATCGTGAACACATACAGCATCGGCAAACCCCTGCGCAAAGACCGCCTGGGGCATTATGGCAAGTATATCTTTCAAGTGGAACTGGATAAATTCCCGGAGATACTGCAAAAGCTAAGACCTCTCGGCAATATTGCCCAGCAGAGCGAATTGGTGGATTCCACCCTGATCAATAAACGGGTGGCGACGGAAGAACAGGTGCTGGCTTCCAAAAGGATCGAACTGGCGCGCCTGGAGCAGGAAAGCTCCTACTACGGCAGCGATTTGGACAATAAAAACACCCGCATCGCCGAGATTCGCAAGCTCGAAAACACCATCGACCTCCTGAAAAACAGCGACAAGACCCTGCTCTATGTGAAACTGCAGACCTCCTTCAGCGGCAACAGCTTGACAACCGTGAAAGATTTTGTCAGAAACTTCGCTATCTTCCTGGTTGGGTTCTTCATCCTGGTGATCGTGGCTTACTATGGCACCAAGCTGGTCATGTATCTGCTTTCGCTGATGGGTTTCAAGGGGTTCAGCATGTCCAATTTTGGCGGCAGCTATCAATATGGAAACTATGGCAACTATGCCAACCGCTACTACTCTTCACGCTATGGCTACCGCAACAGCAAGCGCAAAGTGAAGCGCATCTATAAAGACAAACCAACTACCCCACGTGAGGAAGACGAATCCGGCAAATGACCGGATAAGGAGTGATCATGCACGGTATCCTTCCCTGGCATGTGTGGATCATCATCGGAATCCTGTTTATCATCATTGAGATTCTGGATCCAGCCTTTTTCTTCGTCGCCCTTGGCTTCGGAGCGATCCTTACCGGTTTACTGAGCCTGCTGCCTTTTGTGGAAGCGAGCATCCCGTTGCAGATCATCATCTTTGCCATCCTCAGCTTTGTCGCCTTCCTGCTCACCCGCCGTCTGGGCAAGAAGTTCCTGGCCAACGCTGGCGGGGAGACCAACGTATTCGCCCTCAAAGGAAAGGAAGCCCACGTCACCGAAATAATCCCTGCCGATGGCAAGGGAAGGGTGAAAGTGGACAGCGAGGAATGGGTGGCAATCGCGGAGGATAAAGGCGAAATCGCCATCGGCGCCAAGGTCGTGGTGCTGGACATCGACGGCAATAAGCTGGTGGTGCGTAAAGACAGCTAAACATCCAAACATCAATATCTTGACCGGCTTGTGGCGGCAACTCCGCGAGCCGGTTTTCCTTTGCCCCACCCCTCCCCGCGGCCAACGCCGCATCATTCATGTCCGCAACAACTTAGCCCATCATCCTTAGGTCATCCCTCACCAAGTTAAGGATGACTGCCGGAAGACTATGGCCTGAGAGGGTGATGCAAATGAAGGCCATCCCCCCCATAATATATAGGTGCTACGATTAGGCCGTGGAAAGGAAATAGAACGCGGATGACAGGATCGACAGGATTAGCAGGATGTTTGAAGGTGGAAAGGAGGCTCGAAACAAACCCCAATCGACTCTATACTGTGTCATCCCGGCCTGTCGGGGTCCCCGCCAAAGCGCGTAGCGGTTTGGTGGGGTGATTTGACCCGGGATCCAGTGCCAAGGGGTGGCAAAGTCCGTTTGCCACAGAGACCGGAGGTCTCTCCCAAACAGGCAACTCCGTTGCCTCTGCCGAACAGACTTCGGCAGCCCCCTAACTTACCCCAATCCGCGGCAATCTGCGTCTTTTTCCCGCGTAAATCTGCGTGAACCGCTTGACCCGGAATCCAATCTTTTCACCATTCCGCCTTCCTGCAATACAACAAACAGATATCAGGGAAATCATCTTTAACTTATCTGAAATGATGATGTTAAGCGACGAATATTTCTCTTGACGTGATGCCAGTATGTTGACATATTGTCCACAAACTGGAGGTAAAATGACAGATCAGCTGGTAAATGTCACCCATCAGCCCTTCGTCCCCAATCCCGCCGCGCTCCAAAACTGGTCGCAAGAGCTGTTCAGTGATCTGGTGGAGAGGATTAAACTGGGGTAGTCCAGAGGGGAAGAGACCAAATATGGAGCAGACAATACCCCGTATTGCAAGAGTATATCCGCGCAATAAAGGCCGTATTACAAGAGTATAACCGCGTAATCAGGGATATTTTGCTTGACAGGTTATTCACTATCTCATTTATTTGCACAGCGTATTGAGTGCTTCCGCCAATAACATAACAAGGGGGTCAAAGATGGAAGTTAAAAAAGTGATAACACGCTGGCTGATAGATGATATCAGGGATCATATGCACAAAGGCAAGGCCATCATCATCCTGGGGCCCCGCCAGTGCGGCAAAACAACACTGTTGCAGGCTCTGTCCTCCGGTCTGGAGGATAAACTCTATCTGAATTGCGATGACGCCAGCGACCGCCAGGCCCTGGAAACCCAGAGTCTGTCAGACCTGACTTCCCTGATTGGCAAACACAAGGCCATACTGATCGACGAAGCGCAACGGGTCAACAATATCGGCTTGAGCCTCAAGCTCATGGTGGACAACATCCCCGGAATCCAGGTCATTGCAACCGGATCGTCATCTTTTGAACTCTCCAACCGCATCAATGAACCCCTCACCGGCAGGAAGTATGAATACCACCTGCATCCCTTTTCCCGGCAGGAACTCGCCGCTCACCACGGGTCATGGGAAGAACACAAAAACCTGCAACGCCGTTTGATCTTCGGCTCTTATCCGGATGTGGTGAATAATCCCGGGGAAGAACGTGACTTGCTGAACCTGTTGGTGGGCAGTTATTTATTCAAGGATGTATTCATGTTTCAAGACCTGCGCCGCCCTGAACTGCTGGAGAACATCCTGCGCGCCCTGGCCCTGCAGGTGGGTTCTGAAGTATCATACAATGAACTGGCTCAACTCACCCAAACAGACCACAGCACCGTCCAGCGCTATCTGCAATTGCTGGAACAGGCTTTCATCATCTTCCGGCTTTACAACTTCAGTTCCAATAAACGCAACGAGATCAAGAAAGCCCGCAAGGTCTATTTCTGGGATAACGGGGTGAGGAACAGCCTGATAGACGATTTCCGGGCGGTGGAATTGCGCGATGACGTTGGAAAGCTGTGGGAGAATTACCTGGTGTCTGAGCGGCTGAAGTATCTCGGCAACAACAAACTCCACAGGTCCAGCCACTTCTGGCGGAACGTCAATCAAAGCGAGATCGACTACCTCGAGTTCCACAGCGGCAGGATCGAAGCTTATGAATTCAAATGGAGCGCAAAACGCAAAATATCGGCATCTGCCTTCCTGAACACTTATCCGGAGGCTGCTGTCAGTAGGGTGGACAAGGAAAACTACCTTGAATTCATAGGCTGACAGAATAGCAAGCAACGGAGCGGGGTCGTCCAGGGCCGTTCGGAATCTGATCACGGGTCTGATTCATAATTTCTGCCAGGTGCGAGCGCAGTCCGCGGCCCCGCATCACGTATCCTGTGACAGTAACCTACTATTCTATCCCCAAAACGCTTTGTTTGGGGAAAGCAATTACTTAAAATCTGTAAAAAGCGATGTCTTGATTAGACGGGAGGACAATGAACACTAATCTATAAGCTATCTTGATTTAATAACATAGGTCTTGGCAATCAAATCGTGTAATCCCTGCATATATTCCGTCCATTCAATCATTAATATTCCAATATACAATAATAGTATCGATAGATTCAATGCAAAGTGCCTGCCAAGAGCCCTTGCAAAACTAATCCGTTCTCCATATATATTTACTACTTTTAAACCTAAAACCCTTTTTCCTATTGTGGCTTGCCAATTCGAAGAGTGAAAACAGGTATTATATATGCACCACACTGCTGGTATAAGATATGAATTAATACTTAGAAAAGATTCAGTTTGCGTATCGCTAAACTTACCAAAGACCAATATTAAGGATTCAATTATTACTAATGGAATGGCAATAACCACAAAATCTATAAGATAAGCGGCTAATCTTATCCAAAATCCACCGAAATTGGTTTCCGAATTGGTTATCTCTTCTTTGAAAATATAATAACCGGTATTTTCCTGCATTATCTACTCCAGTTTGTTTACATATTATTAAACAAATCCATTGGACATATGTGTTCAGATTATACTCTTTGTCAGCTACTCCACATATAGGATGATACATCTCGGTTTCTACTTGACATGGAAATTATCCAGGAACTGCTGCAGGATGGACGCGCGGGAGGGGTGGCGCAGTTTTTTGAGCGCTTTGTCCTCGATCTGGCGGATGCGTTCGCGGGTCACCTGGAAGATATTGCCGACCTCTTCGAGGGTGCGGTGGTAGCCGTCGTCGATGCCAAAACGGAGGCGGATGACGCGTTCCTCGCGGGTGGTGAGGGTTTTTAGCACTTCATCCATCTGTTTTTTGAGCAGTGAGCGTTCTGCCAGGCGTTCCGGGCTGATGATGGTGCGGTCTTCGATGAAGTCGCCCAGGATGCTGTCTTCGCTGTCGTGGCCGATGGGTTTGTCCAGGGAGACGGGTTCCTTGGAGATGGAAAGGATGTTTTTGACCTTTTCCACAGGCATGTCGAGCACCTCGGAGATTTCTTCCGGATAGGGGTCGCGTCCCAGTTTCTGCACCAAACGCCGGCTGGTGCGGCTGATCTTGTTGATGGATTCGATCATGTGCACGGGGATGCGGATGGTGCGTGCCTGGTCGCCGATGGCGCGGGTGATGGCCTGGCGAATCCACCAGGTGGCGTAGGTGCTGAACTTGAAGCCCTTGCGGTAGTCATACTTTTCCACGGCGCGCATCAGGCCGGTGTTGCCTTCCTGGATGAGGTCCAAAAACTCCAGTCCGCGGTTGTTGTAGCGTTTGGCGATGGAGATCACCAGGCGCACGTTGGCCTCGATCATCTCGTTCTGCGCTTTTTCCTTGTTGCGTTCGGCACGCTCGATCTCGCGCAGGAGAAAGACGAGGTCTGTGCCGGTCATCTTGGTTTCCAGTTCCACGCGGCGGATTTTGCGGCGGGCGTTTTTGATCTTGCGCAGGGTCTCGATGAAGATTTCGGGGTCAACGTTGGTTTCGGCCTGCACTTCCTGATAGTCCTCGTCGGATTTCTTGGCGCGGCGGCCGTAGGTGCAGATCTCATCGATGGTAAAGCGTTTGATGCGGGTGAGGTCGTTGATGCTGGAATAGCTTTCCTCAATGCGCTCCACCAGGCTGCGGATGCGGTAAACCATGCGTTTGATGAGCTTTTCGTTGTAGTTCAGCTCATTGAAGGTGTCGATGATCTTGCCGCGCAGGGCGTTGATCTCTTCCTGGCGGACGGCGTTGCCGCTCTCGTCGTAATCGCAGTTGTCAAGGATGGTGCCGATCTTGTCGAAAGTGGCTTCGTTGGTTTTGAGGATTTCTCGGAAGTGTTCGACGATGACGACATCCTGCTTTTTGTCGATCCAGGTGCCGATGTCCACTTTGAAGATTTGATCGAGGCGCACGCGGCGTTCGCGGTAGCGGTGGAGGAAGTTGTACATCTCGCGGAGGGTGGAACCGCTCTTGAATACGTTTTGATTGATCATCTTCTGATAGGTTTCGATCTTTTGGGCTACCCGCACCTCGCCTTCGCGGTCCAAGAGGGGCACCCTGCCCATTTCGCGCAGATACATGCGCACGGGGTCGTCGTAGAAGCGCTTGCTCTTAAATTTCTTGGTGGTGGTGGTCTTGCGGATCACGCTGCCGTTCTTGGTGAGGCGTTTTTCGGTCTCATCGATAATTTCAATGCCGTCCTGGCGAAGATCGAAGATGATATCCTCCACCTTGTCCAAAAAGTAGGCGCTGTTTGGCAGGATATCGTTGATCTGTTTGAAGGTGATGTATCCGGTGTCTTTACCCAGATCCACCAGTTTTTTCAGGCATTCGTTGTAAGTGATCATCAAAGCTCCTTGCGAGGCTAATTGTTCTTAATAAAGTTGATGGGCGAAAGCCCGTTGATCATATTGCGATAGGTGTTCAAGAGTTCCATTTTGGAGCGCAGGAGATCGTAGTTGTCCGGTTCCGCGAGGATGCGGCGGTCAATGTCCTCCAGATCGCGCTGTATTTTGCGCACCCGCACCTGGTCAACCAGTGTTTTCAGGCTCATATCCTGCAGATCAGAAAAGAGTAACTCTGCCAAAAGATCCCTTAACTCCTTATTTTCCATGTTATTGAGCAAAGAGGCGGGCTCGGCGTAATCCGCGTCCGAACTTACAGACAGCAGATATTTGTAGAGCTCGCGGTTGGTACTGTTAATAAAATAATCGGGAGTGAGCTCTTCGGCAACAAAATTGAACGATTCCCGGTCGCGCAAGGCCAAAGTAAGCAGCCAGCGCTCTTCGGAAGGGCTCTCCAGGACAGGCGCGCGTTCCTCTGTCCGGGCTGGCGCCTTTCTGCCGATCCGCCCCAGTTTGGAAAAGAGGGCGGCGGTGGAGACAGAGAAGGCTTCCGAGATGCCCTTCACCAGCAGTTCGCGTTGCACGGCATCCTTCACGCTCCGGGCGGCCTCCAGTAGCATATCGATGCGCTCGTTTTCCGGGCTGTCCCAGCCTTTGCGGGCCAGGAAGCTGGTGATGGGCTGCGCGGAGGCGATCCTTTTGCGCAGGGCGGGAACCCCCTCATCCAGGATAAAGCTGTCCGGATCGTGCTCGGGAGGCAGTTCCACGATGTTGGCTTCCAATCCTTTCCCCAGGCAGATCAGGGCGGCGCGGATAGCGTTGCTGACGCCGGCCTTGTCGCCGTCGTAGAGCATATAGATTCGTTTCGCGTAGCGGGAAAGCAGGAAGATCTGGTCTTCGGTGAGGGCGGTGCCGAGCGAGGCCACGGAGTTCAAAAAACCAGCCTCGTAGAGCCGCAGGAAGTCAAAGTATCCTTCGCAG
>Ga0302246_1000275_pt1 | contig 48878 bp, 49 predicted proteins | sample AAG_UR_Trp_MG_FD_193533 | JGI IMG/M metagenome (GOLD analysis project Ga0302246, IMG submission 193533) | Enriched activated sludge microbial communities from anaerobic digester in WTTP, New Holstein, Wisconsin, United States - AAG_UR_Trp | ecosystem: Engineered > Bioreactor > Anaerobic >... | reverse complement strand
CTTAACACGATGGTCAGGAGAGGGCAGCATTGGGACAGCGGGATGGCGGCGAAATGCCTTTGCGGGGCTTGAACCCGTGAAAATCCGCCTGTCAGACATTACAGTTGCTCCTCATGTGACTCGCCGCAAGTCCGGACGGAGGCCCTGCCTTCAAATCGCCGCCACCACCCACTGTTTCCTTATTCCCGTCCTACCGGCCGGTGACGACCCGGCCGGTGGCGTAATCGAGCTGGCTGCCGTACATGCTGTGCGGGATGAAATAGACGAGGAGGGTGACGACGAAGGCGGCGACGACCCAGGGCCGGGGATTCCTGGCCCTGAAGGAAGCCCACAGGGCGGCCAGCCAGAAGAACAGCATGACGAGCGTCTTGGTGTCGGTCAGGTCGCCGCCCAGCGGCCAGCCTGTCCAGTAATGACCGAAGGCGTGGTACTGGGTGAGCGGACCGAAGACGAAACCGCCGAGGACGAGGAAAGCGGTATTCCAGGAGACGGCGTGGCGCACTACCAGGTCTTTGGTGAAGAGAGTGATGATTATGCGCACGGAGAAGACCATGAACAGGAACATCAGCAGGACATGGGGTATAAGTATCCGGCCGGGCACCGCTCCCTTGAAGCGGGTAACCACCCGCTCCGGCCCCAGCGTCATGCTCTCGCCGCCGCTCCGCAGGGTGACATAATACTCCAATTTGCCGGCGGGCGGCTGGTCGGGCAGGCGGGCGGAATAAAGGGGGCCGTCGGCAGCGATCTCCGTGCCCGCGAAGAGTTCGTCCGTGCCGAAGCGCCGCCAGGCCAGGCCGACCTCCACCGGACTTTCGCTCACTACCTTCACGAGGCAGTCGTCCCCGCCGGTGGTGCAGCTGCGCGGCAGGCGGTAGGAGGAGACGAGCGCCCCGCCGAACTCCAGGTTCTTTCCCTTTACCGGGTAGGTCGGGCCCGTCGCCCGCTGAAAGAGGGCGAAGAAAAGGGTGACCAGCAGGGCGATGCCCCAATAGGAGAGTTTTTTCATCAGCAGATGCGGGGCAGCTGCTCGCCTTCGAGCATGCGCAGCAGGCGCGAGCCGCCGACGGCGGTGCGCAGCGAGACCTCGCCGCCCTTGCCCAGGACTCGCCCGGCTATGACGGCGCCGCGGCCGTAACGGTGGGAGCGCAGGGCGCGCAGGACCTTGGCGGAGGAGGCCGGCGGGCAGAAAAGCATCATTTTCCCCTCGTTGGCCGCGTATAGCGGGTCCAGACCGAGCAGGGCGCAGGCGTTGGCGGTCACCGGGGAGACCGGGACCTTCTCCTCCTCGAGTTCGACCGCGAGACCGGAAGAGGAGGCCGCCTCGTTGAGAGCCGTGGCCAGGCCGCCGCGCGTCAGGTCGCGCATGGCCCGGACTTCGCCGGCGGCCAGGGCTTTTTCAGCCAGGCCGTTGAGCGGGGCGCAGTCGCTCTTAAGCCCGCTTAGGCCCAGCTTGTTGCGCTCGTTCATCACGGCCACGCCATGATCGCCCAGCGGGCCGCTGATTATCAGCTCGTCGCCGGTGCGCAGCGCTCCGAAAGAGAGGTCCCTGCCGGCGGGGATGAGACCCACGCCCGCCGTGGAAATGAAAAGCCCGTCGGCCTTGCCCTTGTCGACCACCTTGGTGTCGCCGGTGACTATGTCGACGCCCGCCTCGGCGGCCGCCGCTTTCATGGAGAGGACGACTTTCCCGAGCAGCTCCCCGTCGAAGCCCTCCTCGATTATGAACGAGGCCGAAAGCGCCAGCGGGCGGGCGCCTTTGACGGCCAGGTCGTTGACGGTGCCGCAGACGGCCAGTTTGCCGATATCCCCGCCGGGGAAGAAGAGCGGGCTGACCACGTAGCCGTCGGTGGTGAAGGCCAGGCGCTCGCGGCCGGCCTTTATGACGGCCGAGTCGGCGAGTTCGGCCAGGGCCTTGTTGGCGAAGGCGCGGGCGAAAAGGCCCGAGACCAGCTCGTGGGTCAGGCGGCCGCCGCTGCCGTAAGCCAGCGTTATCTTACCGGGGACGTTCAGGCGGCTCTTTCCGGGCATATGGACTTTCCTTTTTCGAAAACGGTATCCAGAAAATGACGCGCGGCCGGGCTGAGCTTGCGCGTACGGGAGCGGAGGAGGTAGACGGTGCGGCGCAGGTCGAGGTCGCGGAACCTGACGGCCTTTATGCCGCGCGAATCCCCCCCGCCGAAAGCCGAGACGGGCAGGATGGAAACGCCGACCCCGGAACGCACGGCCGTCTTTATGGTCTCGATATCGTCGAGGCCCATCTTTACCCGCAGCGGCAGGCCCTCTTTGGAGAAAAAATCGTCTATGAACTTGCGCGAAGGGTGCACCTTGTCGAACAGCACGAAGTCCATGTCCGCCAGCGAGTCCCGGCCGATGTCGGCCCCGTGCGCGGCTTCTGAACGCTCGGGCACCGCGAGCATCATCTCCTCGGCGCAGAGCGGCAGAAAGACCAGGTCGCCCTGTTTTTTGGTGGGACAGGCCAGGAAGCCGAAGTCGGCCCGGCCGGCCTGCACGTCGCCGTAAACCTGCTCCGACTGCCTGTACTCGACGCTGACCTTTATCTCCGGGCGGGCCGACATGAAGCGGCTTATATAGCCCTGCAGGAGGTAGAGGCCGGTGCTGTATATCGTGGAGATGCGCACCGAACCGGCCGCTTTGCCCGGCTGCGACTTGGCGATGGAGTCGATGGCGGAGGAATAGACGGCGGAGATCTTCTTGGCCGCCTCGTAAAGAGAGGCTCCCTCGTCGGTGAGCGTGACTCCGTCGCGGCCGCGGTTGACCAGCGGGCAGCGGAAGGTGCGCTCGAGCTTCTTGAGCTGCTGGCTGACCGCCGACTGCGTGACGCCGTTGAGCTCGGCGGCGCGGGAGAAACTGCCGGTGTCGGCCAGGTCGCGGAAGAGCTTGAGCGTCTCTATGGTCATCATCAACCGCCGTACTTGAACCAGGCGGCGCAGGCGCCTTCGGAAGAGACCATGCAGGGGCCCACGGCCGACGAGGGGGTGCAGGCCTTGCCGAAGAGGCGGCAGTCCGGCGGCGAGGCCTTGCCGGTCAGGATAAGTCCGCAGATGCACCCTTTCGGTTCCGGCGCCTCGCGCTCTTTCACGCCGAACTCCGCGAAAGCGTCGAACTTCCCGTAGGCGGGCGCGAGAGCCAGGCCCGAGCCGGGGATCTTACCTATGGCGCGCCAGGAGGCGTCGGCCGGGGCGAAGACCTCGGACATAAGCTTCAGGGCGGCGGGATTTCCTCCCGCTTTCACCACGCGGCTGTACTCGGTATCGACTTCCGGCCGGCCCGAGAGCATCTGGCCGAGAAGGGCGTCCACGCCGCGCAGAATGTCCAGCGGCTCGAATCCGGCTATCACGCAGGGGACCTTGTATTTTTCGGCCACGAAACGGTAGGGCTCGGGACCTATTATAGCGCTGACATGGCCCGGCATGATGAAGCCGTCCACCTCCCCCTCGCCCGAAGAGAGGAGGGCTTCCAGGGCGGGCGGGACCAGTTTGAACAAAGGGGCGACGAAAAAGTTCTTGAGGCCGGCGGCCCTGGCGCGCGCCAGCACGCCGCCTATGACCGGGGCGGTGGTCTCGAAACCGACGCCGATGAAGACGACCTTGCGGGAGCGTTCCGCGCCGGCGATATCCAGGGCGTCGAGGGGAGAGTACACCACGCGCACGTCGGCGCCTTTCTCGCGGGCGGCCTGCAGGTCCAGCCCCTTGCTGCCCTTGACCTTCAGCATGTCGCCGAAAGTGGCCGTCGTGACGCCGGGCAGCAGGGCCAGTTCTATGAGCCGGTCGATATCGCCCTGCGAAGTGACGCAGACGGGGCAGCCGGGGCCCGAGAGCATCTTGACCGGGGCCGGGAGCAGGCGGCGCAGGCCGGACGCGGCGATGGACATGGTATGCGTGCCGCAGACCTCCATGAAGTTTGCGCGGCGGCGGCCGGACGCGGCCAGGCGCGCGGCCTTTTCGCCGATGGCCGAGACCATGCGGTCGGCCAGTTCCCTGTCGCGGAAAAGCGGCGCCGTGTCGGCGGCCAGTTTAGGGCTTGAAGCCTTTTTCATAAAGTTCCTGGAAGACGTCGAGGGTCTCTTTCGCCTCGGCCGGATCGAGCAGCTGTATGGCGAAACCGGCGTGTACCAGCACGTAATCGCCTTTTTTGGCGGCGGGGACCAAGTCGAGCGCGACCTGGCGGCGGGTGCCGCCGAAATCCACCTCGGCCGAAGCGTCGTTCTTGGAGAGTATTTTTCCGGGAACAGCCAGACACATGGGACCTCCGACCGGGACGCTAGTAGACCTAAATTATACTATTTTTGGATTTTTCAAATTTTGATATACTATTGTCGTGAATCGGGCGGTGCGGCGCTTCGCCGCGGCCGTCCGGGACACTACGGTTGGGTGGCTGAGCGGTCAAAAGCAACGGTCTGTAAAACCGTCGGGCTACGCCCTACATAGGTTCGAATCCTATCCCAACCACCAGATTTCTCCCGTATAGGCCCGCTCGAGTTCCTTCGTAGTGAGCGCGGGTTCCTTACAGGAGGGGTCAGCGAGCGGTTCCGGCCTTTGATGGCCGGATAAGCGAGCGACGATGAAACGGGGAGCTTAGCTCCCCTTGTAGAAGGGCCGAGCGGAGTATTCTTTTCGGAGCGAGGATAACCCGACCGAAGGGAGGGCCCGAAAAATGGAAGGGTGGCCGAGCGGTTGAAGGCGCAGACCTGGAAAGTCTGTAAGCTCCAAAAGGGCTTCGAGGGTTCGAATCCCTCCCCTTCCGCCAGATCGTGAGAGGCGGAAATACGGGAACGCTGAAAGCAGCGTTCCCGTTCTCTTTATACCGGGGATTCTCCGGGTTCGAAGTCACGGATAAGCCGCATAGCGGCTTTCCGCGACCCCGCCTCGGCGTTTTTCGCTGAAAAAACGCCTCCGGCCTTGCGGCCCGCACGCGGCTTCCGCCGGAAGCCGCTCCAAGGGGCGGGCCTCACCTCCCCTTCCGCCAGATATCAAAGGCGGAAAACAAAGAAGAGCGCGTAAACCGCGCTCTTTTTTATTGCGGAAGGGGAGCGGCTAGAAGAAAATGAACCGGAGCGGACTTACGAAAGAATACAGATTAACGACCCCGCCCAGGGCGAGGAAAGGGCCGAAAGGCATATGGTCGCGGCGCCCGGCCCTTTTCATCAGCAGGAGCCCTATCCCGTATACGGAACCGAAGAAAGCGCCGATGACCAGGGTGGAAATGACGCCCTGCCAGCCCAGCAGGGCGCCCAACCCGCCCATCAGGAAGATATCCCCCTCCCCGACCGCGTCCATCTTGTAGATCCTCTTTCCCAGCCAGGCCATAAACCATATCAGAACGGCGCCGAAGACCAGGCCCCCGGCGGACTGGAGCAGCCGGTCCGTAAAGGAGCCCTCCAGATACGGATTGACCACCGCCGCGGCCAGGCCTATGGCCCCCAGCAGAAATGAAAATATATCGGCGATGAGCATCGTCTCGAAATCTATCACGGCCACGACGATCAGGAGGTAGACCGCCAGCAGGGAGGCGGTCATCCATAAAGGAGACCCTGTCCATTTCCAGAAAAAAAGCCAGGTCAGCGCTCCCGCCAGGACCTCTACGGCCGGATAGCGCCAGGAGATGCGCGCGCCGCAGGAGCGGCACTTGCCGCCCAGCAGGACGAAGCTGAGCACGGGGATATTGTCGCGGGAACGGATCGGAGTCCCGCAGGAGGGACAGCGGGAGCGCGGTTTTACGATGGACTGGCCCGCGGGGACCCGGGCTATACAGACATTAAGGAAACTGCCGATGATAAGACCGAAGAGCGCCGGGGCCGCTATGAATATAATTTCCTGCATGGTTCAAAAAAACACGCCCCGCGCTTTCAGGTGCGGGGCGTGTTTGTCGGACACCGGTCTTTAGAAGGAAGACCAGACCGTGGACTGCTTCAGGTCCATGTGAGTGCAGCTCACGACGAACTGACCCCACCTGACATTGTCGAACGAGTTGCCGTTATAGGCCCAGCCGGCGCCGTCGGTGACGGTCGTCGAAGTGAACGCGACCTGGGCGTTGTCGGCGTGGCCGGTCCCCGGCAGCTTGGCCTGGGGTATCTCGTTGATGTACTTCGGCGTAAGCGCGACGACCAGGTTGTTGTCGGTGCTTGCCGCGGCCACGGCACCGGACGGATACCAGCCTTCGTTGTCGCCGTAGTACACGTTGATGGCGCTCCTGACGGAAGAAAGCGCGCCCTTGGTGGCGCCTTCTTTGGACTTATTGATCAGGTCGGCGAACTTCGGTATGGCTATCGCGGCCAGGATACCGATGATCGCGACGACGATCATAAGCTCTATCAGGGTGAAGCCCTTTTTGCTGTTTTTCATTTACTTTGTTCCTCCCCTCTTTACGGATAATGGATGTATGATGCCGTACGAGGATTTACTAACCATAATGTAACTAATACATCGGCATATGTCAACAATATTTTTGTGACTTGTGTTACAGGAGGGGCCCGGTCCGCTTCCCGCGCCTAATGAAAACAGGCCCCGGAGGGCCTGTTTTCAAATCTAATGCGCGGGAAGGTGAGGCCCGCCCCTTGGAGCGGCTTCCGCCGGAAGCCGCGTGCGGGCCGCAAGGCCGGAGGCGTTTTTTCAGCGAAAAACGCCGAGGCGGGGCCGCGCAAGCCCGCTATGCGGGCTATGCGTGGCGTTGAACCTGGAAACTCCCGACCGCGCAATAAAAAGCCCGTCCTTTGAAGGACGGGCTTAAATCGTATGCGCGGGAAGGGCGTTGGTCACAGGTTCCCTCGTCGCCGCCGCTCCTCGGGACCCGCGACCCCGCCTCCGCGCTGCGGCCAACTGGCCTCGCGCGTCCGGCTTTCAACTCCCTACGCAGCCTCCGCCGGAGGCTGCTTCCCGCGTTAAATACGAACGGGCCCTTTTCAGGGCCCGTTCTTAAAACTTTTGCGCGGGAAGGGAGTTGAACCCATAAGGCCTTGCGGCCACACGGTCCTGAGCCGTGCGCGTCTGCCAGTTCCGCCACCCGCGCATTTTAAGGGCCGGCCATACAGGGATACATACCGGGCCCGGTTCCCCTATTTTATGATATTTGATAACATAAAACAACGATGAAAGGGAAAAAGAAGGAAGGGACGGACAGGATAGAGGCCGTGGCGACCAACCGCAAGGCCCGCCACGACTACGAGATCGTCTCCACCCACGAGGCGGGCATGGTCCTGGAAGGCCCCGAGGTGAAGTCGCTGCGCCAGAAGCAGGCCGTGATAACCCAGGGCTTCGCGCGCTTCGACGGCGACGCGCTCTGGCTCTACGGCGTGCAGATCTCCCCCTACGCCTTCAATTCCCTGACCGAGACCGACCAGACCAGGACCCGCAAGCTGCTGATGAAGTCGGCCGAGCTGCGCAAGCTCCGCAATTCCGTGCAGAACAAGGGCTTCGCCCTGATCCCGCTGGAACTCTATTTCAGGAACGGCTGGGCCAAGCTGCTGATAGGCGTCTGCCGCGGCCGCAAGGCCCACGACAAGCACGAGCTCATAAAAAAGCGCGATATAGACAGGGAGATAAGACGGGACTTCAAGGAAAAATTCAAGGGCTGACCGGGTTCAGAACCGCAGTCCCAGCGCGCCTTCCAGCAGGTTCCGTCCGTGCGTCTCCGCCCAGCCGGCGGAGATATAACCGTACCTCACCTTTTTCTTAAGGCCCGCGAAATACCTCGGTTCCGAGACGGAAGCGGTCTCGTCGACCAGCGAAGCGTCGTTGGCGGTCTGCACCGTGAGCGCCGTATTGTCCAGGCCGGCCCCGGCGTAGAGCGCGGCGAACTTGAGGTTCATGGACAGGCGCAGGTTGGCGCCGAAATGCTTGGCGTAAAAATACTTGTGCGCCGCCAGAGAGCCCATCGCTTCCAGCATCGCGTGCATGTAGTAGGGCTGGTCGGAAATGGACCTGAGGCCGTAGCGCAGTCCCGCCGCCGTTACCACAAGGCCGTCGTCGCCGCCCGCTCTCACGAAGCCGTCTATGCGGTACGGCATCCCTATCTCGGCCTGGAAATAATTGAAGCCGAAAGCTTTCCTGGCGGGCAGGACATCGTTGCCGGACGAGGGCCTGAGCTGTATGACGCTGCGGAAGCCCATGTCGAAGCCGGAGAAACCGAGGCTCCTGGCCGTGTGATTGGAGGCCGCTCCCAGCAGGCCGCCTATATCCTTGGCGAAGGGCTTGAGCCCCGCCCCGGTCACCGTGATGAAATCGTCGTAGCCTTCCGCGCGCGCGGGGACGGCGAAGGCGAGCAGGACTAGAAGGACGATAAAGCGGCGCATCAGCCCGCGCCTCCAAGCACTTCCTTGACCGTGGTGTGCCCCTGCAGTACCTTCTCCAGGCCGTCCTGCGCCAGAAGGCGCATGCCGTTCTTGATGGCCATGTTCTTGACCGGGATGGCGGACGGGTCGTCGAGCAGCTGCTGGCGGATCTCGTCGTTGAGGACCAGCAGCTCGTGCATGCCGACGCGTCCCTTGTAGCCGCTGCCCTTGCAGGCGTCGCAGCCGACCGGCTTGAAGATCCTGGTGCCGGGCTTTACCGTTATCTTGTTGGCCTCGAAGACGGCTATCTCCTCGGGGGTCATCTCCCCTTCCTTCTTGCAGTCCTTGCAGAGGCGGCGGGCGAGACGCTGGGCGAGCACGGCCTTCATCGTATTGGCCACGACGAAACGCGGCAGGCCCATCTGGGTCAGCCTCTCCAGCGCCGAGGGCGCGTCGTTGGTGTGTATCGTGGAAAAAACGAGATGGCCGGTCATGGCGGCTTCCAGCGCGATATGCGCCGTCTCTTCGTCGCGTATTTCGCCGACCATGATGACGTCCGGGTCGAGGCGCATGAAGGAGCGCAGCGCGCTGGCGAAGTCGAACTTCTTGCCCTCTCCGAGTTTGACGTCGGGATTCACCGGGACCTGGATAATGCCGTCGATGTTGTATTCTACGGGGTTCTCGGCGGTAAGGATCTTGATGTCGGGGCGGTTGACGTAGTTGAGACAGGCGTAAAGCGTGGTCGACTTACCCGAACCCGTGGGACCGCAGACCAGCACCAGGCCGAAGTTCTTCTTGCCGCCGATGCCGGCGAACTGGTCGAGGAGCTTCTTCTCGGTATCGGGCAGGAAGCCCATTATCTTGATGTCGACGCGCACGGAGGCGCGGTCGAGGATACGCATGACGCAGGACTCGCCGTAGACGGTGGGGACCATCTCCACGCGGAACTCTATCGGGTTGCCCTTGGCGATGATCTGGATGCGGCCGCTCTGCGGGATGCGGCGCTCGGTGATATTGAGGCTCGCCATGATCTTGATCTTGGCGGCTATGGCGTTGCGGAAGGCCCACGGTATAGTGAAGGACGCCGGGCGCAGCATGCCGTCCACGCGGTAGCGGACCATGACCTTGGAATTCTTGCCGTTGGGGTCCTCGAAAGGCTCGACGTGTATGTCGGAGGCCTTTATCGAGAGGGCGCCCAGGATGATGGCGTTGACCATCTTCTCCACTTCGGGGGCGCTGGCGTCGACCTCGCTGATGTCCTTCTTCTCGAGGCCGGCGTCGGCCAGCGAGAACCCCTCCTCGTCCTGCGGCTTGGCCTGGGCAACGGACTCCATCAGCTTGTCCACCTGGGCGTTGTCCGAGCCGCCGTAGGTGTCGTTGAGTAGCTTGTTTATCCAGTGGGCCAGGGCGAGGTATGGCTTGATCTCGAGGCCGGTGCGCAGACCGATGTCCTCCACCACCAGGAAGTCGCGGGGGTCCGCCATCGCGACGAAAAGGGTGTTCTCCTGCCGCGCGAAAGGAACGCAGACCTGGCGCCTGGCGATCTGCTCCGGGATGAGGTTGACCACCTCGGTCTCGGGCTTCATCTTGGTCAGGTCGACGGCCTTGAAGGCCCACTCGTCGGCGAGGACCTTGAGGAGCTTCAGCTCGGGAATGAGCTTCTGCTCCACCAGTTCCTGGTGGAGATGCTTCCCCTCTTTGCGCGCGAGTTCCTCGGCGGCGGCGAGCTTGTCCTCGGGGACGAGTTTGTCCTCGATCAGGATCTCCCTGACGTTGCGCTTTCTTTGAAGACCTTTTCCTGGGGCCATAATGGCCCGGTTCGGCGGACGCTCCGCCTTCCGGGGACTATCCCAATTATATTTATATATCCGCCGGTTGGCAACAAGGGCTTCCGGCCGCGTCGTCAGGCCGTCTCCAGCGCGTCCCCCTCGGCGAGTTTTTCCGCCCCCCCGGCCGGCAGCTCCAGGACGCTGCGGGCGTCCTCCACGAAGACGGAGAACCGCCAGGGGCGCAGGTCCCTCTCGACCCTGAGGACCTTCAGGTCCCGGTCCAGGAAGACGGCGTCGATGGGAAAGCCCATGAAACAGGTGTGTATGCCGGTGCAGGGGTCCAGCCAGAGGGCCTCGCCGGGGGCCAGGGACTTGCGGGGGATGAGGCCGAGCAGGCGCGTCCGGAAGCTCTCCGCCCTCTCCGCCCTGTCGGCTATCACCAGCCCGTCGCTTTTCCTGCGGAAGATCATAATGTCTTGTGCAACTATTGCGTGCCTGCCGGGGCTCGCTACCGGATCAGGGCGAACTTGCCGCGGGATTTGCCGCTGTCCGACTTGACCAGGAAGAGGTAAACGCCGGTGGCGGCCGGATTGCCGGCGTCGTTGCGGCCGTCCCAGGTAAGGCCGTCGAGCTTCTTCACCAGTTCGCCCTCCATCGTGTAGATCTCGATCTTGAGACCGCTGCCGGCCGTGCCGGCCGGGAAAGAGAAGGAGAGCAGCCTGTCGGAGGCGGGGCGGAAAGGGCTGGGAAAGGCGATGGGCTTGCTCTCGCCCTTGAAGCCGGCCAGCGTCCCCTCCGCCGCGTAGCGCAGCGCGCGGTGCAGGTTGATCCTGCCGTAGCCGAAATTATTGTCCGGGCCCGTCGCGCCCAGGTCGTCGGCGGTATTGCGCAGCGCGTTGGCGACGTCGGTGGAAGTATAGACCGGCTTGGCCGACCAGACCAGGGCGGCCGCGCCGGCGGCCAGCGGGGTGGCGAAAGAGGTGCCGTCGGCGGAAGCGTAACCGTCGCCTGCGTCCGTGGTATAGACGCCGACACCCGGAGCGGAGAGACCGCGCTGGGCCATCTCCGGACCGCGGCAGGAGAAGGATGCCAGCCTGTCCCCGGAATCGGTGGCTCCGACGGGAACGACCCCGGGACAATTTGCGGGGGCATTAACATCTGACGGGGTTCCGGGCCCGATGTTCCCGGCAGCGGCCATTATCAAAACCCCGGCGTCGCTGGCCGCGGCGAGGGCCTCCCTTGTAAAAGCGTTCTGGGGATTGGAACAGTCCATGAAATCGCCCAGACTCATGTTGAGGATCATCTTACCGTAAACGGCGTCGCCGTGAAGCGAGGCGGCGTAGGTCACGGCGTTCGCCAGCGCCCTGTCGCTGGCCGAACAGGAGTCAAGCCCAGCTTCGTCCGAGCAGTCGTCCAGGCAGTCTCCGTCGGCGAAGACCTTGAGCGAAAGGAGCTTCGCACCCCAGCTGATACCGGCGACGCCCTGGCCATTATCCGTCGAGGCCGCCGCCAGGCCCGCGACCCGCGTAGCGTGGTTGCAGGCGGCGGTAGGAGCGTCGTCCACGGCTGGAGGATTAGCCGAGTTAGGGTCGAAGAACTTGCTGGTCCCGACGAGCTTTCCCGACAGTTCCGGATGCGTTCCGTCTATCCCGGTGTCTATGACGGCTATGGTGACCGGGCTGGAATCCCCCGTCTCGTATTCCCAGCCGGCATAGGCGCTCAGGCGCGAGAGGGCGTACTGCGAATTGATGGAAGGGTCGTCGGGGATGCGCGACGGACGGTAGGCGTGGTTGGGCTGAATGGCCTCCAGACCGGGGAGCCCCTTGAAATGCTCCAGGCCGGCCGCGACCCGCATGCCCGGCGGCAGCTTCAGCAGCCGCCAGCGGGGCAGCGCCAGCGCGCCGCCGTCTTCGCCGCCGCGGGAGCGGAGCGCCGCGCGGACGGCGTCCGTGGAGACCGAAGCGGCGAATTTGGCCAGCACTTCGCCCTTCACCACCTTCATCCGGGAAACCGCGCCGGAAGCGGAGACCGAGAAATGGCTCTCTATCTCCAGGGCGGAGAGCGGGGAGGATAAGAGGAGCGCGGCGGCGATAAAAACGGCTCTCACAGCCCTTCCTTGGCGGCCTTTTGCAGGAGGTCTTTCTCGACCGCTTTTTTGAGTTTCTTGTCCAGGAAGACCAGGGACCGCGGCCAGGCTATCCAGTATTCCTCCCCGACGCGGTCAGAGAGCATCAGGCCGGCGGTGACCAGCAGGTCGCCGTCGAAGTCCACGTCCATATTGGCCTTGCGGAACTTGCCGCTCAGCTGCCTGATCCCTTTTATGGTCCAGGGGAGCTTCCCCCGTTCCTTCCGGGCCCCGCCCGCGCCGGCCCCTTTTTTGAACGCGGCGTCCAGGGAGGAATAAGCCGCGCGGGAAAGCAGTTTCACGTCCCTGTAGGTCCGGCCGCCGGACTCCTCGGCGGGCATGAAGAGGCCCTCGGGGCGCATCTCCACGCCGCGCACCTCCAGCGCGCCGGCGAAGACGAAGTCGCCGGACAGGACGGCGGGGCTGGAGACCCGGATCTCCCAGGCGGTGAGCTGCGCCGCGGCCGCGGGGGACGCCGCGGCGCAGGCCGTCCACGCGGCCAGCAGCAGCGGCAGGAGCGGCGGGGCGTTAAGCCGCCGCATTGAGCTTCCGGAGTATGCCGACCAGGTCATAGATATCGTTGAGCTCGAAGTCCGCCCCCGAGACCGGGGTGTCGAACTCGTTGCCGTACTTGGCCCAGGCCGTCCTCATGCCGAGGGCCTTCGCGCCTTTTATGTCGCGCTCGGCCCAGTCGCCGACCATTATGGCCTCGCCCGGCTCGCAGCCCATCAGCGAGAGTATCTTCTGGAAGGGTTTGGGCGAGGGCTTCTTCTCGCCGGTGTCGTCGAAGGTGACGACATGGTCGAAGAAATGATGCAGCCCGAGCCCCACTATGCGCAGCCAGACCGAGAGGCGCGGCGCGTCGCTGACGACGCCCATGCGCACGCCCATTTTAAGCAGGTCGGTCAGGGCCATCTTCACGTGCGGGTAGAGGGTGAAATGCCCCTCCTTGGCCCGCTTGTAGCCGATGATGCCGGCGGCCAGGATCTTGGGGTCCACCTTGCCGAACTCCTTCATCAGCACCTTGTCGAAGATGTTCTGGTCCTCGATGCCTTCCTTCCAGTAGATCTCGAAGATCTTGTCCCGCAGCTCCTCCTTGCCCATGGTCAGGCCGGCGTCCAGCATGGCGTCCGCCGCGGCGTCGACGGCCGCCCGCTTCATGCGCATGAAGTCCATCAGCGTATTGTCGATGTCGAGGATGACGGCCTTTATCATGGGAGGGGTCACTGCGTTACGCGCTCGACGTACTCGAAGGTGCGCGTGTCCACGCGGACCTTGTCGCCCTCCTTGATGAAGAGCGGCACCTTGATCTCCAGGCCGGTGCTGAGCGTGGCCGGCTTCATCATGTTGGAGACGGTGTCGCCCTTCACGCCGGGCACGGTGCTGGTCACCTCGAGCACGAGGTTGGCCGGCAGTTCGATGTTGAAGAACTTCTCGTTGAGGTAGAGCCCTTCCACCTTCATGTTCTCGGTCAGGAACTTGAGCGCGTCGCCCAGTTTCTCGACCGGGAACTCCAGCTGTTCGTAGCTCTGGTCGTCCATGAAATGGGCCATTTTACCGTCGGCGTAGAGGAAGGTCTTGGGGCGCTTCTCCACGGAGACCTCCTTGAACTTATCCTCCGGCCTGTAGCTGGTCTCTATGATGGAGCCGGTCTCCAGGTTGCGCAGTTTGACGCGCACCACGGCGCGCGACTGGGATTTGCGGTGATGCTGGTAATTTATCACCGTGACCATCTGGCCGTTCTCGTTCTCGAATATGTTTCCGTTCTTAAGATCCACCGCTAGTATCATCGTGTACCTCCGGGATGTCGTACTTGGGTTCAGGCCCCCGCGGGGGCCTTCTGATAGGCCATCATCTTCAGCGCCAGTATGCGCTTCTCCATCGGCGGGTGCGTGGCCAGCAGGTCCGCCGCGAAACCGGACTTCTCCTCTATCAGGCTGCCGCGCGGGTCCGTGATGCACATGTGCGCGACGCCGTTATTGATCGCCCTGGTCGGGTTGACCGCGGCCCGTATCTTCTCGAGGGCCGAGACCAGTCCCATCGGATTGCGGGTCAGCTCGGCCGCCGAGGCGTCGGCCAGGAACTCGCGCTGGCGGGAGATGGCCATGGCGAGCATGCGCGAGAACAGCGGCGCGAAGATGACGAGCAGTATCCAGACCGCGAAAAGGAGCAGGACCAGGGGACCGCCGCCCTTGCCCCGGCCGCCGCCGGAAGAGCGTCCGCCGCCGCGTCCGCCGTAGCGCATGCTCCGTCCGGCGAAATCGCTGACGAGCGCGATCGCGCCCATCAGCGCGGCCGCCACGGTCATGACCCGCATATCGTAGTTGCGGATGTGGCTCATCTCGTGGGCGACCACGGCCTGCAGTTCCTCGCGGTCGAGCGTCCTGAGCAGGCCCTCGGTCACCGCTATCACGGAATTCTCCGGGCTGAAGCCGGTGGCGAAGGCGTTGACGTCCGGATCGGGGACCACGTAGGCGGCGGGCGCCGGCAGGCCGGCGGCCAGGGACATTTCCCTGACCACGTTCAGGAACTGCTGTTCCGCCGGGTCGGCGGAAACGGCGCGGCGCGCCATCGTGGAACGCAGGACCATCCCGGCGCCGTTGAAAACGCTGTTGAGGACCATGATCGCGCCGAAGAGCAGCGCCGCTATGGTGCCGTAGGGTACCAGCTGCGGCGAGGTGTTCGCGGCCTCGTAGTATCCCTGGGCGTTCATCACGTAGGTCGGTTGCGCGCCCACCGGGTCGAACGAGAGGTAGAAATAGTCGAAGCCCGCGCCGAGCGCCAGGAAGAGCAGGAAGAAAGCGCCCAACAGCGCCATGGTGGTGCGCTTATTGCTCGTCTGCTGCTCGTATATGTTCATCTGTGGCGGAGAAAGGGGAGGTCCGGGGGCCGGGAACGCCGGCCCCCGCGCGGCACTCCCCGGTTCAGACGGTCAGGTCCACCTTGGGCACGTTCCGTTCGACGGAATCGGCCGGCAGTTCCCAGAGCGTCGCGGGCTGGAAGCCCAGCATCGCCGCGAACATATTGGTCGGGAAGACCTGCTGCTGTATGTTGAAGCGCGTCACGATGTCGTTGTAGAACTGGCGGGAGAAGCCGATCTGGTTCTCCGTGGTGCGCAGTTCCTCCATCAGGGTCCTGACGACCTCGATGGATTTCAGGTTGGGATAGTTCTCGGTGAGGGCGAAGAGCTTGCCCAGGGCCTGGGTCAGCATGCCCTCCTTGGCGAGTACCTCGTTCATATTGCCGCCCTGTCCGGCGTTTACGGCCGCGGCGCGCGCCTGTATGACGTTCTCCAGCGTTTCCTTCTCGAACTTCATCTCGCCCTTGACCGAGTTGACCAGGTTAGGTATCAGGTCGTGCCGGCGCTTGAGCTGCACGTCTATCTGCCTGAACGCGTTGAGGACCTGGTTCTTCAGGCCCACCAGCTTGTTGAACGTGAAGACCAGCCAGACCGCCAGCAGGCCCAGTACTATCGCTAATACAGTCATTTTCCAACCTCCCTAGAATATCACTTCGTGAGAATTTCGCGTCCGGCGCCGGTGACCAGCACCGTGTCCTCTATGCGCACGCCGAACCTGCCGTGCAGGTATATGCCCGGCTCGACGGTGACTATCATGCCTTTCCTGAGCGTGCCCTTGTAGCGGGTGTTGAGGCGCGGCGGCTCGTGTATCTCCAGGCCCACCCCGTGGCCGGTGCCGTGTATGAAATACTGGCCGTAGCCGGCGTCGGCGATATGGTCGCGGCAGACCTTGTCCACGGCTATCGTGGAGACGCCGGGCCTCACGGCCTTTATCCCCAGGTCGTGGGACTTCTGCACGATGGCGTGCACCTTGCGGAATTCCGCGTCGGGCTTTCCGTAGAAGAAGGTCCTGGTCATGTCGGAACAGTAGTTCTTATAGACGCAGCCGAAATCTATCAGCACGGCCTCGTTCTTTTTCAGCCGCCTCTCCGAGGTCTCGTGATGGGGCATGGCCGCGTTGGGGCCGAAGCCGACTATGGTGGCGAAAGAGGTCTTCGTCGCGCCCATCGACTGCATGACGTCCTCAAGCTCCAGGGCGACGCTCGTCTCGGTGCGGCCGGCCTTTATGCGGGGCTTGACGATACGGAAGGCCTTCGCGGCGATGGCGCAGGCCTTGCGGACGGCGGCCAGTTCGTCGCCTTCCTTGCACTGGCGCAGCGAGGCGGTCAGGCCGCCGAACTCGGAGAGGCCTTTCTTCCGCCAGGCGGTGCCGCCGAGATAGGTCTCGGCCTCGGGCTCGAAGGCGGTCTTGCGCCACCCCTTCTCCTTGAGGAAAGCGAGGGCGGAACCGGCGGGATCGTCGGAGGCCTCGGCCTTCACGAAAGGGACTACGGAGCGGAAATGGTCGAAAAGCATTTTGGGCAGGAAAGCGCGGACGTCGTCCTTCCCGGCGGCCAGCAGGCAGCCCTCCAGATGGAAGCCCGTGAGGAAGCCGGCCTCGAGAGGCCTGGAGACGAACAGGGCGTCGAGCTTGTTCTTCCTGAGCAGCGCCTGAAGCTGCCGCAGTCTCTTTTCATTGGTGGTCATGCGTCGTCCTCCCCTGCGAAATAGCCCGGCCTCATATTTTATTTTAATTGGAGCGTCCCGGCAACAGAAAGCGGCGGTTCAGGCCGGGCCGCGCAGGGCCGAGGCCAGCCGCAGGAAATCCGAAGGGGCGAGGGCCTGGGCCCGGAGGGACGGCTCTATGCCGGCCGCCGCCAGCGCCGCGGCGGCCTTCTCTTTCTCTCCCCCGAAGGCGGCGGACAGGGAATTGAGCACGGTCTTGCGGCGGTGCATGAAGGCGGCCTTCACAGCGCGGGCGAAGACCGGCCCGAGGCCCGGCGGCAGAAAAGGCTCCGGCAGCGGCTCGAACACCGCGACGGAGGAGTCCACCCGCGGCCGGGGGCTGAAACTGCCCGGACCCAGGTCAATCAGCCTGCAGGCCGAGGCGCGCGCGGCGGTCATGACCGAGAGATAGCCGTATTCCGGGTCCCCCGGACGGGCCAGGACCTTGTCCACGACCTCTTTCTGGAACATGAGTACCGCTCCGGCGAACCGCGGGAACGAAAGTATCCGGTCGAGGATAGGCGTGGCGCAGTCGTAGGGCAGATTGCCGGCGAAAACGACGCGGTCCTCCGGGAACTCCTTCTCCAGGTCCACGCGCATAAAGTCCGAGTTGATCACCCTCGCCTCCGGATACTGCGGGGAGAGCTTCGGGGCCAGGTCGCGGTCTATCTCGACCAGCGTCATCGGGCAGCGGCGCAGGGCGTAGAGGTGGCGCGTGAGCGCGCCGCGGCCGGGGCCTATCTCGACGAGCCTCTCGGCGGATATGCCGCAGGCCGTTTCCGCGATGCGGATGGCCGCGCCCTCGTTGGTCAGGAACACCTGGCTGAACTTACGCATCATCCGCCGATCAGCTCGAACTTGGATTTGACCTCGTCGAGCGACTTCCAGACGTCGCCGGCGCCCAGGCTCAGCAGCAGGTCGCCGGGACGCAGGTCCTTGGCCACCTCGAGCACGCCGGGATAGGGGACGAGGGGCGAGCGGCGGCCGGCCGCGCCGAGTATCAGCCGGCTGGAGATCCCTCTCAGCGGCTTCTCCCCCGCCGGGTACACGTCGAGCAGGTAGACCTTGTCGGCGGCGCGCAACTCGCGCGCGAAGTCGCGGTAGAGCAGCGCGGTGCGCGAGTAGCGGTGCGGCTGGAACATCACGAGCAGGCGGCGCGGGCGGTGAATGGCCCGTATCGCGGCCAGCGTATTTCGTATCTCGGTCGGATGATGGCCGTAGTCGTCGTAGAACTTCACACCGCCGGTCTCGCCGTGCGGGTCCAGGCGGCGCTTCACGCCGCCGAAGCCGGCCAGCCCCCGCGCGAGGTTTTCGAAGGGAAGCCCCAGGTAGGCGCCCGCCGCCAGCACGCAGAGCGAATTGAGCGCGTTGTGCGCGCCGCCCGTGCGCAGCCGCACGGTACCGCGCTCGCGCCCCCTGAACCAGGCCCTGTAGGACGAGCCCTCCGGGCCGGTGCGCAGGTCCGTGGCCCTCCAGTCGCGGCCGCGGCCGAAACCGTAGGTCACGAAGGGGCAGGGGACCCGCGGGAGTATCGAACGGACGCCGGGATCGTCGGCGCACAGCACCGCCGCGCCGTAAAAAGGCACCCGGGACAGGTGTTCGACGAAGGCGCTCTTCAGCCTTTCCATGTCGCGGTAGAAGTCGAGATGGTCCGAATCTATGTTCGTCACGCAGGCGACCAGCGGCGAGTAATGCAGGAAGGAGCCGTCGGATTCGTCGCTCTCCATCAGCAGGTATTCCCCGCCGCCGTGCCTGACGTTGGAGGACAGCGAGCGCAGTATGCCGCCCACCACCGCCGTCGGATCGGCCCCGGCCGCCTCGAAGGCGGCGGCGGCCATCGACGAGGTCGTGGTCTTGCCGTGGCTGCCGCTGAAAGTTATCGTCTTCCTGCGGGCGGCCAGTTCGGCCAGCATCTGGGCCCGCTGCGCGACGGGAACGCCGAGCCGCCGCGCCTCGCGGACCTCGGGATTGTCCTCCTTCACCGCGGAACTTATCACCGCCACCGAGGCCCCGCGCACGGCGGCGGCGCTGTGGCCTATCGTGACGCGGCAGCCCTCCGCCGCCAGGCGCCGCGTGATCTCGCTGGCCCGCTCGTCGGAGCCGCTGACCGCGAAACCCTCCAGCCGCAGCAGGCGGGCTATGCCGCTCATGCCTATGCCGCCTATCCCTACGAAGTGTATCCTGCCGCAGCCGGCCAGCGAGAAACCAGCCTTCCAGATCATCGGGAGACTCCTTTGAGACGCACGTAGAAATCCAGCCAGGCGCGGACGGTCCTTTCGGCCGCGGCGGCTTTCTTCTCCTCCAGCTCGACGGGGACGCAGCCCTCCAGCGCGGAGAACGTGGAAAGGAAGACCGCGGCGTTCTCGCGCACCGTGACGAGCGCGGGGAACCCGGAGGAGAAGAGGGCGACGAGTTCCTCCATGAAGACCGGGGCCTTCAGGCTTATCGAGCCAAGTTCGTCCACTATGACCGCGGCTTTGGTGGAGCGGGCGCGCCGTATGGCGCCGGCGGCGGCGGAATTGAGCGCGTCGAGATCGACCCCGTACTTGTTGAAACTGACGGGAGAGACCACGGCCCGGGAGGCGAGCACCGTACTCTCTCCGTCGAGCGGCCGCAGGGAATACCCCAGCCGGGAGGGGCCTTCCCGCAGTTCCTCGGTGACGAAACCGCCGAGCCAGCCGCGGTAGGAGGAGACCAGGGGGCCCAGGAAGAAGCTCTTGAACTTCTCGGAGCGGAAGCGGAGCAGCAGGACCCTGGGGAAGCCGGTCATTTTTCGCCCCCCGCCCTCTCCAGCCAGGCCAGGTTCTCTTTGGCCACCCTGCTGGCGGGGGCGGCCTCGAGGGCTTTGCCGGCCAGGTCCAGCGCCCGGCCTTCGTCGCCTTCCTGCACGGCCGCCACGCAGAGTCCCATCAGCGCCAGCGGCCGCCAGTTCTCAGGGGCCGCGTGGAAACTTTCGGCGGCGCCGGCATGCTCGCCCCCGAGCAGGAAGGCCAGCCCCTTCAGCAGCGCGGCGGCCCCGCCGCCGTCGGTACGGGCGGGATCCTCCAGTTCGGCCAGCGCCTCTTCGACGTTCTCCAGCCAGTTGTTGCCCACCACCCAGAGTCCCATGTCGTTGCCGACGGAACGCGGCTCGTAGACCACCCTGGCCTCGGTCCTAGCGGCGGGCCTGACCGTCTCGATGTCCAGGCTGACCTTCACATCGCCCTCCGCGGAGGCCGAGGCGATGAGCCGCTCTATCTCTTCGGCGGTCTCGCGCAGCCGTTCCGCGCGCCCGGCCGCGCCGGCCGGAACGGCGTACTCCTTCTTGACATAGGAAAGCCGGGGCCGCTCTACGGCGCGGGCCAGGGCGCCGGAAAGGGATTCCGCCGACGAGGACTTCTTTTCCAGCCTGGGCAGGCGTATCAGTTCCAGCCGGACCCGCACCTCCTCGTCCTCGGGCAGGCGGCGCAGCGAGGAGAGCAGCGGCCCGTCGTCCCCCCCGCCGGAAGGGGAGGCGCTCCGGCCGCCGGCGTAGGACATCGAAAGGGAGATGCCTCCTTTTTCGTTCCTGGGGCTCAGCATGAAGGCGGGCTCCAGTTCCCGTGCCAGGTCGGCGGCGCCGCCCTGCTTGAGCAGGGCCAGGCCCAGGCGGAGCCTGGCGACGGAATCACGGGGTTTTATGCGCAGCGCGTCGCGGTAGAGCGAGACCGCGGCCTTCAGGTCGCCGTCCCTTTCCTCCAGGACGGCCAGCTCGAGGATGGCGTCCTCGTAAGAGCGGAAATACTTGAGCGCCGTCCTGAGCGAGGCCTTGGCCTCGGCGTTGCGTCCCAGGCGCGAATAAAGCAGGCCCAGCTGATAATGGTAGAGCGGGTTCTCCGGGTCGGAGGCGGCCGCCGACCTGAAATACTCCAGCGCGGAACCGTAGAGACCCAGCGAATGATAGACCGAACCGATGTTCATCTTGACGTCGGAACGGACCGGGTCCAGTTTCTGGGCTTTCAGGAAGTCCTGCAGCGCGCCCTCGGCGTCGCCTTTCCAGGCCAGGGCGATCCCCTTGAGCTGCCAGGCCAGGGCGTTCTCCGGGTCCAGTTCGATGGCCCGCAGGTATTCGGAGACGGCGCGGTCCACCTCGCCCAGCCAGTACAGGCTGGAGCCGTAAAGGAGTATGGCGTCGGGGTCCGAGGGCGCCTTGGCCAGGGCCCTGGAGAACTCGGCCGCGGCCGCGGCGTAATCGCCGGAGGACATCAGGGAATGCCCCTTGCGCAGATTGATGCGGCTCTGCTCCCGCATTATCTCGTCCCAGATGGTGCGTTCGCCTGGCGGCGGGGCGGCCGGCAGCGCCGGAAAGGCGGCGGGGACCAGGGCACAAAGCGCGGCAAAAACCGCTGTCAGGGCTCTTTTCACATCGATATTTAATTAATTAAAAACCGGTTTAACAAGGGGACGCTGATTCCTAAATGCCTAACCTCCAACGCACAGTCTGTAAACCGGGAAGAACCGCGCATGATCAGGCATTTAGGGATCAGCGTCCCCTACCAAAGAGAGAGGGAGCACGAAAGGATTGCGCCTGATACCTTTCGTGCTCCCTCCACACGACCGCACCGCACAGGGCGGGCCCGCGGGACGACCTGCGGGCCGCCGCAGCCTCCCTCAGAACCTTTCTACACCCGTAGTATAGCAGATAGTCCTTGACTTGTCAATATTGACGAGCGCGCTACCTGGAGACCTTCACCTGGCGGGGAGTGTTGTACTTCCCCTCGAAACCCAGCAGGTCGATGTAAGAGATCCTTACCCAGTAGACGCCCGGGGGAAGGTAGTCGGCCAGGTTTATGCGGTCGAAAACGTCGTAGGTCCGGTCGAGGGCGATGTCGGAGAACCCCTGGTCCCTGGCGGCCTGCAGGTGGTAACCCTGCACCGGGTTCGCCACCGCTATCATCTTGGATATCTCGTCGGCGTCCACGGCCGAGGCGTCGCCGGGCGCCGGAGCTCCCGTTCCCGCTTTCGCCGCCGGGGCGGCCGCGGCCGGCCGCGGAGCCTTCCCCACGTCCAGGGAGACCACGGAACCGTCCATTTGCACCTGGGGCTGGCCGGTCTTCGCCAGCCGGCCGGAGGAACCGCTCAGTTCGGGGACCGCGGGCAGTTTCACCGGCTGGGAGGGCGGCATGTCCATCTTGACCTCCGAGGCGAAGCCTTCGGAGACCTCCACCACCTTGCCCTGCGCTTCCACGGCCGCCCTTCCCTTGTAGACCTGCACCAGCGTCGTGAGGTCCTCCTTGATCTTGGCGCCGAACTCCGTGTCGCGGGTCCGCGGCACGATGCGGGCCGAGGCCGTGACCACGCGCGAACGCAGGCCCCGCATTTCGCCGGAGAGCAGCTGAACGTCGGCGTCCTTCTGCGGCGGCCGCAGGACGGCCATCGAATTTGGCATCAGGTTGAGCACCTCGCCGGTATAGAACCTGACGTCCGCCCTGGCGTTGATCGTGGTGCGCAGCGTGTCGCTCCGGTAGAGGTCCATGTTGGTCCTGACGGCGCCCCATCTTGCCCCGCCTACGGGACGGTGCAGCACCTCGTTGATATGATAGACCAGCCTGGCCGCGCGGTACTGCTCCTTTATGAGACACACCGGGATCCTCAGCGGCATGCCGGGCAGCGCGATGGACGGATCGGCGGACGGAAGTTTGTTGTAGCGCAGGATCTCGTTCCAGCGCTTGGGGTCCTTGAGATAGGTGTTGGCTATGCTCCAGAGGGTGTCCCCCGGCTTCACCACCACGGTCTGCAGCTCCTCGGCCCCGGCGGCCGGGGCCAGCAGGGCCAGCACGGCCAGAACGCGCAACAGTTTCCCCATCATTCCCCCTTGCCCTCCGGGGTCCCCGCGGAGGGTCCGCCCCCGTCCCCGCCGGCCTTCACGGCGCCGGCCTCGTCCTTGCGCAGGTCCGCGGGGAAAGTGAAAATGAATTTCGCGCCCTTGCCGGGTTCCGACTCCGCCCAGATCCTTCCGAGATGCGCGGCGGCCACGTTCTTGCAGATGGTCAGGCCCAGGCCGGTGCCGCCGGCCTTCTGCCCTTTGACCTGCTCGAACTTCTCGAAGATCCTCCCCAGGTACTCCTGCGGTATGCCGTCGCCGGTATCCTCCACCTCTCCCCTCACTTCGCGGCCGTCCGACGAGACGCGCAGCGTTATCGTCCCGTCCTCCGGGGTGAACTTGATCGCGTTGCCGACCAGGTTGGTGAAGATGCGTTCCATCAGGCCCGGGTCCGCGCTGACCACCAGGTCAGGCGGGGCCTCGACGGCGAACTTGATGCGCTTGCGCTGGCCGAGCGATTCCATCAGCTCCACTACGCGGCGGGCGGTCTCGCCGAGCCTTACCGGCGAGAGCGAGAGCTCCATCTTGCCGGCCTCCATCTTGGCGGCGTCGAGGATATTGTTGATCATGCCCAGCAGGCGGAAGGCCGCGCGGTCTATGGAGACCAGCATCTTGCGCTGACCTTCGTTGATGGGACCGGGGATACCCTTGAGCAGGAATTCGACGAAGCCCTTTACCGCCCCCATCGGGTTGCGCAGGTCGTGCGTGATGGAGTGAAGGAACTCGTCCTTGATGCGGGCGAGCTCCTTGTCCAGCGTGATGTCGTGCAGCGCGACCAGCAGGCCCAGGTCGGCCCGCTTCTTGGGGTCGCGTATCGTGGTGGCCGTGCAGCGGTAGACGGTATGGGAGGTGGCGGTGGAGAGGTCCAGCTCGCGGAAAAAGCCCGGCTCGGCCGAGGCCATGACCTCGCCGACGGTCCCGCGCACCCCCTCGTCCGGGATCGAGTCCAGCAGCCGGCGGCCGAGCAGTTCCCCCTCCGGCAGGCCGAGGATCGAACGGGCCTTCCGGTTGACCAGCTGGATAACGCCGTCGCGGTCGGCCATAAGTATGCCGTCCTCGGTGGAGAAAAGGACCGCCTCGGTGTTCTTCTGCTCGCGGATGATGCGGTCCACCTGCATGTCCGAATAGGTCTTCAGCTGGCGGATCATCTTGTTGAAGGTCTCGCCCAGGTCCTTGAGTTCGTCGCGCGTGTCTATCTCCACGGTGCGGGAGAAATCGCCCGACGCCACGTACTCGGCGACGCGGGTCAGCTCTATGACGGGTTTCGACAGCTGCCGGCTGAGCAGGTAGGCGGAGATCATCACCAGGACGACGAAGAAGAACGTGACGTATACGGCCTGGTCCTTCATGAAGATGGCGTATTCGAAGGCCTCGCCGCGCGACTGCCTGACCACGGCGGCCGCGCCCAGTTCGTGTATGGGCGAATAGGCGCCTATCTGCTCCGCGCCGGCGGGATCGCGGTACTCCATGGAGCCGGCGGCCGGCGCCGCGGCGGCCGCGCGCACTATCTCCCAGGAGGGGATCTCCGCCGCGGAAGCCTCGAGCCCCCCGGGCAGCGCCAGCGGGACCCCTCCGGGGCCGACCACGAAAGCGTAGCCGGTCTCGCCGATGCGCCTGATGCCGGACGATTCCGTGAAAAAGGCCAGGTCGGCGGCAACGCGCATCGCCGCGGCCGCGCCGAGCGGATAGAAGAAGACCATCTCCGCCGTGCCCGTGGATATCGAGATATGCCTGCTCTTCGACTCCATGGCGGAGCGGAAGCCCGGGTCCTTAGAGTAGTCCCTGAGCGGGGATTCCGCGCCCTTGGCGGGGCTGAAGACCTTCATGACCTCGTCTCCCCGGACCGAGATCAGCGAGACCTCCAGTATCTCCGGGCTGGAATCGACGAAAGAGGAGAGAACCGCCTGGCGCGTCTCCCAGTCCATCCTTCCCACCGTATCGCGAAGGAAAACGACCTTGGAATGGATCCTGTCGATGTCGGCCCGCCAGGCCGAGGCGATATTGTCGGCCATGCCCAGGTGCAGTTCCAGCATGGCCGTCTTGACGCCGAGCTGGCCGAGATTGATCAGGCGGTAGCCGAGCAGCGACAGCGGCACCAGCGCCGCCAGCGACATGACTATCAGTAATTTCGGAAAGAGTTTAAGACGCATGCCCGTTCCAATTATACATTAGTTCAGCAGCCTGGCCAGGGCGGCGAGGTGATGCTGGAAGGCCGCCACGGCCTTCTCCAGTTCGGCCCTCTCCCTCGCGGACCTCGCCGGAGAGGAAGGCGCCCCGCTTTTGACCAGCTCTTCCAGCCTGGCCGAAGCCAGCAGCGCTTCACGCCTCGCCTGGGCGGCGGCCGCGGCCTGGGAGGCCAGCGATTCCGGGAGGTTCTCCGAAAGCATCGGCGCCAGCAGCGGCTCCGTCCTGTCCAGTTCCGCCCGCAGCGCCCGGAGATCGTCGCCGTCGTAGGGCGGGGAGGAGACGCTGTCCTCTATGGAGCGTTCCAGGGCTATCTTGTGCTCCATGAGCCGCGCGGCTGCGTCGTAAAAAGGCCTTTTCAGGCGCAGGGCGCCGGGCCGCGGCCCCGGCCGGGGACCGTGCAGTCCGTAGGAAAGGCGCGCGGGACGCTCCGCGTTCATGTAACCGGCGGTGAAGGCGCCTCCCAGCAGCATGAGAAGGGCGAGCAGGTTCCGGCCTCCGCCGGCCGCGCGCCTAGGCACCGGCCAGCCTCTCTAGAAGGGGACGGATGGCGCGCACGGCGGCGGCCCTGTGGCTGAGGCCGTTCTTCTCCCCGGGCGTCAATTCGGCGAGGGTCCTGTCCAGGCCCGCCGGCAGGAAGAGCGGATCGTAACCGAATCCCCCCGCGCCCCGAGGCGCCGAGAGGATGAAGCCTTCGACGATCCCTTCCGCGGTCTCAACCAGGCCCCCGGGCGAAGAGAGCGCCATGACGCAGCGGAACCGCGCCGAGCGGGCCTCGCGCGGCAGGCCCTCCAGGGCGCGCAGCAGTTTGGCGTTATTGTCGGAGAACGAACACCCTTCCCCGGCATAACGGGCGGAATGGACGCCGGGAGCGCCGCCGAGCGCGCGGACCTCCAGGCCCGTATCGTCGGCCAGGGCCCACAGACCGGTGGCCCGCGCCGCCGCCCCGGCTTTCTTGGCGGCGTTCTCCTCCAGCGTACCGCCGTCCTCTTCGACCGGTCCCGCGGCCGGGAAACCGGAAAGGGGCACGAACTCCAGTCCCGGCAGTCCGAGCAGGGCGGACAGTTCGGCCGATTTGTGCGCGTTGAAGGTGGCGAGGACGACCCGCACGGGGGTCCCGGTCATGACGGAACGCCCCGGCCGCGGGACCGCCGTCGGCCGGCGGCTTGACACTTTTTGAGATTAAATATATACAATATCATCGATGCAGGACTCCGGGAAAGATTTTAACATTTTTCATCTTGACTCGGCTTCTCTGGACGAGATAATCGCCTGTTTCCGCGGTTTCACGGACCTTTTTTTCCCTTTTCAGGAAAGGACGGTGCGCGGGCGCGTTCTTAGACTGATCCCGCCGCTGGAGAGGGAAGGCTCCCCGTGCTTCCCCGTCGTCACCGACGAGAGGATCTCCTCCGCCCCCTGCTTTTCCATGCCGGCCGGGGAAGCCCTGCGCCGGCTTTTCCATTCCCCGGCCGCGGAGACCGCGGTCTTCAACCCCGAGGGGCCGCTGGTAAAGGTCCCTGCCCAGGAAGTGCGGCTGGACAGGATGAAACTCTCCCTGATCGCGGGCGGCCTGGCTTCCCCCTCCGACCCGGCGGACCTGCGGGAGGCGGCCGCCGCGTCCCTCGGAGCGGGGGACTTTCACAGGGCCAACTACCTTTTCTACAGGCTTTTCGAACGGGAAGGACAGGAGAAGATAACGGCCCTCTACCCGCAGGTGCTCATGGAACTGGGCCAGCACCGCCAGGCCTACTTCATGCTCAAGGACCTGACCTCCCCGGAGGCCAGGTGCAATCTCGCCTTCGTATACTTCGAGACCGGGGACCTGGTCCACGCGCGCGAGTTCCTTTCCCTCGTGCCGCCGGGCACGGGAATGGAGGGCAGGAGACGCCTCCTGGAGGCGCTGCTGCGCGCCTCCGGGGGCGGCCCCGGAAGCGATGACCAGCTGAGGACCATGATCTCCGGTCCGCTCGCCGCGGAGGCTTCCTGCGGTCTCGCGACCTTGCTCTACCGGACCGCCGCCGCCGCGGGCTCGCCCCCGCCGGAAGAAGCGGCCTCCCTGGCGGCCGCGGCCGCCGCGAACGGCAGGACCGCGGTGAAAGCCCTGACCCTTCTGGGCTCGATCAAATATTCCCGCGACGACATGCGGGGAGCCCTCGCCGACTGGGACAGGGCTTTCGCCCTGGCCCCCTCGCCCGCGCTGCTGGCCAGCCGCGCCACCGCCATGCTGGCGCTCGGCGATCACGCAGCGGCCGCGGCCGCGGCCGCGGAACTCTCCCCCTGGGACCCGGTTTCCGCGGAAAAGGTCGTCGCCGCCCTGCCCGACGAAGCGCCGCGCGCGGCGGCGCCGGAAAAGAGGACCGATTACGATTATATCGACGTTTTCCGGAAGGAGCCCTCCGCCGGGACCAGGCCGACGGCCTCCCTGGAAAGGGCCGATATCTCGAGCCGCCGCCCCTCCTCGCCGCGGGGCCCGGTGTCGGGACCGGGTCCGGGAGGGTCAGCCGCGGCCTCGGCCGCGGCGCCGGCCGAACCCGTTCCCGACGCCCGGTTCGAGACTTACGGGGAACTTTTCGAAGCGGCGGAATCGCCCAAGCCGGAACAGGCGCGGACGGACGGCTTCATGAGCCGGGCGTTCACCCTGGCCTCGGCGCTGGAGGAAGAGCTCGGCAAGAAGATCTATTTCAGCCCGGACGGGCTGACCGAAGTCGAAAAAAAACTGCGCCTGACGTTCATCCGGCCGGACCGCACCCAGCTGGAGTCCACGGACATCGTGCTCTCCTGTTCGGCTTTCCTGGCGTACATGATACAGGAGAGGTTCCGGGCGCGCCTGCTGAAGTTCCAGGATTTCGACCCCTGGACCTGGCCCATGGCCGCGCCCGGCTCCGATTTCCTCACCTACCCCGTACAGCGGGTATGGCGCCTTCTCTGGAGCGAGACCCTGCCGGACCCGGGCTGGCTGAACCGCTACCTCCAGTGGGTGGAGAACGAGTTCAGGACCCCCTCCGCCAAGATCTCGGGCGCGGAAGCGGTCAAAAAGAGGGTGCGCAGCCACCCCGAGCGGATCGTCGACGCCGAGACCGAGCACAAACGGACGGTCATACTGGCCTCGACCCTCTCCGAGACCGCCGGGATCGAGACCGCCCGCACCGGGATCATAAAGATATCCCAGGGGCTGAAGGCCCGCTTCACGCCCGGCGTCCCTCCGACGGCCGACGGCTGGAAACTGCTGCGCTGCTACGCCCATCTCTTCACCTCCGTGCTCATAAAGGACTTCAAGGGCGTATGGCACAACACGGACGGGAACGACGGGCTCTGGTCCATGCAGTTCCCCTGGAAGACCTTCGTTTTCCCCATCGGCAAAGTCTACAGGAGCGCCTCTTCCGGGGACGACCTGCTGGAGTATTACGATAAACTGATGGAGGAAAAGTTGAAAGTGACCGGCGGGGACCGCTGATTGCCCTTTCGGCCCTTGCCCGGAGCCGGCCATTGTTGTACATTATGGATACCATGAAGCTCATCGCGCTGCTGCTCGCCTCCTTCCCCGTTCTCGCCCATTCTTCCGGTTTCCGGCTAGATTCCGCCGGGGCCGCCGCCGTCTCCTCCGTCGAGGTCGCCGCGCCCGGCGACCCGGACGTCCGGCGCAAGGGTCCGGCCGACTGGACCGTCATGATCTACATGAACGGCAAGAGCAACCTCGAGCCTTTCGCCCTGCGCGACATGAACCGGATCGAGACCGTCGGCTCCACGGAAAAGGTCAATATCGTCGTCGAACTGGGCCGCTCGAAAGGGCTCGAGAACGACACCGCCGCCGAGGGCGACTGGTCGGGCGTGCGGCGCTACCTGGCCGCCAGGGACGCCGACATGGAGAAGATAAACTCGCCCGTGCTGCGGGACATCGGCGCCTCCGACATGGGCGACTGGCGCGAGGCCGCGAAGTTCGTGCGCTGGGCCCGCGAGGCCTATCCCGCCAAGCGCTTCATGCTCATCCTCTGGGACCACGGCTGGGGCTGGCTGGACCCGCTCAAGCCGGGCGAGAACCTGGCGGACGGCGCCGGAGCCAAATCCATCTCGCACGATTTCGAGACCGGCAACTACATAAAGACCACCGAGATAGGGAAGATACTCAAAGAGGCGGGCAGGGTGGACCTCTACGCCTCCGTGGCCTGTTTCATGCAGATGGGCGAGGTCGCCTACGAGCTCAGGGGCCTGGCGGACGTCATAGTGGGCTCCGAGGAGGTCGTGATGTTCCCGACCTTCAATTTCGAGGATTTCCTGGCCGCGCTGACCGCCGACCCGGGCGCCGACGCCGAGAAGGCCGGGACCCTGCTGGCGGACACCTATATCGAGATGTATTCCCGGCCCGAGCATTCGGCGATGCTGGCGGAGTACAAGTTCGGCGCCCACCTCTCGGCCATACGCGGCCCGGCCCTGGAGGGCTTCGCCGCCCGCGCCGGCAAATGGGCGAAGGCCGTGCTGAAGAACGGCGACGACGCGGCGCTGCGCTCGGCCCGCCGCGACGTGCTGCGCTTCGAGGTGGGCGACGAGGTCACAGACCCGCAGAAGCTCGTTTCCTTCTACGCCGACATCCACCATTTCACCTCGCTCTACGAGGCCGCGATGGACGGGTCGCGCCCCGCGGCCCCGGCCGCGGCCGCGGCCGGCAGGGACCTGCGCGACTGGATAGACTCCGAACTGGTCGTAAGGAACGTCTTCCTGGGCAAGGACCGGACCGGAAAGGATTTCTCCGCGACCCGCGGCATAGCCCTCAATATCCCCGGCCTCAAGGGCGACCTGCTGCCCTACCATCAGTCCTACGGCGAGCTGGCCTTCGAGAAGGCCTCGGGCTGGAGCGCCCTCGTCGAATACATGGAGAACCTGGAGTAAGCCTTGGATAGAACGGCCGAGAAGCCGGAAAGCCGATCCAGTTTCGGACCGGCTTTCTTTTTTCTCCCCCCGCGGCGCAGGCGCGCGCTCTCGGCCGTCTACGCTTTCGCGCGCCTGGCCGACGATATCGCGGACGACCCGGCCCTGCCGGCGGCGGAAAAACGCCGGCGCCTGGGGGAACTGGCGGCCTCCGTGGAAGCGCTCTACGCCGGGGATTCCGGCGGACCTATCTCTTACCTGGCCGGCCCCGTGCGGGAGTTCGGGCTCCGCAAGGAGCATTTCCTTCTCCTTATAGAAGGGGTGGGCATGGACGCGGACCCCCGCCGCTACTGGAACATGGACGATCTGAAGGCCTATATGTACCGCGTGGCCTCGGCGCCGGGCCTGCTGGTGCTCCCGGTGTTCGGGGCGGCGGGCGGGGACCTGCCGCGCTTCGCCGAGAACATGGGCTACGCCGTGCAGCTGATGAACATCATCCGGGACTTCAGGGAGGACGCAGACATGGGCCGCGTCTACATACCGGAAGAGGACCTGAGGGCTTTCGGCATAGCGCCGGGCAGGGCGGCGGCTTCGGCCGGCACCCCCGATTTTGTAGAATTGATGAAATTCGAGGCCGGCAGGGCGCGCGGTTTCTACCGCGAGGCCTGCCTGGCCGCCAGGGGAGCGTCGGGACTTTTTCCCGCCTTCATGATGGGAGAGCTTTACCTGGCGCAGCTGGCAAAGCTGGAACGGGACGGTTTCTCCGGAGGGCGCCCGCGCGCGGGCGCCGCCGGCAAAGCCGCCGCGGCCTGGAGGGCCTTTAGGAGAATATGCTGAAACCCGATTCGTGGATACGAGAGATGTGCCGCCGGCACGGGATGATAACGCCCTATACCGAGAAGCTGGTCGCTAAGGACAAGGTGTCCTACGGCCTCTCCTCCTACGGCTACGACATCCGCGTCGCCGACGAGTACAAGGTCTTCACCGACGTCCACAACTGCGTGGTGGACCCCAAGGACTTCCGGCCGGAGTCCTTCGTCGACCTAAAGGCGCCCTGGTGCATAGTTCCCGCCCGCTCCTTCGCGCTGGCCCGCTCGGTCGAGTATTTCCGCATCCCGCGAGGCGTGATCGGCCTCTGTATCGGCAAAAGCACCTACGCCCGCTGCGGCATAGTCGTCAACATCACCCCGCTGGAGCCGGAATGGGAGGGGCATCTCACGCTCGAGATCTCCAACACGACCCCCCTGCCCGCCAAGATCTACTCCAACGAGGGCATAGCGCAGCTGGTCTTCCTCGGTTCCGACATCGAGTGCGAGACCTCCTACAAGGACCGGAAGGGCAAGTACCAGTCCCAGCGAGGCGTCACCCTGCCCAGGATCCTGCGCCGCCGATGAACGCGCTGGTCCTGCCGCTGCTGCTGGCCGCCGCGCCGGCCCTCGCGGGCGGCGCCGGGGACGCGCGCCGGCACTACGGCGCGGGCCGCGAAGCGGAGGCCCGGGAAGCGCTGGCCGCCGCCGTCAGGGCCGATCCCGCCGACGAGGAGGCCTATTCTTTCCTGCTCGAGATCCTGCCGGACTCCTCGCCGGCCGTAGCCTCCCTGGGGGAGGCCGCCCGCAAGAACCTTAAAAAGGGGCTCAAGAAGCCCGTCTATCTCCTCGCCCTGTGCAAGTCCCTGCGCGCCGCCGGAGAGAAGGAAAAAGCGGGGGCGGCCTGCCGGTCGGCCCTGGAACTGGACCCGGTATTCTCCGCCTCCTACCGGGAACTGGCCCTGACCCATGAAGCGGCCGGCGACGAGCGGCGCGCGCTGGAGACGGCCGCGCAATGGACCGAGATCTCCGGCGATTACAAGGCCTGGACCGAACTCGGCCGCCTGCGTTCCGTTTACGGCGATTTCGCCGGCGCCAGGACCGCGCTGGCGCGGGCTTCGGCGCTCGCCGGCAGGTCGAAGGACCCGGAAGCCCCCGCCTGGCGGAGGCGCGCCGCGGCCCTGACGGCGTCCCTCGCGCGGGCGGAGAGGAAAAGCCCCTCCCGCCGCGGGACCGGACCCGGCCGCAGGAAGGCGGAGGACTGCGCGGCCCTGGCGGCGGCGCACAACGCCGCGGGCAGGCAGCGCGAGGCCGAAGAGACCGCTTCGGCCTGCCTGCGTTCGGCGCCGGGGCATCCGGGCCTGACGGAGACCCTGGCCGACGCGTATTTCGAGCTCGGCTACTATGAAAAAGCCCTGGAGCTCTATGCCGGGGCCGCGGAGGCGGCGGGCCGCGACCGGGCCCTGGCCGGACGGGCGCTGCGCAAGAAGGCCGGCATACACCTGAGGATGGACGCCGGAGACCAGGCCCGCGCCTCTTACGAGGCCGCGCTCAGGGCGTATCCCGGCGACCCCCTGCTGCTGCGCGAACTGGCGGGATTCAGGGAGAAGAACGGCGACCACGCCGGGGCCTTCGACCTGTATTCCCGCCTGCTGAAGCTCAGGCCCGGGGACAAGGAAGCCGCGGAGAAACTGGCCGAGCTCGAGGTACCGGCCATGTCTCCGGCCGGACTGGCCGCGGAACTCAGGGCCCGCGAGGCGTTCCCCGAGGACGGCTCCGAGGCCGGGGCGGAGGAACGGGAACTGCTGATGGCCATGCGCGAGGCAGAAGCCGGAGGCGCGGTCGACTATCTGAAGGGAAAGCTGGGCCGGCTCAACGGCCTCACCGTCGAAAGGACGGGACCGGACGGGAGCCTCAGGCTGGCGCTGACCCGCAGAGGCTACGAAGCCTGGCTGGCGGCCAGGACGCGCGACGCCGTGGGTTTTTTCGAGAGGAAAGGGATGGACTTCCGCCATATCTTCGCCCTGCGCGACAGGGAGGGAGCTCCTTTCTTCGACAAGAAAGGCGGACTCACGCGGCGGGGAGCCTCGGCCTACCTGAAGGCCCTGAGGGGCGCGACTTCCTGGCTGCTGCCTTACGAGGACGTGCCGGACTCGCCCGCCGTCGAGAAGGCCAAAGCGGAAACCGGCGCGCTGCTTTCCGGCGGCTACGAAGAGATCTCGGAACCCGAGTACCTCTGGCTGCTCAAGAAGACGGAATGCCCGCCGGAAGTCATGGTGGAGCCGCCCATATTCATGAAAGAGGTGAGGACGCCCGCCAGGGTCCGCTACTATATCTGCCGCTACTGCATCGGCAGGAACAGGATCAGCGACCAGATAGCGCAGAACATAGAGGATTACCGCGCCGGCAACACCGAGATCCAGTCCACGGGCGGCACCGCCTTCTTCGGCCGCGGCGGCTCCGCTCCGCCCAAGCTCTGCGTGAACGGCCGGCTGTCCGAATAGCCCCCCGTTGCGCGCGACCGTCCTATTTGCTATCATATAGCCCCTATGATACAGAAAACCACTTTGCCCGAACTCAAGAAAGTCGAAGCCGAGAGGAAATGGCATTTCCTCGACGCCAAGGACCAGGTGCTCGGCAGGCTCTCCACCCGCATAGCGGTGCTGCTCGCCGGCAAGCACAAGCGCACCTACACCCCTTCGATGGACTGCGGAGATTTCGTGGTAGTGACCAACGCCTCCAAGGTGAGGCTGACCGGCTCCAAGCCGGAAGAGAAGTTCTACTTCCGGCACTCCGGCTACGCCGGCGGCGCCAAGGTCATCCCCTACAAGCGCCAGATGGAGAACGACCCGACCAGGGTCATCGAACTGGCGGTCAAGCGGATGCTCGACGACAACAAGCTGCGGGCCCGCAGGCTCAAGCGGCTCAAGATCTACCCCGGCGCGGAGCACGGCTTCGGCGGCCTGGAAAAAAAGTAACACCGACGAGAGGATAAAAAACCAATGAGCGACAACAATCTCATACTGGCCACCGGCAGGCGCAAGACCTCCGTGGCGCAGGTCAAAATGCTCCAGGGCGGCAGCGGCAAGATGACCGTCAACGCCAAGAGCCTGGACGAGTATTTCGGCAACAACAGCCGCCTGAAATACGTCATCAACTCCCCCTTCGACCTGGTCAAGGACCAGAAGTTCGACTGCGTGATAAAGGTGAACGGCGGCGGGATCTCCAGCCAGGCCGGCGCCATACGCCACGCGATCTCGCGCGCCATCGCCAGCCTCGGCGACTCCTTCCGCGGCCCGATGAAGAAGGCCGGCTACCTGACGCGCGACCCCCGCATGGTCGAGCGCAAGAAGCCCGGCAAACCGAAGGCCCGCAAGCGCTTCCAGTTCTCCAAGAGGTGAGCGCCTCCTGAGAGGGACCTGCCGCGGGAGGCGAACCCTCCCGCGGCTTTCTTTTTATCATGGCGAAAAGAAGAACGCTCAAGGCCGTCTCCGCCGCCGCCTCGGCCGGCGCCGCGCTGGCGGGGGCCCTGGCCGCCGGCCGGGACCCCTCGGCCCAGGCGGAGGCCCTTCCGCCCGCGGCCGCGGCGCTGCGCGGGGCCGTAGCGGCCGACGGTTCCGCCCCGGAACTGCTGGAGCCGCTGGAAACGCTGCTGGCCTGCGCGGAAAAGCTGCCGGTCCTTCTGCCTCCGCCGCCTCTGCCCGAACCTCTGCCGCGGAGTCTCGACTCCCTTCGGCGCGCCCTGTCGCTGCTCGCGGACCTCGCGTCCGGCCGGGGCCGCTCCGGCGCCGCGGGGCAGATAGGCGCGATCGCGGCCGCGGAGGCCAGGGAACTGCGCCTGGCCCGCCGCGCGGCGGAGAGCGATCCCGCCGGATTCGTGGAAAATCTTAAATTTAGTAACATATATTCCGGCCTGGAAGACTGCTTTTTCCGGGCCGAAGAAGAGGCCGGCAGGCTCGCGCGGCACGTCTGAAAAGCGGGACCGGGGTTAACCACAGGAGACAACCATGAACAAGCTCGGAACGGCGGCAGCTCTCATCTTCCTTTCCGCCCAGGCCGCCTGGGCCGGCACCGTGGTCATCTATCATACAAGCGACGTGCACGGCTGGTACGGCGCCAGGCCCGCCAAGTGGAACAAGGAGGACCCCGCCCGCCTCATCGGCGGCTTTCCCGCTCTCGCCACCCTCCTCAAGAACGAGGAACGGCCCTACCTGCTGCTCGACGGCGGCGACATGTTCCAGGGCACGCCCGAAGGCAATTTCACGCGCGGCATGGCCAGCGTTCAACTGATGAACGCCGCCGGCTACGACGCGGCTGTCGTGGGCAACCACGATTACGACTATACCGAGGACAGCCTGCGCGCGATGGTCTCCAGCGCCTCTTTCGCGATGCTGGGCGCGAACATCTATCTCAAGACGACGGGCGCGCCGGCCGACTACGTGAAACCCTACAGGATCTTCGAGCGCGGCGGGAAGAAGATAGCCGTGCTGGGGCTGGCCGGGGAGCATACCGCCACTTCGACCCTCCCGCTCAACGTCAAACACCTGGAATTCCGCGACGAGGCCGGGGAAGCCGCGAAATGGGTCCGTGAGATACGCGGGCTCAAGCCCGACGCCGTGGTCATCCTGGCCCATTTCGGCGTATGCGGCCGCTTCACCTCGCAGAAAGTGGACGTCTCCACCTGGACCGCCGGCGAGATGGAGAAACACTGCGGCAGGGGCGGGACCCTCGCCGTCGCGCGCGCGGCGGGGGCCGACGTCGTCTTCGGCGGACACAATCACACCGGCCTGCTGAAAGGCTACTACGACAAGGGCAGCTCGACGCTGCTGGCCGAGAGCTTCTACGGCCTGACCGACGTGACCCGCGTGGAACTGGAATTCGACGATAAGACCGGGACGCTGAAAAGTTCGAAGGCGGAACTTGTCCCGCTCTGGACCGACGAAGCCGGACAGGAGCAGGGGATGAAGAGCATAATCTCGGCCTTCACCGCCGAGGTGGACAAGGAAATGGACAAGGAACTGGGCGAAGCCGCGGACGACCTCGGCTACAGTACCGAAGGCCTGGATTCCCCCGTCGGCAACTGGATGACGGACGCGATGAGGGCCCACGCCGGAGCGGACATGGCTTTCCAGAACACGGCGGGGATAAGGTCCGACATAAAAAAAGGACCGGTGCGCGTACGCGAGATCTACCAGGTCATGCCCTTCGAGAACACGCTGGTCACCGTCACCCTGACCGGCGCCCAGCTGGAGAAGCTCCTGCGGGATAACCTCTCCGGCGGCAAGGCGAGACTGCAGCTCTCGGGCCTGAAGGTGAGCTTCAAGCCCGGGAAAGGCGGCGCGCTGAAACTGGAAAGGGACGGCCGGACGATAAAGCCCGGCGAAAAGTTCAAGGTCGTCACCAACAACTATCTCACCACCGGCGGCACCGGCGGCGGCGTCTTCGCCGAGGGAGAGGGCCTTACCGACACGATGGTCCCGGTGCGCGACGCGCTGATCGCCGCCGTGAAGGCCGCGGGCACGGTCTCCTCCCCGGCGAACGCGGGAAGGATAGTCAGACTGGATGAGTAGCAAGGCGCTGAAGGCCCTCTTCCTTTCCGCTCCGCTGCTGCTGGCTTCGTGCTCCTGGCGGGACTCGGCGGTCGTCTATCTCACTTCCGACGCCAGGGGCTGGGTCTTCCGCGCCCCGGAGGACGACGGTCCCGCGCCCGCCGGCTTTCCCGTCCTGAAGAAGATACTCGAAGCCGAAGAACGGCCCTTCCTGCTCTTCCACGCCGGCCCCTGGCTCTCCGGCCCGCCGGAAAGCCTGAACCAGCGCGCCAAGGCCGCCGCCGAATGCATGGCAGGCATGCCCTATGCGGCCGCCGGCCTGCTGGGCGAGGACCTGCTGCTGGACCCGGCGCGGCTGGAAAGAGCCCTCAAAGGCGCCGCCCTTCCCCTGCTCGCCTCCAACGTCTATCTCAAAAGCGGCGGCCGACCGTCGTTCACTTCGCGTTCGCTGACCTCCGGGGTCGGAAAGACCTCGCTGGGCCTGGCCGTCCTGACCGCGCCCCGGCCGGACCATCTCTCCTGGCCCAAATACGGCCCGCGTTACAAGTTCGAGAAGGAGACTTACGAGGCGGAGCGGGCGCTGCTGGAAATGAAATCCCAGGGGGCGAGGATAAAAGCGGTGCTGCTGGAAATAGGGGAAGGCGAGGGCTCCATGGAGTTCCTGGACCATTTCCTCGCGCATTTCGGCTCCAGGCTCGACCTCGTGCTCGTGAAATCCCCCGCCGTGACCAGGATCTTCTCCCGCAAGGGCACCCTGGTGGTCCCGGTCCTGGAGGGGCTCAACCGGGTGGAACTTAAGCTTTCGCCGGAAGGCGCGCTGCTCAACGCGGCCCATCGGACCGTGCCCATGGACCGGGACAAGTACGGCTCGGACCCCGGGATCGAGGCCATGCTGGACTCCCATCGCAGCGGGGCGCTCGCGGCCCTGGACAGGATCGTCGGCGAGCTCCAGTACGCGCTCGAGCCCGGCGAGGCCGGTCCTTCGACGGCCGGGACCTGGGCCGCCGACTGCCTGAAACGCTGGGCGCGCAGCGACGGGGCGGTATTCGACCCGGGGGACATCCATTCCGTCCTGCCGCGCGGCGCCGTCCGTCTCGCCGACCTCTACCGCGCCATGCCGGGCGAGAACAACGTGGTCTTCGTAAAGATACGCGGCCAGGAACTGCTCGAATACCTGAGAGCCTCCTCCGGCAGGAGGCTTTCCTACGCGGGGCTCGCCTACGACGCGGCGGCCGGGACCGGCGAGGCCGGCGGCCGCCCGATAGAGCCGGGCCGCCTCTACCGCGTCGCCATACCCGATTCGCTGGTAAGCGAGAACGACCACGCCATACTCTCGACGGCCATGGAATTCGCGAATTCCCGGCATCCCGTGCGGGACACTCTGCGCTGGTGCCTCGGCAGGCGGCAGCCGGCAAGACCGGCCATGCCCGGTATGGAGTTCTGAATGTACGCCTGGTTCTCCGGGATCCTGCTCAGCGGCCTGTTCTGGTTCAGGACCTTCGTTTTCTTCGCCGCCACCTGGGCGGTCATATTCGCCACCTCGACGGTGCTGGGCGCCTCCGCCGCCTTCGAGTACGAGGACGGCTACGCCTGGACCACGCCCGTCTTCGCTAAGGCCGACGCGCGGGGCCTGCCCGGGGATTCGCCCGATTACTGGAACCTGGTCAACCGCTCCCCGGAGAAGGAACGCACCAAGCCCGCCCCGTGGCTGCTCTCCTGGGCGCTGCGCCTGGCCGGTTTCAGGGTGGAACTCATCGCCGAACGCGGCAGGGAGGGCTCCGAGGCGCTGTTGGCCAGGAGGATGCCTCCGGCCGCCGAATTCCACCTCATAAAGGCGGAAGAGCGGGCGGAGCTCCTGAAAAAGAAGGACTACACGCTTTACTTCGCGGTCTCGGACGAGCAGGTGGCGCTGGCCAGACAGTTCGATATTACCGCGGTCAGGGTGCTCAAGAACCCCAAGTCCCGTTTCAAGGCCCCCCAGATCCCCGGCAAATACGGAGAGACCACCCTGCCCCTCTCCCGCCTTTAGTTAGCGGGGACGTTGTTTAGTTTTTATCCCCAGGCCGGAGGGTTCCGGATCCCAGAACGTCCCCTTATTGCCTGCCGGCCATTAATAAGATAAAATAGACCTCCGCGCATGTCCGACTGTATTTTCTGCAAAATAGCTTCAGGGGAAGCCAAGGCCAGGATAGTCCTGGACGAAGAGGACCTGCTCGCTTTCCTCGACCTTAACCCGCAGGCGCCGACCCATGTGCTGATCGTGCCCAGGAAGCACATAGCCAGCCTCTCGGACGCCGGACCGGAGGACGGGGCACTGCTCGGCCGCATACAGCTGGCGGCGGCGAAGATCGCCGCGCAGCTGGGCATAGGCGACGGCTTCAGGCTGGTCGCCAACAACGGCCGCAAGGCCGGGCAGGCGGTGGACCATGTCCACTATCACCTGCTGGGCGGCCGCAGGCTGCTCTGGCCCCCGGGTTGAGACGGCGGCGGCGGGCGGCGCGGCGATCTTTTTCGGAACGGTTTCAAGAGCGAAGGTGGTGATAACGTGGTATTCGTAAAAGTACGCGACGAAGAATCCGTGGAAGAGGCGCTCAGGCGCTTCAAGCACGAGTGCGAGCGCAACGGCATACTTAAAGAGATAAAGCGCAGGGAGCATTACCTGTCCCCCGGCGCCAAGCGCAAGCTCAAGTCCCAGGAAGCCCGGCGCAAGATGCGCAAGGGCCGGCGCTATTGAGCGCCCGCGGCCCGCGGCTCCCGCGGCGCGGGCCCCAAGCGAACACAAGGCAGCCGCGTAGCGCCTTCCCCCCGGCGGGGGGAAGGCGTTGCGCCTTATTCTTCAGGAAGAACGGATGCGCCCCGAAGACCCCATAAACGAGATCCGCACCCGGGTCGACATAGTCGACCTGGTGCGCGATTACGTCCCCTCCCTCAAGCGGGCCGGCAGGAACTACAAGGCCTGCTGCCCTTTCCACAGCGAAAGGACGCCCTCGTTCACGGTGAGCCAGGACAAGCAGATCTTCTACTGCTTCGGCTGCAACAAGGGCGGCGACATCTTCACCTTCCTGCGCGAGATAGAGGGGCTCAGCTTCCCCGAGGCGGCGGAGCGCCTGGCCCAGCGGGCCGGCGTCGAGTGGAAGCGGGACAAGGACGGGGCACTCTCCGCCCGCGAGAAGGAGCGCACCGAGCTCAAGAAGCTCATGGCCGCGGCCGCGGCCCTCTACTCGAAATTCCTTTTCTCCTCCGAAGGCCGGACGGCCCTGGCCTACCTGCGCGACCGCAAACTTTCCGACGGGACGATAGAGCGCTTCATGCTGGGCTGGGCCCCGGGCGGAGACGCCCCCGTCGCCAGGGAGCTCAAGTCGCGCGGCTTCTCCGCCGACCTGCTCTTCATGGCCGGCCTGGCCTCCACTCGCGACGGCGGCAGGGTCAGCGACTACTTCCGCGAGCGGGTCATGTTCCCCATACGCAACCCCGCGGGCGACGTCATAGCCTTCGGCGGGCGGGTGCTGGACGCCTCCGAGCCCAAATATCTGAACTCCCCGGAGACCTCCCTCTTCCCTAAACGCCGCACGCTCTACGGCCTCTACGAGGCCCTGCCCGAGATACGCAAGAAGGGCCGCGTGGCGGTGGTCGAGGGCTACATGGACGTCATCGCCTGCCACCAGGCCGGCGCGGCCTTCGCCGTCGCCCCGCTGGGCACGGCGCTGACCTCCGACCACGCCCACCAGCTCTCCCGCTACTCGGCCGAGATCACCGTGGCCTTCGATTCCGACAACGCGGGCAGGAACGCGGCCGTGCGCGCGGCCGAGATCTTCATGGACGCCGGCCTCTACGTGAAAGCGGCCGAATTCACGCCCGCCAAGGACCCCGACGAACTGGCCGTGAAGTACGGGGCCGCCGAGCTGGAGAAGCGGCTGACCTCCGGCCTGGACCCGGTGGAGTTCAAGCTGCGCCTGCTGGCGCCCGGCGGCGCGGAAAAACTTTCCTCGCAGGACAAGGCGCGCCTGGCGGCGAAGCTGCTCGACACCGTGGCCCGCCAGCGCGACGAGATAGTCAAGAGCGAATGGCTCAGGATCATAGCGGCCAGGCTGGCCGTGCCGGAGGAAGCCCTGGCCCGCCAGCTCTCCAAGGCCGCGCCGGGCGACCATGTCAGGCCGGAACGCCCCGCCGAGGCTCCCGCCGACGCCCCGCCGGCCATAGAACTGGGCTTCCTGCAGCTGCTGCTCAAGAACACGGGGCTCTGCGACCATATCCGCGAACTGCCGGCGGAGCACCTGTCGCATCCGGACGCCAGGGCGGCGCTCTCGGCCATCCGCGGAGCGCCGGCGGCCTCCCCGGCGGAACTGGCCGAAGCCCTGAAAGAGGACCATCCCGGCGCGGCGGCGCTGGTCATGAAACTGGCGGTGCAGGAGCTGGAGTCCGACGCGGACCCGGCCCTGAACGTCACCAGGGCGGCGGCGATGATAACCCGCTTCGCCAAGGAGCGGCGCTGGAAGGAACTCAAGGCCTCGATGGCCTCCCTGAGCCCGGACCAGCTGCGTGAATTCCAGGAACTTACGGCGGAGATAAAATCCTCCCCCAGGCAAAAGCGGTAACACCCAAGGAGAACCAAATGGCGCAGCCTAAAAAAGCTTTAAGGGACCTCGTCGAGCTCGGAAAGGAGCACGGCTACATCACCCTCGAGGAGATGAACCGCTCGCTGACCAACGCCTCGATGTCCAGCGAGGAGATAGACAACCTGATGACCACGCTGGAGGACCTCGGCATCGACGTCGTGGACCGCAAGAAGTTCAAGCTGGTCGCCGCCGCCGAGCGCGAGGCCTACACCGTCGAATGGGACGCGGCCCCGGACGTCTCCAACTCCATCCGCATGTACCTCAGCGAGATGGGCAAGGTGCCGCTGCTGACCCGCGACGAGGAGGTCACGCTGGCCCGCAACATCCGCGAGCGCGAGAAGGAACTGCGCATGCTGGTGCTGGAATCCCCCATCACGATGCGCGAGATCCGCAGCTGGGAGATGCTCATCGAGCAGGACGAGATGACGACCAAGGAGCTCATGCCCCGCGGCCGCAAGTCCAACCAGGAGCTCTCGGCGATGAAGCGCAAGATGAAGAACATCGCGCAGCTCATCACCCGCACCGAGAAGGAGCTGGCCGCCCTCGACGCCCGCGCCAAAAAGCCCAACCTGCCCAACGAGCAGAAGAAGAAGCTCTCGCACGAGATGGACAAGAAGCGCAAGGAGATAGTGCGCAACATCATCAACCTCAACCTCAACCAGGAGAAGATCAAGCGCCTGACCAACAAGATCAAGAACCTGGCGCACAAGGTGAAGGAGTTCCGCCTGGAGCTGGAGAAGTACCAGAAGCATTACGGCGACCTGGACAAGATAGCCGTCGACCACGCGCTGGTCGCCAGGGGCAGGCTGAAGCCCGCGGTCTTCCGCTCCAAGTGGGGCTACAACCACTCCGAGCTGGACGCCGCGCTGGAGAACATCCGCGCGATCAAGGACCGCGAGTACCACCTGCTGCGCACGCTGCCGCTGGACGCCGACGAGTTCCTCTCGCTCAACGACAAGATCACCTTCCTCGAGGACCAGATCCTGCAGGACAAGCTCAAGCTGATCAAGGCCAACCTGCGCCTGGTGGTCTCGATAGCCAAGAAGCACGTCAACTCGAACCTCGAGCTCTCCGACCTCATCCAGGAAGGCGGCCTGGGCCTCATGAAGGCCGTCGAGAAGTTCGAGTACAAGCGCGGCTTCAAGTTCTCCACCTACGCCACCTGGTGGATACGCCAGTCCATCAACCGCGCGATAGCCGACCAGGCCCGCACCATCCGCATCCCGGTGCACATGAAGGAACTGGTCTCCAAGCTCATGAAGGTCACGCGCCGCTACCGGCAGGAGTTCGGCCGCGACCCCAACATCGAGGAATACTCCAAGCACATGCACATCTCGATGGACAAGGTGAAGAACGCGCTGAAGATCATGCAGGACCCGATCTCGCTCTCCACCCCGATAGGCGAGGACGAGGACTCGCACCTGGAGGACTTCATCGAGGACAAGGGAGGCCTGCCGCCGTCCAACTCGGCCGTCGAGCTGCTGCGCCGCCGCGAGGTCACCAAGATCCTCTCCACGCTGACCGACCGCGAGGCGAAGATAATAAAACTGCGCTTCGGCATCGAGACCGGCTACCCGCGCACGCTCGAGGAGGTCGGCAAGATCTTCCGCGTCACGCGCGAGCGCGTGCGGCAGATCGAGGCCAAGGCGATACGCAAGCTGCGCCACCCCAGCCGCAGCAAGATGCTCAGGGACTACATCGACTGAGCGCCGCCGCCGGCGGACAAAAGAAGAGGCCCCGGGTCGCCCCGGGGCCTCTTTTCCATTCCCGCCTTCCCGGCGGGACTATTTCCTGTCGTCCTGGAACATCGACCTCACCAGCGAGGCCGCCGCGTCCTTGGCGCCGAGGCCGAAGGCTATGGCGAAAGCCAGGCCGAAGGAACCCAGCACTATGCTGAGGCTCGAGCGGATGGTCTTCATGGCTATGCCCATCTGCTCCAGGGCGATGATGGCCGCGAAGACTATGACGGTGAAATAGACGATCTGGGAGAGCACACGGCCGCCGCGCAGGTTGTTGGCGGTGGCCGAATTGCTGACCAGCTCGGACAGGAACTTGGCGAAGAGCAGTCCCCCGAAGGCTATGAAGATGGCGGCCGTTATGCGCGGCATGAAATCCATCACGAAGCGCTCGAGTATGGCCGAGATGACGGTAAGATTGAGCACGTTGGCGGCGGAAACGAAGAAGACCAGTATCAGCGACCAGTAGATCACGAAGCCCACCACGGAAACCAGCGATTTGCCCATGCCGAACCTGGCGAGCACCTCGTTTATGCCCACGCGGCTGGTATAGGAGTCCAGGCGGACCCTCCGCAGGAAGTTCTCCGCCACCGAGCTGAACACGCGCGCGATGAAGAGGCCGAACAGGATGAAGATGAGCGCGGCTATGACGTTGGGAAGATAGTTGGCGAAAATGTGCCAGACGTTCAGGACGGGCTGCACGAAGAGATTAGAGATGTCTTTTAGCATGGCTGGGGCGGTCCTCCTTGGATACGTGAGGCCTTATTCTATATATTTATCCGGGCGGGGTTCAAAGCGCCGGTCAAAAAAAAGCCCCGTCCGGGCGGCGGACGGGGCGGGCGCGGCGGGAAAGACGTTCAGGAGGTCTTGCGCGGAGCCACGGGGTCCGCGGGCAGCGGCCTGGGGGCCGGCCGCTTCATGCGGGGAGCGGGCAGAGCTTTCCGGACGTCCGAGGGCGCGTCGCGCAGGTCGGCGGGACGGGCGTCGGGGGCCGCCTTTTTGGCGGGGACGGCCTTGGCCTTGACTTCCCCGGCCGCAGGGAGAGCCGTCTTTTCCTTCGCGGCGGCCGGTTTCTCCTCGCTGCCGGACTCCACGGCCTTCTTCAGGAGCTCCATGGAGCCTTTGCGGTAAAGCGGGTCTCCTATCACGCTGAATTCGTCGAAGGGGGTGCGGCCGGGGCGGACCGCCTTTTCCGCGGCGGAGGCGGCCGGAACGGCGGCCTCCCGCGCGACAGCGTCCCCCGCCGAGGCGGCGGGTTTAAGGTCCTCCACGTTGCCGGCGGCCGAGGCGGCCGACCATAAAAAGACCGTCGCGACGATCGCGGCGGCGAAGATACCGGAAATGGCGGCGGAAGGGTTTTTCATCTTTGTCTCCATATGTTGACTGCCGGCTCGGGGCTGTGCTTAAATTATACAGCCTGGGAGAAGCGGCCGTAAGTGGCTAATGTCCTACCCGGGACGGGCCAAGGGACCCAAGACCCGGCCCCCGCGCGCCTTTGCATCCCGCCGTCTTTTTTGGTATCATATCCCCACTATGTACGCTATTATACAGACAGGCGGGAAACAGTACTGGGTCGTCCCCGGTGAGATTTTGCAGGTCGAAAAGCTCTCGGCCAAGGAAGGCGAGGAGATCAGCATCAAGGCCCTCTGGTCAGCGGCCACCGGCACGGAGGAAAAGGCCGGCGCCAATCCCCTCTCCGCAAAGGTAACGGCCAAGGTGCTTCGCCATCTGCGCGGTCCCAGGGTGATAGTCTTCAAACGCCGGCCCAAGAAGGCCTACGAGAAAAGCGCCGGGCACCGGCAGGAGCTCACCGAGCTCCAGATCAAGGATATACAGCTGTCCTGAGGACGGCGATCAAAGAGGTAAAGACATGGCCGGAACAAAATCACAGGGTTCATCCACAAACGGGCGCGACAGCCACGGCCAAAGGCTGGGCGTCAAGCGCTACGGCGACCAGTTCGTCAAGGCCGGCGAGGTCATAGTGCGCCAGCGCGGCACCAAGTTCCATCCCGGCCTCAACGTCGGGAAGGGCTCGGACGACACGCTCTTCGCCAAGGCCGCCGGCGTCATCAAGTTCGAGTGGCACAGCAAGGGCAGGAAGCAGATAAGCGTCTACCCGGTCGCCTCCAAGTAAGGAGCGCGTCCAGGACGAGAACCTCCCGACTTCAGGTTGGGAGGTTTTTTTTTGAAAGGGAAGAACATCGATATGGCTGAAAGAGAACGCGGCGGGTTCGTCGACCAGGTCAGGATATTCCTCAAGGCGGGCAAGGGCGGCGACGGCTGCGCCTCGATGCGGCGCGAGAAGTACATCTCCTACGGCGGCCCCAACGGCGGCAACGGCGGGGAGGGCGGCGACATCGTACTGCGCGCCTCGGCCGGCTGCAACACGCTCACCGAGCTCTCCTTCCACCCCCACGTGGCCGCGGCGGACGGCGGCAACGGCAAGGGCAAGAACCTCTACGGCCGCAACGGCGGGGACACCGTCGTCCCCGTCCCCCCCGGCACGCTGGTGCTCAAGGGCGGCCGGGTCGTCGCCGACCTGAAGAACGAAGGGGATTCTTTCCTGGCCGCCAAAGGCGGGCGCGGCGGGCGCGGCAACGCCATGTTCAAGACCCATTTCAACACCGCGCCGATGATCTCCGAGAAAGGCGAGCCCGGCGAGGAGACAACCCTGGACCTGGAACTCAGCCTGCTGGCCGACGTGGGGCTTGCCGGCTTCCCCAACGCCGGCAAATCCACTCTCCTCTCGCGCATCAGCGCGGCGCGGCCCAGGATAGCGGCCTACCCCTTCACCACGCTCAACCCCAACCTGGGCGTGGTCACGCACAAATACTCAGGCTTCGTCGTGGCGGACATACCCGGCCTGATAGAGGGCGCGCACGAGGGCAAGGGTCTCGGCGACGATTTCCTGCGCCACATACTGCGCACCCGGCTTATCATACAGCTGGTAGATCCCCAGGGCTTCGGCGGCGTCACGCCGGAGAAAAGCGTGAAGGTGATCGCCTCGGAACTCGCCGAATTCAGTCCCGAACTGGGCGCCCGCAAGCGCCTGCTGGCCGTCACGAAGGCCGACCTGCCCGAGGCGGCCAGCGCTTTCGCGGCCATAAAGAAGAAGTATAAAAAGGACGAGGTGTTCCTGATCTCCGGCGTGACCGGCGAAGGCGTCTCGAAACTGCTCGACCGCGTCATAGAACTGCTGCCCTCCCTGCCGGCGCCGGAGCTTTACAAGCCCGAAGAGAAGGGCCCCGTGCTGGAGCTGAAGATGGACAAAGGCTTCAGGGTCGAGAACTCCGGGAACGGCCGCTGGAACGTGAGAGGTTCCCGCCTGAAGACGCTGCTCGCCATGACGAATTTCGGCCAGCCGGACTCGCTGGAGCGCCTGCGCCGCATCTTCAAGGGCATAGGCCTGGACAAGGCCCTGAAAAAGGCGGGCGCCGTGGAAGGCGACATCGTATCGGTCGAAGGCTGGGAGTTCGAATGGCAGGAACCGCCGCCGGTACCCGCCGGCAGGCCGGGCAAGTTCGCCTACAAGTACAAGCACAATGTGAAGCTCGAGGCCAGGCGCAAGAAAAAATTCCGGAAAAAGTAGGGGCCCCGGAGCCCGGCATAAAAAACCCCGCCGGAAGGCGGGGTTTTCTTTTTCCCTGGGGAGGGCCTTCAGAACACGGTGCCCCAGTCGCGGGTGGTTATCTTGAACTCGACGCGGCGATTGAGAGCCCTGTCCTTCTCGGTAGTACCGGGACTGACCGGGCGCGTCTCGCCGTAGCCGCGCGAGAGCACGGTCTCCGGGTGTATCCCCTTCTTGACCAGGTAGGTCTTGACCGCGTCGGCCCTGTAGCGGGAGAGCTCCATGTTGTAGGCGTCGTCCCCCACGTCGTCGGTGTGGCCCTCCACTATCAGTTTGAGGCGGGGGCGGCCCCGCAGCACGGCGGCCACGCGGTCCAGCAGGTCCATCGAGCTGGGGAGCAGGACGTCGGAATTGAACTCGAACTCTATCGGCTTGACCTGCCTGCTGGTCACCATGTCCATCACCGACTGCAGCTCCAGTTCGGCCCGGCGCTCTTCTTCGGCCTCGGCTTTCGTCGCCGGTCCGCCGGCGCAGGCCGCCAGGGAGAGCGCGACGAGCGCCGGTAGAAGTCGATTCATGGCTGCACCCCCGTTCCGGATATGGAAACTATCAGCGTCTCGCGGCGGAACCTGTAGCCGCGCGTGAAAGCGGTGTTGCTCAGCAGCAGAGGCGGGGTGGACGCGATAGTGGAGTAGACCCGACTCTTGCTTATCCTCGGCCTGGCGTGCGGGTCCAGTATATTGGACTTCGCCACCTCCAGCAGCGTGTCCATGGCCCAGTAGACGGGCCAGATCACGGCGGCGCGCATGCCGAGCTCGGACTTGGGGATGGACGACACGAAAGCCTCGCAGATGTCCAGCTGGTCCACGGCCCAGGCTATCCACTTGTCCACGACGGGCCTGAGCCTGCGCATGGCCTCCGGGTCGCGCAGGTCGGCCGGCGAAAGCCCCCTGGACGCGAGATCGGCGGCGGGAAAATAGCAGCGGCCCAGCGCCAGGTCCGCCGCCGCGTCCTTGAGAACGTTGGTGACCTGCAGGGCCGAACCGATCATCCCTCCGTCCGCTTCCGAAGGGAGGCCCGAAGTTTCGGGGAACGCGGCGCGCAGGCGGCGCATATAGAGCGCCGTCCAGAAAACGCCCGGTTTGCCGCCTATGAAGTCGCAATAGCGCAGCAGCGCGTCGTCGTCCGGCAGTGCCCTGGGCGCGCGGGCGCTCCCCCCTTCGAAGAGGGCGAGGTCCATCCGCATACCGGAGGCGACGCCGGCCGCGACTTTCCCGAGGTCGGCCAGGTCCGCCTCCTCCAGCGAAAGCACGCGCTCGAAGACGTCGCCCATGGAGCCGAGCAGCGCCCTCTCGCCCTTGTGCTTCACTCCGGGCAGGAAGGCCGCGGCGGCGGCGGCCCCGGCGGCCGGGTCGAAACCGGGACCTATGCCCGTTACAAGGTCCAGGAATTTCTTCTTCTCGCCGGGGTCCGCGACGGAGGAATCGACGATGGTATCCATGGCCCGGCAGAGCAGGTAGGCCAGGGCCATCGGCAGCCTAATGTCCGGCGGCAGCACCTTGAAGCTGAAATAGATGGTGCGCGAGACCGCCTTGAGCGTGGCGGTCAGGTCGCCTGGCAGGGGGTCCTGTCTCTTTTGCGGCATCGTGAAATTTTACTAAATATGGCGCCGGGGATAAGGAGCCGAGACGCGGCCCAGCACCCTCGCCGAACGGGCGCCGGTGGCCGAAGGACAATGATTCATCCGGCCCCGCAGCGCCAGCGCGGCCAGCAGGGCGAAGCAGGCCGGCTCCTTGGCCAGCGGATGCAGACCGAGCTCCGCGCATGAACGGACGCGCGCGCCCAGCGGCAGCAGAAGGGCGGCGAGATTGTCCATGAGCACCGGGTTGAGCGCGCCGCCGCCGGCGACTATGAGCTCGCGCGTACCCCGGGGCGCGTGGTCCCTGAAAGCCAGCGCTATCGAGGCGGCGGTGAAGGCGTTGAGCGTGGCCAGCAGGTCGTGCGAACGGCGGCGGCCGGACATGGCGCCGAAGTTCTTCCTGATGAAAGCGAGGGTGTATTCGCTGCGGTCGAGCGATTTGGGCGGCCGACGGCGGAAAAAAGGAGCCTTGAGCAGGACGCGGACCTTCTCCATGTCCGGTTCGCCGGCCGCGGCCCAGGCGCCGTTCCTGTCATAGGACAGCTTCCCGCCGGAAAGTTCGCAGACGGCGGTGTCCATCAGGGAATTGCCGGGGCCGGTATCGAAGCCGAAGGTCTTTATCCCCTTGCCGGCGAAAGCGATATTGCCCACGCCGCCTATGTTCTGCAGCGCGACGGGCGCGCCGCCGCCGTAGAGATACTCGTCCATGAAAGGGACCAGCGGGGCGCCCTCGCCGCCGGCGGCCATGTCGGCCGGGCGGAAATCTGAGACCACCGGTACGCCGGTCTCTTCGGCCAGGAAGGCGGGGTCGCCGATCTGAAGGGTATGTCCTTTTTTGCCGGGGGCGTGCCAGACGGTCTGGCCGTGCGAACCGATGACGTCCAAAGACTTGAGCGGGACGCCCTTGTCGCGGCAGAATTTTTTTACCATGCCGGCCCAGAGCCGGCCCAGTTCGAAACTTAGCGCTGAAAGCTCCGGCGCCCGCATATCTTTGGCCGCGATTATCCGGGCCTGGAGGGCGGCCGGGTAAGCGTAATTGGCGAACTTGCGGACCTTCAGCGAGCGGCCCTTTATCCCGCAGTACGCGACGGACAACCCGTCGGCCGAAGTCCCGCTCATCAGTCCCAGCGCTTTCACCGTCTTTTCCATGATATCACCCGCCCTTCGAACGACGTATAAGGATACCGCCCACGCTTTCATCGGAAGACAATGGGGGTGGCGGCGGATTCGCGGAGAAAAACCGTCCGGAGCCGCGAGCTTGCGTAAGCGCGAGCGGCGAGAGTCGGAAGCGCGCGCACGGTGTGCGCGACGCTGTTTTTTCGGAGCGAAC
>Ga0302246_1000273_pt1 | contig 49172 bp, 49 predicted proteins | sample AAG_UR_Trp_MG_FD_193533 | JGI IMG/M metagenome (GOLD analysis project Ga0302246, IMG submission 193533) | Enriched activated sludge microbial communities from anaerobic digester in WTTP, New Holstein, Wisconsin, United States - AAG_UR_Trp | ecosystem: Engineered > Bioreactor > Anaerobic >... | reverse complement strand
CGTGCCGTGCGCGACAGATTGCTTGAAATCGACCCGGCACTCGGCGCACGGCTTTCACTCGCCTCTGGCACAGGCAAGGGGAAGAGCGCGGCAGAGATGCTCTTGCGCTAGGCAGGTCGCTGCCGCCACCACACGCCGCTTCAGGGAATGGCGCATGAAGACCCTGCGTCATGGCATGGTCGTACGCAGACCACTGGAGCGATTCGACGAAGGACATCGGGCCCCTGTGAACCGGCGTACCTGCATCCGCGTCGTACGCATGGCAACGTCGTCGACGTGCCCTTCGCCCGTTGCGGCAAGGCATCGCAGCACGCCCCAAGTGGATGCAGCGGTACGGAGTCAGGTGTTCGGATACTGGCGGACACAAGACGCCGCCTGCCGACAGCCCCCCCTCCCCTTGCGGACGGCCCTCCCTTGCTGACAACGCAACACGCAGAAAAGCCCGCCTGTCGAGAGACAGGCGGGCTTCATCACATAACGTCGAGACAGTCGCCCCATACAGCGATGGCGACTACTCCCCGTAATCCTCGGAAGGCGGCGGGACCCAGTTGGGGTCGAGGTCTTCGAACGCGGTGTGCGCCGAAAGGTAGGCGAGTTCAGCAGTGCCCGTCGGGCCGTTACGCTGCTTGCCGATGATGATCTCGGCAATGCCCTTGCGCGGGTTGTCGTCGCGCTTGTTGTAGGCGTCGTCGCGGTAGATGAACATGATGATGTCGGCGTCCTGCTCGATGGCGCCCGATTCGCGAAGGTCGGAGAGCATGGGACGTTTGTTCGTCCGTTCTTCGACCTTGCGGTTGAGCTGCGAGAGGGCGATGACGGGGATGTTCAGTTCCTTGGCGAGGGCCTTGAGGGACCGCGAGATGTCGGAGATTTCGAGTTCGCGCGAATCGGTGCGTCGACTGGAGCGCATGAGCTGAAGGTAGTCGACCATCACCAGCCCCACGCCACGTTCGGCGCGGAGGCGCCGGGTACGGGCACGCAACTCCAGTGTCGTCAACGCGGGCGTGTCGTCGATGTAGATGGGCGCACGCTCGAGTACATCGGCGGCCTCATAGAGGCGCTTCCAGTCCTCGTCATCGAGAAAACCCTTGCGAAGCTTCGAAAGGTCGACCTTGCCGAAGGAACAGAGCATACGCATCATCAACTGCTCCATCGACATCTCGAGCGAATACACCGCCACAGGTACGTTCTGGTTGATCGCGGCACGCATCGCCATGTTCAGCGAGAACGCCGTCTTGCCCATGGAAGGACGGGCAGCGACGATGATGAGGTCGGACCCCTGGAAGCCGGAGGTCATCTGGTCGAGCTTGACGTAGCCCGTGGTGACACCCGTCACCAGCTCCTTGCGCTCGACGCGTTTCTCCAGTTCTTCGAAGACCTTCTTCACCAGTTCCTTCGAACTGCGGAAGACCTTGCCGCTCGTCCGTTCGGAGATGGCGAAGACGGCCTGTTCCGATTCGTCAAGCAGGCTGCCCACTTCGCGCGAGGCGTCGAAGCAGTTGCTGATGATGTCCGAACAGGCGGATATGAGCGAACGTTGCAGCGACTTGTCGCGGACGATGGTGCCGTAGTATTCGGCATTGGCGGCGCTGACGACGGCCTGTGCAAGTTCGGCAAGATAGATGGCCCCGCCGACGGCTTCCAGATTCCCATGCGCCTTGAGGTGTTCGGCGACGGAAACGAGGTCGATGGGGGCGTTCTTGCGATAGAGTTCAAGAAAGCTCTCGAACAGCATCTGGTGGGCGGGGAGGTAGAAGTCCTCCGCCGTGAGCGTATCCACGAGGGTGTGGAGGATGCTGTTCTTCAAGAAAACACCCCCCAGCACGGCCTGTTCGGCCTCTATGCTGTGGGGGGGCACACGACGCAACAGTTCGGCCGAGGCACGCTCGGCAGCACCGTCGGCACCACCCCCGCCATAGGCGGGGGTGGTTTCCGAGGAATAGCTATTCTGCTGCGGCTTCCGGCTCTTCGGCCGGGGCTGATTCAGCGACATCGTTCACCTTGTCTTCAGAGACGACCTTGACGAGAATCTCGGCGGTCACGTCGGCGTGCAGACGAACGCGGACGGGATATTCGCCAAGAGCGCGGATGGCGCTGTCAAGCAGGATGCGGCGACGGTCGACTTCAATGCCTTGGGCAGCCAGACCATCGCCGATGATGGCGGTGGTCACGGAACCGTACAGCTTGTCGTTCTCACCGACGCGCATGGGAATGGCCAGAACGAGGCCTTCCAGCTTGGCGGCGATGTCGGCGGCGGCGTTACGCAGGGCGTCCATACGGGCCTGCAGCTTCTTGCGCTCCAGTTCGAAGGCCTTCAGGTTGGCTTGGGAAGCCAGCATACCAAGGCCCTGAGGGAGCAGGTAGTTGCGCCCGAAACCGGGCTTCACGGTGACCACGTCACCGAGACGGCCCAGATTCTCAACGTCAGCACGAAGAATGATCTTCATCACCAGCTCCTCCTACAGAATGCTCTTTTTCTTGACATCACTGGAGTGAGTCGCGGTGTAGATCAGCAGGGCCATCTGACGCGCACGCTTGATTTCGCGGGTCAGCACGCGCTGGTGATGGGCGCAGGTGCCCGTGATGCGACGGGCGATGATCTTGCCACGTTCGGTGATGAAGTCGCGCAGGATGTCGGCGCGCTTGTAATCGATGGGCAGTTCCTTGTCGGCGCAGAAGCGGCAGAACTTGCGGCGCGGAGCGAACTTCTTCTTGAAGGCCATTTATGCAACCTCCTCGACCGCGTCGGCCAGCTTGACGGTCACGAATTTGAAGATGCCGTCGGAGATGCGGATGATGCGCTCGAGTTCCGCCACGGTAGCGCCGGGGGCGGTGTATTCGAGGCGGACATAGTAGCCGCGCATCTGCTTGCGCACGGGGTAGGCGAGATCGCGCATGCCCCAGTGGTCGGCGGTGATCATCGAGCCCTGTTCACGCTCTACCACACCGGAAAGGGTGGTGAGCAGTGCCTCACGGGCGTCTGCGGCCAGCTCCGGGGAAAGGAGCAGCAGCGTTTCGAATTTCCTCATGGGTTCCTCCTTATGGACTGAGGGCCCGTCCTCACATGGACGAGCAAGGCGAATCCGAGTCAATAGCGGCTTGCCCCACCCTTGTCAACACCCGCAAGCCGTCACACCGCATGGGTGGCGCCGGCACGCGTACATGGCTACTCCACAGAGTCGTCATGCCTGCGCGGGTTCATGCCAAGCAGACACAGCACTTCATAGGATATCGTCCCCCACAGGTCGGCCAGTTCATCAGCCGAGACCGTGGCGGGGCCGGGGCCACCAAGCAGCCATACACGGTCTCCCGTGGCGATGCCGGGTACGTCGGTGACGTCGATGGCCGTGGTCTGCATGCACACGCGACCAAGAACAGGCACACGCCGCCCGCCAGCTACAGCCACACCACGCCCTGACAGGGCGCGGCTGTAGTTGTCGGCGTATCCGGCGGCTATGATGGCCACGGTCGCATCTTTGGTAGCGGTGTACGTCCGACCGTAGCTGATACTACGCCCCGCGGGCAGCGGATGGACCTGCAACACCGGCACGGAGACGGACATGGCGGGCAGCAGCCCTTCGCCATGCCGTGCAAGGGCCGTCCCGCGAAGGGGATTCGAACCATAGAGGGCGATGCCGGGACGCTGCACGTCCCAGTGCAGTTGCGGGTGCGCCAGCGTGGCTGCGGAGTTTGCCAGCGACCCCATGATATCGGGGAAGTTGCTTCGAAGCCCCGCCATGATACGCACGAATGCAGCCCCCTGCGCCATCGTGAAGGCCGACTGGGTGGGGTCGTCGGCAACGGCGAGATGCGATACCGCCATGACGGGCCGCACCGAAGGCAGGGTGCGCAGACGCTCGCAAAGGGCAGACACATCATGTTCCGTGAAGCCGAGACGGGCCATGCCCGTATCGAACTTGAGCGCCACGCGCACCGGCCTTTCGGGGGTACCCTGCGCGGCAAGGCGTTCAAGCCCGGCGATATCAAGGACGGTGGGGATGATGCCGGAAGAGGCCGCCAACTGGGCGTCCTCTCTGTCGAGGGCCCCAAGCAGGGCGACGATATCCGCCCCGAAACCGGCCTTGCGCAGCTTCGCCCCCTCCCCCACCGTACCGACGGCGCATTCACGTGCACCTTCGGCCTCAAGGGCCATGCCCACAGCTTCAAGGCCGTGGCCGTACGCATCGGATTTGATGACGGGCATGGGCCGCTGTGCCACCGTACGAATCCGGCGATAGTTGGCGATAATGGATTGGAGACTGACGACAACACTCGCCTTGTTGTAGGATATGGGCATGGAGCCTCCCGGCGGAACAATCCCGGAGTTGCGGCGTTGTAGAACTTTTCCTCGCGTTCAAGCTGTGCTACACGACAACGGTCGTATCGACGCCAGAGGGTTCTATCCCCTACAGGAAAGACATTCAACCATAACGGACAGTTCATGACTCTCGGCAGAAAGACACGCGCCGTCGCGGCGGCGTTGATGGCGTTTGTGTGTTGCTGCGTGGCCGAGGCCACCACCCCCGCCCCGGTGCTCGCCTCGGCGAGCGTGCTCGAGATGCGCACCGACGATGCCGAGACCGTGACATGGCACCTCACTGCGGACAACCTCTCCACACTCAACGAGAGCAAGATCCTCGAAGCCACCGGCCAGGTCGCCCTGCGGCGTGGTAACGAATTTTTCAAGGCCGACTACGCCCGCTACTACTCCACGACCAACTGGGTCTACCTCAAGGGCAACGTCGAGGTGTTCACCGGCACCGAGACCATACGTGCCGAAGAAGCCGAATTCGACCTGCGCAGCCGCACGGGATGGATGCAGAAGGGCGAGATATTCATGGAAGGCCCGCACATCTATTTCACGGGTGAGCGGGTCACCAAGAAATGGGGCGACTACTACACCTTTGAAAAGGCCAAGGTGACCTCGTGCCCTCCCGACGGTGAGGCGTGGTCCATGAATGCCGAGCAGGCCGTGGTCGAGATCGACGGCTACGCCCAACTCTTCGGTGCCACATTCGATGTGGCCGACACCAGTCTTGCCTACTCGCCCTATATGATACTGCCCGCCAAGCGTACCCGCCAGACGGGTCTTCTCATGCCGGAGTACGGTATGAGTACCCGCCGGGGCGTGTACTACAACCAGCCGTTCTACTGGGCAGTCGACGACCGGCGAGACGTCACCATCAACGAGTACTGGATGGAGAAACGCGGCTTCATGCACGGCGTGGAGTACCGCTCGCGCGAGGCCTCGGACACCGCCATGTGGATGCGCTTCGACTGGCTTGACGACCTCACGACCGTCAAGAACGACGCCGACGACCCCATCGCCAAGGACGGCCTGGTACGCACCAACAGCGAGCGATTCTGGCTGCGCGGCATGACCGAAGGCAGACTCGGCGACCCCGACTGGCGATACAAGCTCGACCTCGACTACGTGTCGGACCAGAACTTCCTGCGTGAGTTCAACAGCGGCATGTCAGGCTTCGGGAAATCCCGTTCACAACTCTTCGAACTGTTCGGCCGCGACATCCGTGAACTTGACCGCAACCGCATCTCGCAGGGCATGGTCTACCGTGAATGGGACAGGGCCACAGTGGCCCTGAGCGCCCGCTACGAGCAGGACCCTTCGCTCGGGCACGGCAACAAGAACTACAGCGCCGACACCACCGTCCAGCGCCTGCCCCAACTTGACGTGTTCCTGCACAAGGGCAGGGCCTTCGAGGAAATGCCCCTCGAAATCGAGGCCGAAGCCCAGACGGTGTATTTCCACCGCCGCAACGGCACGCAGGGCGGACGTACCGAAATAGCGCCACGTGTGACGCTGCCCATGAACAGCCGTTACGGTTCCGTCATCGCCAGCATGGGCTGGCGACAGACCATGTATAATACGGAACGAGCGAAGGGACTCGATGGCGAACCGGCACCCACCGGTGACTACCGCTCACTGCCTGACTACAACGTCGCGGCGTTCACCGAAGTGGGCCGCGTGTGGGACCTTGAAGACGGCGCCCTCGACCCCGCCACAGAAGAGGTCGGCACACGCCACTGGAAGTCCGTCTACCACCGGGTGCAACCCCGTATCGAGTACCGCAATATCGCCAACGTCGATCAGGACCGTAACCCCTACTACGACGACAGCGACAGAATCGGCCCCAGAAGCGAACTCGTCTACTCCGTCACCAATATCCTCACCCGCAAGCGTGGCACGGTGGTGCCTGCACGCGACCCTGACAGCGAAGAGGAGTACCAGAAGGTCGCCTACGACTATCTCGACGTGATACGTTGGCGTCTTGAAAGCGGTTACGACCTGCGCGAGATGGACCGCAACGACGACCTCGAAGACTATCCGCGCCGTCCTTTCATGGACATGATCTCCGACCTTCGGTTCGGCGTGTTCGACTGGCTGAGCATCTACACGCGCAGCGACTGGTCGCCCTATCTTGGAGACTTCACGCGGCACGACCAGGGCGTGACCTTCACATCACAGCGGTGGGGCTATATCAGCACGGGGTACAGCTACAGACCGAAGCTGGACGAATACAACCGGAAACGCGCCTATACAGGCAACCTCGCCACGCTCACCGCCGCCGTCAACATGTGGGGGCCATGGTCGGCCGCCGGGCACATGTACTATGACTTCGTGCGTCAGGAAGGCTACGAACGCGCTTTCGACCTCATCTACAGCAACCCCTGCTACAAGTTCATCCTGCGCTACACCTACGACGTCTATGACGAAGGGATAGAATTCCTCGTGGAGTTGCCCGGACTCACGAACTGATACCCTGCCGACGGCCGGGGACACAGCCCGACAGCACAAGACTGAAACACACTGAGGCCCCCTCCCGCATCGCGGGAGGGGGCCTTTCTGTCATTGCCGCGCTACAGCGGCACTATCCATCTCCCGCCGTGACAGACCGATGAGGCGGGAACGGGGGAAATGTGAAGCGTAGCTAGCGCACGGTGAGGCGCAGGAAGCGCTTCTTGCCGAGTTTGATGACGTACTCGCCAGAGGCAAGGGGGCTATTGGCGTCATCGCAGCGTACCCCATCCACAGACAGTGCCCCTTCCTTGATGAGGCGCTTGGCCTCGCCACGGGACTTCACGAGTCCTGCGGCTTCAAGGAAGGCGGGCGGGGTGCTGTCGTCGCCATGGTCGCAGGCATGCACCGGCGCGTCGTCCGGCACGCCGCCACCGGCGAATACGGCATTGAAGCCCTGCTGTGCCTCTGCGGCCTTGTCTTCGCCATGGTAGCGGGTGGTCAATTCGTAGGCCAGCGACTCCTTCACCAGCTTGGGATGCGCCTCACCCGTCTCCACCTTGCGGCGAAGGTCGGCGATTTCATCAAGGGAACGCGAGGAGATGAGTTCGAAGTAGCGCCACATCAGTTCGTCTGAGACGGACATGAGCTTGCCGAACATGTCGGCGGGCGATTCATCGATACCCACATAGTTGCCCAGGGATTTTGACATCTTCTTGACGCCATCCAGCCCTTCGAGGAGCGGCATGGTGAGGATGCACTGAGGCTCCTGCCCGTATTGAGACTGCAGATGCCGCCCCACGAGCAGGTTGAACTTCTGGTCCGTACCGCCCAGTTCCACATCGGCCTTGAGGGCCACGGAATCGTAGCCCTGCACCAACGGGTACAGGAATTCGTGGACGGCGATGGGGCGTCCTTCCTTGTAGCGTTTCTCGAAATCGTCACGCTCCATCATCCGCGCCACGGTATAGCGAGATGCGAGCCTGATGAAGTCCGCCGCGCCGAATTCACCCATCCAGCGCGAATTGAAGTCGACCACGGTCTTTTCCGGGTCGAGAATCTTGAAGACCTGCTGCTTGTAGGTCTCGGCATTGGCGAGCACCTGCTCGCGCGTCAGCGGCGGACGGGTATCGGAACGACCCGAGGGGTCACCGATGAGCCCGGTGAAGTCGCCGATGAGGAAGATTACGGTGTGGCCGAGTTCCTGAAAATGGCGCAGCTTGTGGATGAGCACCGTGTGCCCGAGGTGCAGGTCGGGCGCAGTGGGGTCGAACCCCGCCTTGATGCGCAACGGCGTGCCCCGCTCAAGCTTCTTGCGGAGTTCACCCTCGTCGATGAGTTCGGCGCAGCCCCGCTTGATGTGCTCCAGTTGCCTGTCGATGTCGATCATTACGCTAACCCCGATTGTATGGTATCGGCACGGTCTTGCAGAGAACCGTTGCCGTGTCAATCTTCTGCGCCCACGCCGTCTCGCCGGACTCCCATGGCCCTGTCTTCAACCCGATGCGGCACAATCGCCCACTACAGGAGAGGGCAGGGCGATGCGTGAGCACCCGGCATGGGGTTTACACGCCCCATCACGCTCATGGCCTCTGCCCGGACTCGTCATCGGGCCTTTCTGCTGGCATCTCTGCGGGCATCTCCGCCTCGCCGCGCCACACCTCGCGCACGGCAGTGGGGCACCCCTCTCGCAGGCACTCCATGCGCAGCGCCTGCCCTGTGGCATCATCCACCTCAAGGAACACGCCATTCAGTGAACCACGCCCCGATGCGGGTCTGAACCGTTGTGGCATGGCCGTCAGAAAGCGGTCTACGATGACCTTGTGGTCCATGCCCAGCACCGACGCCTCGACCCCGCACATGCCAAGGTCGGTCAGGTACGCAGTACCACCGGGCAGCAGCATGGCATCGGCAGTCTGCACATGGGTATGGGTTCCCAGTACCGCCGAGACGCGCCCGTCCAGATGCCAGCCCAGTGCCTTCTTCTCGCTGGTGGCCTCGGCATGGAAATCGACGATACGCACAGTCACGTCCTCTGGCACGGAGGCAAGCAGCATGTCCGCCGTACGGAAGGGACACTCCAGCGCGTCCATGTAGGTGCGCCCGAGAAGATTCAGTACCGCCACCCGCCTGCCGTCGGACAGTTCATGCACATACACCCCCCTGCCGGGGCTACCGTCCGGGTAATTCGCCGGGCGCAGCAGTCGTGGTTCGCGGTCGAGGGTGGCGTAGATTTCGCGATGCTTCCAGATGTGGTTGCCGCTGGTCAGGATGTCGACACCGCAGGCGAACAACTCGCGCATGGACTCAACCGTGAGTCCGATACCGCCGGAGGCATTCTCGCCGTTGACCACCACCACATCGGCCGCATGGGCCACCCGAAGCGAGGGCAGGCGCTCACGCAGGGCAAGGCGCCCCGGCTTGCCCACTACGTCGCCGAAAACGAGGATGCGCATCCTAGCGTTCCCCGAAGAGCAACACGTCGACCAGCGCACCACGCTCCAGTCCTTCGACTTCGGCGGGGATGCGGACGACCCCGTCGGAACCGACGAGGGTCTTGAGCAGGCCGGACTTGCCGAACAGCGGAACGGCCTCTGGCAGGTCGTCGGGGCGAGGGTCGAGACGAACCCGGATGTAGTCCTCACGTCCCTGACGGGTGGCCGTGTTCCGGGCAAGCACCGCACGACGCGAAGGCCAGCGCGACATGTCGAACGCATCCTGCCAGCCGGCCAGATGCCGCAGGAAAGGCATACCGAGCACGTGCATGACCACCTGCGCCGACGTAACCTGACCGGGCAGCCCCCACACCAGCTTTTCACCGACGCGCGCGACGATGAGCGGCTTGCCGGGGCTGATGGCCACACCGTGGCACAGCAACTCGGCCCCTTCGATGCGTTCAAGCGCCGCCACGGTGAGGTCACGCACACCGACAGAACTACCGCCGGAAAGCAACACGACGTCGGCTGTTTCAAGCCCCTGCCGCAATGCGGCTTCCAGCGCGGGCAAGACATCGGGTACGAGTCCCATGCAGCGGGGCACGGCCCCGGCGCGACGCACAAGACATGCCAGCGTATGGGTGTTCACATCGCGAATCTGCCCGTCACGCGGGGTCGCATCGGCGGGAACCAGTTCGTCGCCAGTCGAGATGACCGCCACACGGGGCCTGCGATGCACCAAAGGTGCCGTCTCGCCCAATGCGGCCAGAAGGCCCACTTCCTGCGGTCGCAGAAGCGTACCCGCCGGCAGGACGACGCGCCCTTCTTCCGCGTCCTCGGCCCGGAGCATCACGTTCTCCCACGGCGCAACGGGCCGGTGCGCTTCGATGGCGCCGCCCCCGAGGTCGTGGGCATATTCCACCATGAGGACGGCATCCGCCCCTTCGGGCAAGGTTCCACCTGTGACGATGCCGAGACACTGTCCGGGGCCGAGAGTCACATCCGGTCGGGCGTCGATGGCACTATGCCCCACGACATCGAGATATGCCGGACTGCCCTCGGACGCCCCGAAAAGGTCGGCAGCGCGCACGGCATACCCGTCCATGGCGGCCCGGTGCGTAGCCGGAAGGTTCTCGCGCGCGACCACGGCCTTGGCAAGCACTCGCCCGTCCAGCGAATCAAGGGAACCGGACGATTCAAGGGAAGTAGGCGCATCGGAAGAGTCGAGAGAAGCTGCATCCTCGACAGGCAAGGAGTCACTGCGCCCCGCTGTCGGGCATTCCGCACCCAGAGGGGCACAGGTACGTAGCAGTGCCACGAGTTCCGAGACCGTCAACACCCTGAAGAATCGTTGCTGCATGGACATGCTCCCTTCTTGGCGATCGAAATCACGTCCATACCCTGCCCATGGCAAGGGGGCAACCCACAGAAGCCTTTCCACCTTGACACCTTTTTGAAATAAGACTACCCATAGCGCATACTTTTTTATTATTCGTAACACACATTTCAGGGAGTCACTCATGCGTACCCGCATCGCCGCGTCCGTCATCACCCTGCTTCTTGCCCTGCCGTCCGGGGCTGCGGCCCACGAATTCGCACTCGTTCCGCAACCGTGGCAGGTGTACCACACCGGGCAGGAAGTACCGTTCGGACTGGTAGCCACTCACGCCTTTCTCAAAAGTGAAGAACTCGAAGACCCCGCCAGCGTGTCAGCGACCTACGAAGGCAAGGATATCACCTTGCAGGCCGACAGCGTCTTCCTCCAGCATGAGGGCAAGGTGAAGCTTGGCAAGTCCGGCGCAGCGCTGCTTCGTGCCCACCGCAAAGGGGAAATCTGGAGCAACACCCCCAAAGGCTGGCTGAAGGGCGGGCGCGACACCCACAAGAATGCCATCACCAGCAACAAGTACGAGAAATTCGCCAAGACGCTCCTTCCGGTCGACGGCAAGACCGAAGGGTTTGACAAGGTCGCTGGAGACAGGCTCGAGATCGTCCCCGTGGACAACCCGCTTGCGGCCCGCCCCGGAGACACCGTCCGCTTCAAGGTACTGCTCGACGGCAAGCCCTTCGCACCCGAAAGCGTGACCGCCACGTATGACGGGTTCAGTGACGCCGCCAACACATGGGCCTACCTTACGGAACCGGGCGGGGACGGCCTAGCGTCCATCAGGCTTTCGACATCGGGCTTGTGGATGGTGCGCGTTGAACACACCGACAGGACGAAGACGGCAGAGTATGACGCCCATGTGATGCGCGCCACGCTCGTATTCCCTGTGAGGTAGACGTGCTTCAGGGTTTCCGCCTCACGCGCCCGGTCGCCTTGAATGCCATGGCAATAGCACTACTCACGGTGCTTGCGGCATGGAACGACACCGCCCACGCTCATGGCGTCGGCCATGTGCCTGAAACGCTCAACGCCGAGGCAATCCGCTTCTACTACTCCGACGGCACCCCCATGGCGTTCGCCGAGGCGACCCTCTTCGACCCGGAAGGGGTCGAGCACCAGAACGCCCGAACAGACGCGAAGGGCCGCATCGCCGTCCTTCCGGACAAGCCCGGCTCATGGCGCCTCGTCGTCAGCGACGGCATGGGACACCGCTCTGAAATGACCATTGCTGCCGGTGCGGACTCATCCACCGCCCGACAGCCTTCCGGCAACGCCGAAGGCCCTTCCGGCCTCACGGCGACTCTCCTCGGCCTGTCGCTACTTGGCAACATCGCCATGAGCGCAGCCCTCCTGCGCAGGCGCAACGCCTAGCAGCCCAGCCCCCCGTCGGCCTTTCCGCTTCCCGCACACGGAAAGGCCGACGGGCCGGGATGGCAGTGCCCCCCCTCCCACGAGCCTTGGTTCCGCAAAAGTGCCTACTTGACGGCAAGCCCCCGACATCGCATGAGCTAGCTTCTTACCAACCGAAGCCTACCAGGAAGCATCATGCCCCGTTCTGCCAAGGCAACTGGCTACCTCTGTGCCCTTGCCGCCACCGTCATCTGGTCGGGCAACTTCATCGTGGCCCGCGCCCTCGCCGACACCGTCCCCCCCGTCACCACATCCTTTCTGCGCTGGGTCACGGCCCTCGTGGTGATTCTGCCCTTCGGGCTTGGTGCCGTGCGCCGCGACATGCCGCTTCTGCGCGCCAACCTCACCTATTTCATCATGGCAGGCATCACGGGCGTCTCGGTGTTCAACACGTTCATCTACATTGCGGGGCGTACCACCGAAGCCATCAACATGGCGCTCATAGCCAGTTCGTCGCCCGTCTGGATCATCATCCTTTCCCGCATCCTTCTCGGTGAGGCCGTCACCCTGCGCCGCGCCGCCGGGGTCGCCGTCTCGCTTTGCGGGACACTCGTCCTTGTCACCAGAGGGGACTTCACACGCCTCGCCTCGCTGCGATTCGCCGTCGGCGACCTGTGGATGCTGGCAGCTGCGCTCACCTTCGCAAGCTACTCCGTCCTGCTACGCAAGAAACCCGAAGGCATTTCGGCCCTCGGGTCGCTGACCACCACGTTCGCCATCGGCGTCGTGGGCATCCTTCCCATGCTCGCTTGGGAATGGGGGCACGGTGCGCAACTCGCGGTGACTCCCGCCGTGGTCGGCGCAGTGCTCTACATCGGCATTGGCGCCTCGTTGCTGGCGTACCTGTGCTGGAGTGTCGCCGTTGAGCGTATAGGCCCGGCCAAATCGGCACTGGTCTACTATTCGCTACCGCTTTTCAGTGCGACAGAAGCCGCCCTGCTTCTCGGCGAGACGATAACCCTCGCCCACGTGGCAAGTTGCGCCCTCATCGTCGGGGGCATCCTCATCGCCACGATGCAGCGGGCACCAGCCGCGAAGTGATTATGTCCGGGGCCGACCACCTTGGAGCGGCCCGGGCCCACGGCCAGCCATCGGTCAACTGCCGTTGGCACGCATGGCTGCGGCATCGATACCGTAACGGGCGACCATCTTCTGGATGGACACGCGCGACAGCCCCGAAAGTCTGGCAGCCTCGGTGACATTGCCCCCCGTACTCTCCAGAAGGTCGCGCAGGTACCTCTCACTGAACGACTCGACCAGCGATGCCTTGGCATCCTTGTAGGGCATCACCTCTCCCTCCGCCACGGGAGACGGCACACAGAGGGCGGCAGGGGCTCCGCTCTCGCTCTGTTCGGCCTGTTGCACGGCATCAAGCGTGATGCCATCCCCCCGGCTGAACAGGGCGAGCCTGCGCACGTAGTTCTGCAATTCACGCACGTTGCCCGGCCATTCGCGCCGCATGAGATGGTCGAGGACGCCTTCATCGAAGTCACGCTGCGGCACACCGAGTTCCCGACTTGCACGGGCGAGGAACGTCGCCGCAAGCAGAGGGATGTCTGAAAGCCGTTCACGCAACGGCGGAACCCAGATGGTGACGACGTTGAGGCGGTAGAAAAGGTCTTCGCGAAAGTCACGCGACGCCATGCGGGCTTCAAGGTCCTGATTGGTGGAGGCGATGATGCGGACGTCCACGTGCTCATTGCGGGGCGACCCCACGGGGCGCACCTCTCCCTCTTGCAGGAAGCGCAGCAGTTTTGTCTGGATGTTCGATGAGATGTCACCGATTTCATCAAGCAGGACAGTGCCACCGTCGGCAATGGAGAACAGGCCCTTGCGATCCCTTTCCGCGCCTGTGAATGCTCCCCGGACGTGACCGAAGAGCTCGCTCTCAAGCAGATGTTCGGGAATGGCCGGACAATTGAGGGCAAGAAAGGGTTCGTCCACACGCGGACTTAAACGATGTACCATCCGCGCGACCATCTCCTTGCCGGTACCCGACTCGCCACGAATGAGCACGGTGTAGTCGGAAGGGGCAACCGTGGCGACGGTGCGGCGTACAGACTGCATGGCGGGGCTCTCGCCCACCAGTTCACCGGATTCGCCCACCAGTGCCACGAGGTCGCGCAAGCGCCTGTTCTCGTCGAGCAGGCGTGCCCTCTCAAGTCCCTTGCGAAGGACGCGCGCCACCTGTTCAGGCTCGACGGGCTTGGTCACGAAATCGTAGGCCCCGGCCTGCAACGCTTCCACCGCGGTCTCGATGGTGCCGTGGGCGGTGAGCACCACGACACTCACATCGGGTTCCGTCTCCATGACCCGCCTGAGCAGTTCCATGCCGCCCATACCCGGCATACGCAGGTCGGTCACCATGACGTGGACGCGCTGCTTGCGGATATGCTCCAGCGCGTCCTGACCGGAGAAGGCGACATCCACGTGCACGTCTGGAAAAAGACGGGCTATGAGGCGAGCCAGCCCGTTGGCGAAATCCTGCTCGTCATCGACGAGAAGCACCCTCTGCCTGTTTGCCATTCCTACACCTTCTCCTCTGTGGCCCCGGCTTCAGGGGCGGTCCCGGCCGGCAGTGTCACCCGGAAGACGGCACCGCCCAGTTCATGGCTTTGCAGGACCTCCGCCGTGCCTCCGGCATCGGTCACGATGCCATAGACGACGGAAAGCCCCAACCCTGTGCCTGTCTCCTTGGTGGTATAGAACGGGTCGAACACCCGTTGCAGGGCATCGGTCTCCACCCCGAGGCCATTGTCCTCCACATCGATACGGACGTTCAGCCCATGGCTGCGAAGCCGTATTCTGATGAGTCCATCCTCGCCTGTGAGCGCATCGATGGCATTGAGGAGCAGGTTCGAGAGTATCTGCTCAAGGGCCTGCTCACCGATGCGGGCAGGCGGCAAGCCATCTTCAGCCTCGACCTGTACCCGTCCCCCACGGTGGGCGGCCTGAGGCCCGAAGACCTCCGCCATGCGCCGCGCCACACCAGCCGCGTCGGTCAGCACCCCCTCAAAGGCCTTGGGCCGCGCGAAGTCGAGCAGGTCGCGCAGCACCTTCTGGGCCTGCCGGGTATGCCGCAGGATGATGCCCAGGTCGTCCTGCTGTTCTGCGGTCGCCCCCTGGCGCAGCAGTTCGGCATAGCACAGGATGACGCCCAGCGGGTTGTTGATCTCATGGGCAAGGCCCGCAGAAAGCTTGCCCACCGTGGCCATGCGTTCACTCTGATTCACGCGGGCGAGCATCCGGCGCTCGGCGGTGGTTTCATGGATGTAGGCCGCCACCCTGCCGGGGCGTTCCTCGACACGCGGCAAGGGATAGAGTTGCACACTGAAAGACCTGCCGTCATCCAGTTGCACCTCTCGGTGCAACACGGCTCCGCCATGGGCAACGGCTTCGATCTCGGTCTCGCACGACGTACCGAGCAACGGTGCCAGCAGATTGCCGTAGCCGTCGGTGCCGCCGAGTTCGGTAGCCAGACGCCGTGCGCCATCATTGGCGATGACAAGTCGCCCCTTGGCGTCGAGGAGTGCGAGAGGGTCGCCGACACCATCGAAGACGGCTTGCAGCAGGTCCATCTGCCGCATCATGCGATCGAGCGCAGAGATGTTCTCGGCTACGGTTCCTAGCTGTCTGCCGAGTGCGCGCAAGACATCCATATTCTGCCTCGCAGCCTCTTCGGGCGTCGCCCATTCGAGGCAGAGCAACCCCTCGGTCGCCCCGTCCTGCGCTTCCACCGGCACGAAGACCCGCGTTCCGAAAACATGCACACGCCCCTCCGTAAGCAGCGGGGTGAGCGGTTCAGGCAATTCCGGGAGGGGTTCATTGGACGGCCACACATAATGGTTGTGCGACACGAAGGTGCAGACATAGCCCACACGCCGCGTGCCGAACCGTTTCGCAATCTGGGGCAGGGCTCCGCGCCAGAGACGCTCGCGGGTATGGGTTCCACGCATGTCTTCGAGCAGTTGCACGAACAGGCTCACGTCGGCGCGCCGTTCTGCGGCCTCCTGCGAAAGGGCCTCGGTGCGGGCGTCCACCATGTCGCGCAAATTGTCGGCATACGCCTGCAACTGGTTACGGGCCTCGGCGAGATGATGTGCCACATCCTCGAACCGTTCGACGATCTCTTCGACCTCGTCCCCTTCCTGAAGCCCGTCGAGGCGTTCAAGCGCTCGCGATTGCCCGTCGAAACCGAGCGTCTTTCTGAACGAGGCGGCAAGGTCATGCAGACGGCGCACGACGAGCACCCTGAACACGAAGAATGCAGTGGCAAAGAAGAACGTGGCGCAGAGCACGAAGAGAATGAAATAGGAGGTGATGACACCCTTGAGCTGCGCTTCGCTGGAACCGACAGGGAACGCGACGAAGTCGAGCCCGTCGATGCTGTCGAGTTTGTGCCCGAAGCCCCTTTCGCCATACATGCGGATGAGCTCCGGCGGCGCGTCGCCTGGCACGCCATGGCAAGGCATGCATTCGGCTGTGAAGCGCACCTGCCGGGTGATGACGAAATGATCGGTACCGCGAAGGTTCAGCGTTCCGGCCCACTGCGTCTCGTCCTCGCGAGCCCGGAACCGCTCGATGAGCGACCGCTCAAGCTCATCCGCCTCCGACGCCGGGTTGCGTGCGCCGATGGCGACCCGCCTGTAGACATGGCCGACAGCCTTGTCGCCCATGCGTTCCATGATATTCCGGGAAATGAACGAAGAGGACATGCCCTCGATGAAGAACTCGCCGGGGTGCGTCTTGAACATGCTGGGCCGGAGCGTCTCGCGCACGTACCCCTGAATGGCGTCAATCTGGGCGAAGACCAGTTCGGCCTTGTCACGCACCTGCTCTTCGACCACTCCGCGCATATGCACATAGAATATGAAGGAAAAGACCACGCACAGGACAAGTCCGGCAAGCCCGAGGCTGAGCAGGAACTTGTGCTCCAGAGTATGCGATTTGCGATTGTGCATGGCGTCTCGAAAGCGAAAAAGGCGGCACGGGGCCGCGTTACAGAATGAAACGGAGTCTAGGGGCAGGAGCGTGCCCCGTCAACGGCTAGCCCCCTTGTTCCGGTCCCTGGGGCGTGAACCGCCAACTGTCCCGTGAATTGTTCTCGGCAGCCTGCGTGGCGTCCACATCATTGTAATAGAGCGCTCCGCTACGGATACCGTAGATGTCCTGCACCGCACCGTAGTGGGCAAGGGCCGGAACACTGGCGACGATGCGCGGCCCCACCACCCAGAACGCGAACCACAACACCCCGATGCCGAATCCGAGTCGCAGCAGCCTCACCGGAAGACTCGCCTGTACCATCTTTCGCTCCTTGCGGATTGAGGCGGGGGCCGTAGCCCCCGCCAGCCGTTCCCTTAAATCTTCGCGGTGATTTCCGGGAAGACGATGTAGAACATGATGTAGGCCATGGTCAGCGTCAACACAAGGTTGAAGCTCTGACCGCACACGTACAGGATGAGCGGCTTGCCGCCCTTGAAGTAGTGCGCCAGTTCACGGAAGTTCGTGGCAAGACCGATGGCGGTGAAGGCGAGGCAGAAGAACCAGCCACGCAGCGGCGACGACAGACCCTTCAGGACGCCCTGGTTGACCATGATCTGGCTCATGTCCGAGCCGAGGCTGCCGGAGATGATCGAGAAGATGATCGACGCGGTGAGGAAGCCGAGGACGAACTTGGGGAAGCGGTTCCAGATTTCGATCCAGCCCACGCTACGGCCCGAAGTGCATTCGACGCGGGCGCACCAGTACACGGCCACACCGAAGGCGACCACACCGATGAGCACGTTCTGGATCATCTTGATGGTGGCAGCCACGTACAGGGCCTTCTCGCCGAGGAACGCACCGGCAGCGGCAACGGCACCCGTGGCGTCGATGGTACCGCCCATCCATGCACCGCCGAGAATCTGCGGCATGCCCACGGACTTGATGAAGGCAGGCATGACGATCATCATGATGGCGGTGAACACCAGCGACAGGCCGATGGACAGGGTGAGCTCCTCCTTCTTGGCGCGGCAGGCCGCAGCCGTGGCGATGGCGGCGGAGGTGCCGCACACCGACATGTCGGCGGAGATGACCATGTTCAGCGTCTTCGAAGGCATCTTCAGGATCTTCTGACCGAAGATGAAGGTGCAGATGAGCACGATGGGGGTGACGACCCATGCCACGAAGATACCGGGGATGCCGATGGCGATGATCTTGTCGAACAGCACTTCGGCACCCAGCAGCACGAGACCGGTCTTGATGTAGTACTCGACCTGCAGGGCGGGCTTGATGAAATTGGGCGTGCCCACGGTGTTGGCGATGAGCATCCCGATGATGATGGCCCACGCTTCGGTGCCGATGCCCCAGTACTTCATGGTGCTCTGGTGGCCCATCATCTGCGCGATGACGGCAACCACGAACACGCCGATGAAGCCGACAAGGAACTTGGGAACATCATGACCCATGAACTTCATGCCGATGGCGAAGAACAGCCCCATGACCACCATGAGCATCGGCAGCGACGTGGAGATGTTGAAGGCCTTGGTCTTCACCTTCTTCTCGGCGGACTTCATCTTGGCAAGGTCTGCGCGCCATTCGGCGATCTTGCCCTGCGCGGCGTCATTGAGTGCGGTGTCGGCAAAACCGGCTTCTGCGGCGGCTGCCTCAGCCACCTGCGCGGCAGCGAATGCGGCATCGGACTTGGCCTTTGCGGCCTCGAACTTCGACTTTGCCGCGGCGTTGCGCTCCTCGGCGGCTTCCTTGGAAAGCACGAAGGACTCGAGAGGATTCGATGTCCAGCCTCCGGGCGCCTTCAGGAAGGCTCCGATGGACTTGCCGGTGGCGGAGTCCATGGCCTTGAGCTTGCCCTTGTCATCCTGTGCCTTGTAGTAGGCAAGGGTCTTGAAGGGCGCGCGTTCGGCCTCTGCCGCCATGACCGCGTTGGCCTTGTCCACCTTCTGCGCGAATTCGGGCGAAGGATTGGCGAGGAACAACCACATCCCTGCGATGAGAATGACGAAACCAAGCCAGATGGCCCAGTAGTCCTCTTTGGTCCACAGGTCGGACAGACGCGACTGCCCGTGGTCGACCACGACGTTGCTTTCATTTTCAGCCATTGTTCCCTCCTTGCTGACATGTGGCGTAACGACACGCCACGTTTGTGCTTCTTTGAACAAGAAGCGTGCCAGAAAGAGAGATTCATTAACAGCTTTTAATTAAAGAATGTTAATGTGCAGGACGACTCGGCAAGCTGCAAACATCACTTTGCATCGTAAACCTGTGTTAGCGCCCTTTCGCAAACCCGCGTTTGCGCTTCTCCATTCGTCCAGTCGGCGTTGCCCAGGGGCGCACACCCCATGAACGCCACGCGTCGTAGCCCTCCGAGGCGATGCGTGAAGGGCCCCGACAAACACATTCCCCCTGCTGTCTTCGGGACGGCGCGTGTCGTTCACCCGCACTTGCCCAACGGCGACAATGCCCGGAAGCGTATTCGAAGCAGACAGCGCACGCATGCCTAGCCCCCGCCCGATGGCGTCCTTCTGCAAACGAAAGGGGGAAGAACCCCAAGGTTCCTCCCCCGCTCACAGCAGTCTTCACATGCGCTTCCGGTCAGCGACGCTCGCGGCATGAGGCGCAGATGCCATAGAGATACATCCGGTGCGAGGTCAGCACGTAGCCGTGCCGTCTGGCCAACTCTTCCTGCAAGCGTTCGATGTCGTCGTCGAGCACTTCGATATTGGCGCCACACCTCTCGCAGATGAGGTGGTCGTGGTGCTTGCTACCGTACTTCTGCTCGTAACGCGCCACACCGTCGCCGAAATGCACTTCCTTGGCGAGACCTGAGTCGCACAGGAGCTTCATCGTTCGGTAGACGGTCGCCTGCCCCACAGAGGGGTCGACGGCCTTGACACGCTCATAGACCTCTTCGGTGGTGAGATGCCCGCCTACTTTCAGGAAGACATCGACGATGAGCATCCGCTGCGGCGTCACCTTGAGGCTGTTGCGCGCGATATAATCCTGAAATACGGCGATGGGTTCCTTCATTGGGCATCATCCCTCTTGGGTTGGTGTCTGTGCAAGGTGTACCCTTCCGGAAGATAAAGCGCAAGAATACGGCTCACTACAGCACCCGCAAAGCCTGCCAGCCGCGCGTTGCCGCAACGGCGTCGAGACTGCCTCCACCGAGGACGCACACCCTGCCCGTGCGTGCCACCGCATCCAGCACATCGGCGAATTCCCGGAAGTGCCGCTGCGTGGTCGCCAGCATCTGCTCGCGCATCGTCTGCCTGACATCTTCCGTATCACCGGTAAGATGGCGTAGCATCGAGGCCTCACCGCGCGCGTCGGGCAGCATGTGCATGTCAAGGTCGCCGATGGCACCGACGATGGCGCTTGTGAGTGCGGCGTCATCGAGTTCCACCGTGCGCAGATACTCGGCGCACTTGTCGTAGACATCAAGGGTGCGCTCCACATTGGGGTCGCGGTATGAAACCTGCGTGAAGGCCCCGCTCATGCGGTCGAACGCGCAGAACGCGCCGTAGGCCCCGCCCTGCACGCGCACCCGGTCCCACAGGAACGCCATGCGGAGGTGCTTGAGCACCACGCTCACCGAACCATGATAGGCGTAGCCAAGGTCATAGAGGTTGGCGCCCTTGCCCACGTAGTTCACCTGCGCGGGAACGACCAGCGCCTCTGCAGCAGGCAGTGCATCCGGTGCCCAGACCACGGCATCGGCTGCGGTATCGGGCAGTCCCGCGACAAGCCCGTCGAAAAGGGGCATGGCCACTGCCGCCGTGGCGCTGTCCGCCGTCAGGTTGCAGAGAGCCCCGCTTCGACGCAAGACAAGTGTGCGAAGCGTTTCAAGGTCGTCGCGCACCCCTTGCCAGTCGTCACGCACACGTTCGGCGAGTTCGCGCAGGGCCATGAGGTAGGTGATGCCACCTGTCACCTCGTCAAGCCAGCCAGCCATGGAGAAACTGGCCCGCAAACGGCTTGAGACGACGCCGTGGCCCGAAGGCACCAGCGAATGCTCCTGACGGGCCTTTTCCTCCAGCACCATGCGCCCGAAGCGCTCCGCGTCATCGAACAGCGCCTCGTGCAGCACTTCGTGCATGATGTCGACCAGGGCCGCGGCATTGTCACGGGTGGCCTTGCCGCTCACCACCATGTGAGCGACAGGCTTGCGTCCGGCACGGGTGGTGGCGAAGAGCGTATCCGCCTCGATACCGCCGGTCTTCGCGGCGATACGCATCCCCAGCGCCACGAAGTCGTGACGCGCCGTTCCCATCTCGAGCAGGGCCCGCCCGAAGAGCGGAACCAGCGGCAGAAGCCTTGCAGGAACGGCAGACAAATCGAACAGCAGTTCGGAGTAGACGATGCCGGACGTGTCGATGTCATGGAACAGGACGGGGACATCGCCCGATGTGCGTTCTTCGATGGGAATGGGGCGGTTCTCGCGCGCAAGGTCTTCAAGACCCAGACGCGGTATGGTGGCGAGCGCCTCCGGCGAATCAGGAGCCTCCTGCAGGGCGCGCAACGTCGCCGCAAGAGAGACCACGGCTTCTCTATCGGAGGGCGAAAGTGCGGACTGCACCTTCTCGATGCGCTTGTTCTCGGCCTCTTCACGACGCGCCTCCAGCGTCATGTCGGGCACTAGCGAGACCGTTGCGCGGTGGGCATTGTCGAGGAAGCAGCGCCTGATGAGCGACTCGAAGTAGCCTCCGGCGGCTATGGCGTCACGGATTGCGGCAAGGGGCTTCTCGAACGCCAGCAGGGCCAGGGGGTCTCCGTCATAGAGCCACGTCGTGAGAGAACGCACCATGACGGCGAGACCACGCGGGTAGCGTCCGGTGTTGTTCTCGCGCAAAGAGAACTCCACGCTGTTGAAAGCGGCTTCGATGGCGTCGGACGGAACCCCCTCCTCTGCGAGGGAGGCAAGCGTATCCATGACAAGCACCTCGACCCGCTCGGCATCCGCCGGGTCGATGCCCTTGAGGCCCACGGAGAAGTACATCTGGCGCAGTTCGGCTTCCAGACCTACACCGGCGACATCCTCACCCAGACCCGACTCGATGAGCGCACGACGCAGCGGCGAACCGGGCATCCCCAGGAGGATGTGTTCGAGCATGTGCAAAGCGAAGTTGCGCTCTGCATCGACGGTCTCGTCAAGAAGCCAGTTCACCGTGACCATGCCACGGGTATCGCCTTCCCCGGCGGCGAAGGGCACCTCAAGAAGGCGAGGCGTGTCACGGTGCCCCATGAGAGGCACAGCGGAATCCACATCAAGCCTATCGAAACGCGACAGCACCCGCCCGATATGCTCAAGGCGGGCTTCTTCTGGGTCGTCGCCCCAGAAGAAGAAACGGCCGTTGCCGGGGTGATAGAAACGACGATGGAAGTCGCGGAACTGCTCATACGTCAGTTCAAGGATGCGCTCGGGGTTGCCGCCCGAATCCAGCCCGTAGACATGCTCCGGAAAGATCGCCTGCTGCGACTGTTCCGAAAGTACCGACTCGGGCGAAGAATAGACGCCCTTCATCTCGTTATAGACGACGCCCTTGTAGTTCCATGGGCCGTCAGCCGTCTCGGCATCGATGTGCCAGCCTTCCTGCCGGAAGATGTTCTCATCGATACGCGGAAAGAACACCGCGTCGAGGTACACATCAACAAGATTACGAAAATCCTGAAGGTTGGTGCTTGCCACGGGGTAGCACGTCTTATCAGGGTAGGTGAAGGCGTTCAGGAATGTCTGGAGCGACCCCTTGAGCAGTTCCACGAACGGTTCTTTGACCGGATAACGCTCGGAACCGCAAAGAACCGAATGTTCGAGGATATGCGCGACGCCTGTGGAGTCGCCGGGGGGAGTGCGGAAGCTGACACCGAACACCTTGTTCTCGTCGGCATTGCAGAAGGAAAGAAGCTGCGCACCCGTGACGACATGTCGCCACCGGCGTACGCGGCTTGAGAGTTCTTCGAGGTTGGTCTCGTCTATGAGTTCGAATCCGTGAAGCTGCATGGTATCCTCCTGGCGGGTATCCGCCTGAATGTCATCGGGCATGAGGCGACGCATGATAATGCCCGTTTTCGCCACGCATGACAATCAGGGCACAACGTTTCAGGGCCGCATCCCCCCGGTAGAGAAGGCATGGCAGGGGAGACGAGGCGAGAAGGAAAAGAGGACGCAGAATGGTAGACGGGGGGACTTGCCCTGACAGCCGTGGCTAGAGGACGGCAGGCGGCAATGACGTGAGCGCATCAGGAGGCAGACAGAGGAGTCGACCGAGGAGGAAGACGGCCCATTCGGGCAGGTCCCGAGTAGCGGCTTTCTGCCGAAACGCAGAATGCAGATGCCCCCCTCCGGTGGCGACTACCATGCTGTTTCCACCCTGTCGCGCCCGCGCTGCTTCGCGCGGTACAGCGCTTCGTCAGCGAGACGTACCAGTGTCGCCCCATCAGCCACGTTCTGCATTTCAGTGCACGCCACACCAATGGAGACACGAACCTCGATGGATTCGACACCGATGTCGAAAAGATGCCCGGCCACGACAAGGCGCAGACGTTCAGCCGCCTGATACGCCTCATCACCTGTCACCTCGGGCATGATGACGGCAAACTCCTCGCCCCCGACCCGCGCGGGCAAGTCCTCGATGCGGACGGTAGAGGACAGAAGACGGGCAAGCGTCTGCAACACCCTGTCACCCGCCTGATGTCCCCACGTATCGTTGACCAGCTTGAAATGGTCGAGGTCGAGCATGAGCAGGGCCACGGGGGCCTCTCGACGACGCCACCGGGCCATCTCCTTCTCAAGCGCCGTCTCGAACGAACGCCTGTTGTAGAGTCCCGTCAGCGGGTCGACCAGCGACAGCCGTTCAAGTCGCAACTCCTCTCTGCCGACCCAGCCTCCCATGCCGGTGAAGACGAGTATGGACCCTACCGAGATGTAGAGAAAAAGCCAGAAGTCATAGTCCGGATGTGACGGGGACAGGTCAAGAAGCGTGCGGATGACAAGCCAGCCCAACGGGGCCCCCGCCCCCAACGCCGCACCCTGCAACATGCGGAATGCCAGATGGACAAGGCGCCGGTGCGATCGTTCTGGCATGTTCCCACCCCCTTAACGCATGTGGGAACGCGCGACCCGGAACAGGTCGTCGTAATCGAGCCTGTCACGGATGCCAAGACACATGTCGACGGAAACCCGCACCTTGCCACGCAGTTCTTCGAGAAGTACCTGCTTGTGCCGTTTCATCCACTTGCGGACGAACGGCGCGTCGAATCCGTCAACAACCAGAGCGAGCGCGTCACCGAAAAAGCGTGCCCCCATGTGAGGCACAAAGGGGCGACAGGCTATCCTTCCATGGTGGCGGGCCAGCATCACGTAAAAAAGAAGAGTCACCAGCAGCTTGTCATCATTCTGCCGGTGGTGGACGTTGAAGAAGGGTTCGGAGGATTCCTTTTCGAGAGCGAGGCGAAGCAGTTCTTGTGCATAGGCGAGCGCACGGTCGGCCTCGACAGGCAAGGCATGGAACCGCGCCCCCATACGAGCCAGGGTACGATGAGGGTTCTCTCCGGACGCCACATCCATGACCGCGATGCGCATGAGGTCGAAACGCCTGTCGAGCGTCGCGCACACGACTTCTCCCTTGGTGAGGGCAAGTTCGCGCACGCGAGACGAGTCCAGATGAGAAGCGAAGGCGAGTTCGAGCAGGTGACGCACGAAGGGTTCGGGCGTGAATTCGGCCTCCTGCTCAAGTGACTTGAAACTGCGGCTGCCACCCACCAGCTTCTTGAGCGACAGCCAATACGCGACGACCCCCTCCAGAGGCATGCCCATCAGGTCTATGTCGCGCTGTATCTCAGTCATGACTCATACGGCACCGGTTATGCGCCGCTCCCTAGCGGGACTGTACAAGGGGGAGCGACGACTTGCAACTATGCCGTATATAACGCGCGTTCGGATGGCACAGGGCTCGTGGCGTACACCCGAGAGTCACGACACTTCACTGGTAGCCGTCAACACGGTGCACAGAAGTAGCGGCAGCCCCACACGGCAGTGGGCCGAAACGATGTGACGCGAGGTGGTGCAGAGGGCTTGTCGTGCTTGCCGCACGCCCCGGGCGTCCATGCACAACCCGACCGGAAATGCCACTGGTCTCCCCATGCGGAGGGGGTCTCAATGGGGAACAGCATCTCACGACCGACAACGACTCTCGCAAAGGCGAGACGATGCCAAGGTGTGTTCCGACGCCATTCCCCGGCGGCGCTATACACTCACAAGCGCGTTGTCGGCATTGGCGAAGGGGCAGTATTCGTAGCCGTCTGCATCGCTGTCGTTCGCCCAGCGACACCCGTCGAGAAGATACCTGAAACGGTATTCACGCCCGGTCTCAAGTTCGACCTCGACGCTGAAGCTTCCGTCACGACCACGTTTCATGGGATTGCGCTGTTCGTTCCAGCCGTTGAACTCACCGACAAGACACACGGTCTCCACCCCTTCGCATTGCGAAGAGGGAAGTACGAAGCGCACCTTGCATACGGGGCGGGTCTTGAGAAATTTCTTGCTGATGGACACGGCAACCTCCCTCGGTGTTCTCGAAAGGTACTGAATCCACCATACACGGCATTGCGCCATTACGGAAGAGCGACACCGAAATGTGACTTCCGGTGACCAGAGAAAAAAAACTGCCAGAAACGTCTAGCCGTTGGCAGCCTTGAGCGTCTCTTCGATACTGGCGAGAAGCTGCTCACCCGCAAGGTCGAACCCGCACAAGCCCCGCACGGCCAGCATGAGCAAATCAAGCTGCACCACCATCTCGCTGGTGCCATTGCAGATGACGCACTGGTCACCTTCAAGGCGCAGACGATAGGCACGCCGTGAGCGTTCGGCGCCGGAACCGGTGACAATGTAATAGACCTGTTCGTTGTCTTCGGTGATGAAGAGCTTTTGCCGTGTCAGAACGCCCTGCTCCTCATCGTACCACGAACACTCGGAGAACAGACGCCCCTTGAATGCGATGTCTTCTCCGGCATCGTTGCGCAACACCAGATCCTCCATCGCCCTGCAGGTCATGTCGGAACCCATGCAGCCTCCTCTTCTAGGATGTGGGCAGGGTCAGTTGCCGTGGCCCGGTCGGTTCCTTGCGCCGTTTCTCCTCACGCGGTTGCGCAGGGGAGACGGGCTGGTCTTCGCCAACCGTTTCTCCGAAAAGCTCGCCACCGCCTTGAGCTGTCCAGAACGCCTCAAGGTCGATACGCGAAATGCGATAGCCGCGCCCAAGACGGGCCGCCCGCAACGCGCCATCCTTGATGGCACGGCGCAGCGTCTCCTTGTGGCAACTGAGCAGTTCGGCGGCTTCGCCGAGTGTGAAGGTGGTCTTCTGCATCAGGGTGCTCCACCTGAATGTCGCACGCACCGGACCATTTCCGGTAACTTTGCAACACATCAATGCGCGATTAGCATCTCGAATCAACTGGTGTCAACAAACGCCATCCCATAGTGCATGATTATAACCTGAATCAGCTCTACTCTCTCTTGATGCACCGCAGGCCACGCAGGGTGTCCCGGATGGACTCCCCCACGCTTTCGAAGGATCCAACGCGGCTTGGCTTCTCTCCGCAAACTCATGATGGCGTTCAGGGACTGAAGCCTACGTGCACATCCCATCACGCACTGTCGTCACTTCGCAACCGTTCATGCTTCTTGCGCCCACATTGCATACGCAGCAGACGACCCTGGGCGCACGGCGTCCCTGCCGCGGCATCACCGGGGCCATCCGGAGGCACGGCAAGGAGGGCGGTGCCCTGTGCAAGACTCCCCGCGATACGTATGCAGACCCCACAGGGGCCCAACCCCACCATGCGACACGGCCACGACCTCACGGTTTCCGGGCTGTCAGGTTTTCCGGGCAAGACGCGTCTTGCACCAAAAAGGACCAGCCTCGCATCCGTAGAAGCGAGGCTGGTCAGCGCCCTGAACCGCCGTGCGGCGGTTCAGGGCTTCCGTTGCATTCAGTGACTAGCTGCGGGAGAGATGACCGAGGCGTTGCGCCAACCCCGTCAGGTCGTTGACTGCTCTGGCGGCATCCTCCATCCGTTGCGCCGTCTCCTCGGAAAGGGCACTCACCTGCTCCACGCTGCGCTTTATCTCCTCACTCGAAGCCGACTGTTCCTCGGCAGCGGTGGCGATGGCCGTCACCTGCGACGAGGTGTCGTTGACCAGTGCGACGATCTCCCGCAAGGCCGTACCCGAGCGTTCAGCCAGTACCGTGGCCTGACCGACGGCGCTGGCGACCTCCTCCATGCTGGAGATGTTGCGGGCCGCACCACTCTGGATGGTCTCGATGGAACGGCGCACCTCTTGCGTGGCATTCATGGTCTTCTCGGCAAGTTTGCGAACCTCGTCCGCGACGACGGCGAATCCCCTTCCGGCTTCACCCGCCCGCGCCGCTTCGATGGCGGCGTTGAGCGCCAGCAGGTTGGTCTGGTCGGCGATGTCGGAAATGACGTTCATGATCTGCCCGATGGATTCGGCCTGCCCGCCCAACTCGGTGAGGTTGGTCCGCAACACGCCCGAAAGCTGACTGACCGTGCCGATGGCCTGCACCGCGTCGCTCACGATACGCGACCCCTCCTGCGCCTTGGTCTGTCCGCTTCCGGCCTGTTGCGAAGCGAGTGCGGCGCTGCGGGCCACCTCCATGATGGTGTCGTTCATCTGGCCTATGGCCCCCACGCTCTCGGCGATGAGGTGCCGCTGCGAATCGGCACTCGAAAGCACCTGCCGCGTCTGTTCCTCGATGCTGGCCGAGGCCTCGGCGACCTGCGAAGCCACTTCGACGACCTCGGTGTTGACCGCCTGCATCCGCGACATGTGCCCCTTGAGTTCGGTCTCCTTGCGGTAGAGTTCCGTCACATCACTGGCCACCTCGAGGTAACCTGCCCGTTGCCCGTGGCAATCGTGTAGGATATCGCCATACGGACGAATCCAGCGGCTCTTCCCGTGGATGTTGAGTTCGATGATTTCGGCCTCGTAGCGCCCCTGCTTGGTTCGTGCCTGGCAGATGGGGCACCTGTCGGTGCCGCACACCGACGTGTTGAAGATGGAACTGCACCGCATGCCGCGTACCTGTTCGCCATCCGTCTTTCCTGCAAGCCTTGCGACGGCGTTGTTGGCCAGCAGGATATTATAGTCGTCATCGACGGCGAAGACGGGGTCGGGGATGGCATTGACGATGTTCTTGTACCCTTCCACAGAACAGAGGATGTCCTCTATCTTGCCCATGAGCCGGTTGAACCAGCGGCACAGTTCGCCAACCTCGCCGGAATCGGTATCGGCGAGCCTGTCGTTCAGGTTGGCCCTGTCTTCGGTGATGTCACGGATGAGCCGCACCACGTTGCCCACAGGTCTGACCACGACGCGGGTGAGCAAGGTGGAGAAGATGATGCCGGGCACGACGAGAAGGGCAAGCAACGCCACGAGCATCACCTTGGCGAAGGTATCGAAGATGGCTGCCGCAGCCGAGTTGTCCATGACAAAGACGAACACGCCGACCTGTTCACCCTTGTAGTCCTTCACGGGGAACGACATCAGCGCGGTTCCGCCTTCATCCTCGACGTGGACGCCGGTGCGTCCCGCCGTCAGCAGTTGCGGCGAGACCTTGGCGAACGCGGGTGATTTCGGGTTGCCCGTGGCCAGCATGAAGTCGCTGCCGACCAGAGGGTGCTTGGACCTGTCCGACATCCCGTTGGCGATGTCCTGCAGGCTGGTGTTCATGAAGAGCATGAGGTCCTCGCCTTGCCCGCGCGATGCGACTTCGAGCAAGGGCGCGAACTCCACCAGCACTTCGACGGAACCTATCTGCTTCCCGGAGGCATCACGCACCGGAGAAACGCCACGCACGTCGAAACCGCCGCGCCCGACCTCGATGCCCTTGCGCGGCTGACCGCTTCGGTTGACCTCGACCACGGTCTGCCTGAACGTCGAGATGTCGTCGGAGACGTCCACCCCCTGACCGTCGCGCTTGACCTGCTTCGCCGACCACAGGCGCACGAGGCTACGCCCGTTGGGCAGGTGGAAATGCAGCTTGAACTTGCGTCCGTTGATCGCCTCGAACGACTGAAGGTGCCCCTTGAGTTCACGGCGCAGCAGTTCACGCGCCTCTTGGCCTTTGGCATCACGCTCGTCGGCGATGTTCCCCGACATGGCGATGGCATAGGCCTCCTGCACGACGGGCAACGCGGAGAAAAGCGAAGCCTGCTCCAGTGCTTGCGTGCCGAGAAGCTCGACATTCTGGGCAAGTTCGCTCGATTTCGATTCGGCTATGCGTTCAAGAAAGACACTTTTGAGAGCATGAAGTTCACCTGAGAGCACCCAGTAGGCACCTGCCCCAAGGATGAACACTGCCAACGCAAACGGAAGAAACAGTTTCTGTCTGATACCCATGACCACCCCGGCCAGATTGAGTGTCGCCCTCCCACAGGCCCACATCACCATTCTACCGGACAAGTCACGGAATGCAATCACTCTTGGCTGTCTTCGCCCTCCTCGCCCGTAGCAAGGCAATCGAACCCTCCCCCGAACATACCGCGAAGCTTCTCTTCGGGACTCGGGGCCGGGGCCCCTGCGTCTTCACATCGGGCCAGCGAAAGCGGCAGATTGCGTATCTCGCGTTCGCTGCGGTATTCCATCACACCACAATGCTTGCACTTGAAATTGGTGGCACGACGAAGACAGTTGCAATCGACCTTCACGAAGGCATGTTTACGCATCCGTCTCTCCATCATGCGCCCGCAAAATCTCCACAGCCCCCACAATCTCTCCTTCCGGACTCCGGAAAGGGGCCACGCGCGACCACCACACACGCCCGGTGCCGGACAGCCTCACGAGACCCTCATGCTCATCACCGTCGCGACGGAACATGTCGAAGGGAGTCTCGCCCGCCATGTCGCCCGGGGTCTCGCAAACCACGTCTCCGGGTGCCACCATGCCCGATGAGGCACAGGACCTGTTGACCATGATGACGTTGCGGTCGAAGTCCTGCAATATGACAAGGTCCGGCAGGGCGTCCATGGTGCTTCTCAAGAGTTCCATGGTCGTTCGTTCGCGCTGTTCCGCATCCTTGCGGGCAGTGATGTCGACGACGATACCCTCGTACCGCGTGGCTACACCATCCTCCCGACGCACGAGCCTGCAATGCTCGCTCACCCACAGGGCCTCACCATCACGCCCATAGATGAGCGATTCCACACCTTCCACGGGCTCGCCTGCCAGCAGGCGCTCACACAGATGCCTTCTGCGACCGGGGTCGTCGTAGACCTGTTCGCCGAAGTCGCGCACAAGCCGCAGCATCTCGGCCTGCCCCGTGTAGCCCAGCATGCGGGCGAAGGTGGCGTTGACGGTGACAAGACGTCCTTCGAGCGTGCAGACATAGATTCCGACGGCTGCATTGTCGAAAATGGAACGGAACCGCTCCTCACTCTCACGAAGCCGGTTCAGCAGGTCCTGCCTGTGCCGGACGATACGCAGGTTGACCTGCAACTCTGCGGCGGTGACGGGCTTGCTGATGAACCCGAGAGCCCCCGAAGCGATGGCATCATCCACGATGTCGCTGCTGGAGGTGCCGGAGACCAGCAGCACGGGCAAATCATGTTCGGCCACGAGATGTTGCGTGGCTTCGATGCCGCTGGAACCGCCCTCAAGCCAGATGTCCATGAGCACGACATCAGGGCGGGTCTGGGCAGCAAGGGACATGACCTCCCCTGCAGTGGCTGCCGTTCCCACGACCTCCTGACCTATCCGCTGTACAAGACCACGGATGTGATGCGCCACAAGCGGGTCATCCTCTGCCAGCAGTACACGCAAGGGGCGGATGCCGCCTCGATGCGGCAAGCCGCCCTTCGCAGGGGAAGCCCCGGGCTTCCGGATACCGGGCGATGCGGCATTCGGCGCGTCGTCTCCGTCTCCCGGTCTGCCCTGTCCTTGCGACCCGGTCGCGTCAATCGGCATCCGGCCTCTCCTTGCCGTCCTGCCGGTGTTTCAGATACCGGGGAAGAATCACCAGCAGTGTCGTACCCGAGTCACGGGATGACAGGCACTCGACCCGTCCGCCAAGGTAGTTGCCCGTGAGCAGGCGCACACCGTACATGCCAAGGCCACGTCCTTGTCCCTTGGTGGAGAACGAGCGCTGGAACATCTGTGCCCGCACTTCCGGGGAGATGAATCCGGCATTATGCACCCGGAACGTCACTCCGGAGGATGTGGCTTCACAACCTGCCGTCACCACACCACCACGCGGCGAGGCTTCAAGCGCGTTCTTCACGAGATTGCCAAGCACTCTCGCCAGCAGGACCCTGTCGGTGGAAATGAGCAGGTGCCCGCCACAAGGTTCCATGACTAGGCGCTTGTCGATGCATGCCTCGTGGGTACGGTAGAGTTCGATGACGTCGCGCAGCACCTCACGTGCCTGCACGTCTCGCAATTCGACGCCAAGTTCATCGTTCTCGGCAGCCACGAGCACCCGCTGGGCCAGAATCTCCTCGACCAGCGCCGTCGCATAGCGATGCACCAGCAGCATATCCGCCCGCACATCCAGCGGTACATCCTCGACGAGCAAGCCGGATATGCTGCGCAAGCCCCCCGCCATGTTCAACAGGTCGTGGAAAAAGATGCGCTCCAGTGCGCTGCGGCGTTTCTCATGGCTGATGTCGGACATGGACAGGATGACGAAGTGGTCGCCCTCGCGCGTCATGGGTGTGGCGCACACCTTGAAATCACAGGCCGAGAGACGCCCCTGCAACGTCCGGGTGATGCGGCATTCGCCCTCGACCCGCTCTCCGCCGATACCGGCAAGAATAGACTGCAACGCCCCGCACGGGCGGCATCCTTCCGCCGTGCCGCAACCGTTGGGCCCCTCGCACGCATGTTCGCATTGCAAGACCTCGCCCGGGCGCTGCCCGAAAAGATGCGCGGCTTCCTGAAGGCCCAGAAGGCTGAGCAGATTCCGGTTGGCGTGGACGACCTGCCGACAGGTATTGAGCACCAGCACGACCTCACCCACCGCGTCAAGCAGTTCAGTGAGCGGTATCGACCGGAAAAGAGCGACCTGCCGCTGCAATTCGTCAGGGGTTACACGCTCCGGCGGAGCACAGTACGTTTCATGGCAGGCGGACATGGGCTCTCCTGAAAATGGTGTGTCGTACACCTTCGCGCCGGATTGCACCGGAACGAAGGTGTCTCACCGCAGCGATGAGGCACCCGCGCACACTAGCGCAACCCCCGTACGTTTCCAAGTCCGACGATGGCGAGGGGTATAGTGCACAGCGGAGAGGACAGCCTGCGATCGCGCAGCAGGCGAAAGGGCCTGCGGCGACCTCTGCAAGGCGCACTTCCACCCTGAAGGCGTGCCCCTTTCGACTAGTGCCCCAGCCCCCTACGCCCCGCCGGGCAACAGCGCCAGTTTGAAAGTGCACTTTGACAGCGCAGGACGCTGTCACCGACGATGATGTCGTGCGATGCGGCACGGGATTGCGGTCCGCAAACATATGCAGAGTCCCCGGAGCGCAGGCGACGGGGACTCTCGAGTTGCAATGGCACGTGCACCTGCGTCCAGAGGTGCGGCACGGCATCACGGCGAATCATGACCGGAGGCGCATAGGCCCGACAATGACGGTGCGACGCCCCCAACGCGGCTTCTCACGGCAGACGCATTCGTCGGCCTCGACCTACGAGGCCGCAGCGCAGCATCCAAGGGCCATCCATGAGACGCCTCGGAGAACATGCCGACGCGTTCCGTCGAGGCACACTAGCCGCGGCGCTGGCAGGGGGCCGCGTGATTGGGCGGCCCGAAGCCCTTGCCGGGCGTGTAACTCTCGGCCAGACAGCGGTTGAGGTACTGCTGTGCAGCCACGACAGCCGCGCGTAACGGATGCCCAAGGCCAAGAAATGTGGCGATGGCCGCCGAAAGGGTACATCCGGTGCCATGGTTGTTGGGGGTGTTAACACGCGGCTGTGGCAAAGCCACGGGCGTTCCACCCGGAAGGCCCAGCCAGTCGACCAACTGTCCGTCGCCTTCGAAATGCCCCCCCTTGAGCAGTACGGCACGCGGCCCCTTGGCGAGGATACGGTCGATGGCCGTATGCACGTCGGCCTCCGTATCGATGGGCATCCCTGCCAGCATCTCGGCTTCGGGCCGATTGGGGGTCAGCAGGTCTGCCAGTGGCAGCATGTGTCGCACAAGGGCCTCCACTGCGTCCTCCTGCAACAGGCGATGTCCACTCTGACTTATGGATACGGGGTCGACCACCAGCGGGAAGGTCTTTCCGGCAAGCCCTTCAGCCACCTTCTCGATGATAGGGGCGGAGAACAGCATACCGGTCTTGGCAGCGGCCACCGGAAAACCTTCGAGAACCGTGGACAGTTGCAGACCAACGAAATCCGCATCGGGGGCGTGGATGCCCGTCACGCCAAGACCGTTCTGGGCCGTGAGCGCGGTAATGACGCTCATGCCGAATCCACCAAGCACGGTCATGGTCTTGAGGTCGGCCTGAATACCGGCACCACCGCCCGAATCGGAACCGGCAATGGTGAGAATGCAAGGGGGATGTGTCATGACGGCTCCTCTAACCTTCTCTATCCATACGTGAGCAGCAAACCCTTCGACGGGTGCCCACGCAGATGTTTCGAGCGCTATACCACGGCGTCCAGAAGCATGTTGTCGCGGTGCACCACTTCCGGGAAATGGGCATCACCGAGAATGGCAGCCACCTCGTGACGTCGATGCCCCTTTATCCGCACAAGGTCACGGTCGCCGTAATTCGACAAACCCACGGCAATGACGGTTCCGTCCGGCCCGGCGATACGCACAAGCGCCCCGGGTTCGAATGCGCCGGAGACATCGCAGACGCCGCCCGGAAGCAGGCTTCCACCTTGCTGCAACAGCGCACGGGCCGCACCCTCGTCCACCGTCACCGTCCCCGAAGGTTCGGACTGGTACGCCAGCCAGTACTTGCGGCGCGACACGACTCGTGCCTCGGGGCGCACCCATGTCCCCACGGGTTCACCCGAGAAGGCACGTTCGAGGATGCGCGGTTCACGCCCCGGAAGAATGAGCGTCGGCACCCCCAGTTGTGCGGCGCGGCTTGCAGCCAGCAGCTTGGAGTACATGCCGCCGGTACCGACAGACGTCTTGCCTCCGCACATCACATCGAGGTCGAGCGTGTGCACGTCCTCGATGCACGGCAGGATACCGGCTTCGGGATTGGTCTGCGGGTTGTCGGCATAGACACCCGACGCGGAGGTGAGGTTGACGTACAGGTCGCCCTCGACGACGTTGAGCAGCAGGCTGGCAAGGCAGTCGTTGTCGCCAAACTTGAGTTCCTGCACCGCCACGGTGTCGTTCTCGTTGACGACCGGGATGACCCCCCAGTCGAGAAGCGCCTGGAACGTGTTGCGTGCGTTGAGAAAACGCTCACGGTTCCGCAGGTCGTCCCGGGTGAGAAGCACTTGCGCCGAGAGATGCCCGTAACGGGCGAACGCCTCGTCATAGTGATGCATGAGACGGCTTTGCCCTACGGCCGAAGCCGCCTGCTTATGCGGCATTCCGGCAATCTCGCAGCAGTCGCGCAAGGCACTGCGCCCGGCAGCCACAGCACCCGAAGAGACGAGCACCACCCGCTTGCCAGATTCCTGCAAGGCCGAAAGCTGGGCGGCGAGACTGTCGATGACGGCAAGATTGACGCCCGTTTCGGTGGTCAGCACGGCACTGCCCACCTTGACCACTACGCAACGCGCCTCGCGCAGGGCTGCGGCGCGTTCCTCCGTCCACTCCATCGGTATGGCTCCTCCCGCTATTCGCGGGTGTATACGACCTCGATATCCTCGAACTCCTCGTCCTCTTCCTCGACTTCCTGCAGGTGCACCAGCGGTTCGTGCATATCGATGGTGTCGCGCAGACGCCACATGGCATCCACGACCTCTTCGATACCTTCACCGTGCATGGCAGAGATGAAGAAGATGCGCCGCCCCTGCTGCGCAGCCTGCTGGCGCAGCGCGTCGACCTCTTCCGGGGTGCGCAGGTCGATCTTGTTGACGACCTCGATCTGCTCGCGTTCGCGCAGCACCTCGTCGAATCGTGCAAGTTCCTCGTTGATGAGGTCGAAGCCCGTCCACGGATTCTCCGGGTCGATATCCTCTATGCTGAGGATATGCACGAGAAAGCGGGTGCGCTCCACGTGCTTGAGAAAACGGTGTCCGAGTCCCTGTCCGGTATGGGCACCTTCGATGAGACCGGGGATGTCGGCGATGACCATGCGGCGGTCGGGGTCGACCTCGTCGATCATCACGCCGAGGTTGGGCGTAAGCGTGGTGAACGGATACGCCGCGATCTTGGGCCGGGCCGCGGATATGCGCGAGATGAACGTGGACTTGCCTGCGTTGGGCAAGCCAAGCAGACCGGCATCGGCGAGTATCTTCAGCTCAAGTCTGAGCCGCCGCTCCTCGCCCGGTTCGCCCTTCTGGGCAAAACGGGGAGCGCGCATGGTGGACGACTTGAAATGCTCGTTGCCCTTGCCGCCACGACCGCCCCGTGCCACCACGAACACACCGTCCGGGTCGCTCAGGTCGGCGATCATCTGCTCGTGCCCTTCGTCATCGACTTCAAAGACGAGCGTGCCCAGCGGCAGTTCAAGGACAAGGTCCTCGCCCTTGCGCCCGTCGCACTGGCTGCCCATGCCCGACTGCCCGTTGCGGGCTTCGTAGTTGCGCTGCAACCGGAAGTCGTACAGGCTGAGCAGCCTGTTGGTGGGCCGCAGGATGACGCTGCCGCCATCGCCGCCGTTACCGCCGTCCGGCCCCCCGCGGGGGATGAACTTCTCACGCCGGAACGAAAGACAGCCATTGCCGCCTTTACCCGCACGTACATTGATGGTCGCCTCGTCTACGAAGCGCATGGGAGCCTGCCTTTGCAATCGTTATGGTTATCCGGCGACTATAGCCGCCGTTGAAGAGCCGCACAAGACGGCGCATGAACGCAAAAAGGGCGAAAGACGCAGCGCGACTTCCGCCCCCATGCTGGTAAGGCTGTGCGTGCAGGCGAACCTACACGGCGTCGATGTGCACCCGGGTAAGCACCTTGCGCTTGCGGGTGAACTTCTCGTAACGCACCGTCCCGTCCACCTTGGCGAACAGGGTGTAGTCGCGGCCCATGCCGACGTTTTCGCCGGGGTGCACCTTGGTGCCGAGCTGACGGATAAGAATGTTGCCAGCGAGAACCAGCTGACCGCCAAAGCGCTTCACGCCACGGCGTTGCCCCTGACTGTCGCGACCGTTGCGGGAGCTGCCGCCTGCTTTTTTATGTGCCATGACAGATTACTCCTTGATAGCTAGGCCGTGATAGCCTTGATCTTCAGGGCAGTGAAGTCCTGACGATGCCCCTGCTTCTTGCGGGAGTCGTTGCGGCGCCACTTCTTGAAAATGACGACCTTCTCGCCGCGGCCGTGTTCGACCACTTCGGCGGTGACCTTAGCATTCTCGACATAAGGAGCGCCGACTTTGACGTCGCCGCCGCCGAGCATCAGAACCTTATCGATGACGATCTCGCTGCCGGCTTCGGACGCAAGCTTCTCGACAAAGATCTTGCTGCCTTCCTCGACGCGGAACTGCTTGCCACCCGTTTCGATAATCGCGTACATCGTAACCTCCAGAAAAAGAGAGGGCACTTTTAGCCCCTCCGAAAGGAAAAGTCAACCGCCTTCCAGAGCGGCACCCTCATCGCGAAAGCGTTTCTACCTACACTCATGCCCCGCGTGTGGCAAGCCCTATCTTTGCCACGCACCGGCACTCCTGCCGACATCAAGACAACCATCTGACATGATTCACGAAGAAACGCAGCGGCGGCGATGTGGAAGGGGCTCACCCCCGGACACGCCTCCGGCGCGTGCCCCGCTTACCCCCCTACCTGCCGCAACGCACGACATTCCCAAGCATCCATACATAGCATCCCCCCGCCCATCCCCCTCCTCGCCAGGGTAGGGTGCAGGCGGGTTCTCCCGAAGTGAATGTCCATTCCAAGAAAAAATCTAACAGACATCTTTTTCCGGCGGGGGTATATCCCCTCTTGAGTGTGTCTCGTCTCAGGTCCGGGGAGAACCACCGCACCAAGGCCCTCCCCCAAGGCTGTTCTCCCCGGACCAACCAATCCGCCCCGCCCTTTTCTTTCTGCCCTGTTACGGCTAGAGTGTGCCCATTCTTCTGCACGAGGTATGCATGAAAGGCATTGTTCTTGCCGGAGGTTCAGGCACTCGCCTTGCCCCCATCACACGTGGTGTCTGCAAACAGCTGATGCCCGTCTACGACAAGCCCATGATCTACTACCCGTTGTCCATGCTTCTGCTGGCTGGCATCCGGGACATATGTATCATCACCACCCCCGGCGACCAGCCGCGCTTTCAGGAGCTCCTTGGCGACGGCAGCCAGTTCGGTGTCTGCTTCACCTATGTCGTACAGCCAAGCCCCGACGGTCTGGCGCAAGCCTTCCTGCTGGCACGCGACTTCCTTGCCGGAGAACCATGCTGTCTCATTCTCGGTGACAACCTCTTCTACGGCGACAGGCTGCCCAGCCTGTTGCGCCGCTGCGCCAACCTCACCGAAGGCGGCACGGTGTTCGGCTACAAGGTACGCGACCCTGAACGGTACGGCGTGGTCGAGTTCGATGCCGACAGTAGGGTGTTGAGCATCGAAGAGAAGCCCGCCAAGCCCAAGTCGCGCTACGCTGTCACAGGTCTCTATTTCTATGATGGTGCCGTAGCCGACATGGCAGCCACGCTGAAGCCCTCTGCCCGTGGCGAACTCGAGATAACCGACCTGAACAACCTGTACCTGCGTGAAGGCAGGCTCAAGGTCGAGTTCCTCGGACGTGGCATCGCATGGCTCGACACCGGCACCTTCGAATCGCTCCATCAGGCGTCCTCGTTCGTCCGCGCCGTCCAGAACAGACAGGGGCTCAAGATTTCGTGCCTCGAGGAGATAGCCTACCGCATGGGCTACATCGACGCCGCTGCACTGGAGCGTCTGGCTGCCCCCATGCTCAAGAACGATTACGGACAGTATCTCATGGACATCCTGCATGACCGGGCCGTGGACTGCGCGCGCGTGACCTGCGCCGCGGACCTGTGACCTCGGGAACATGCGTCCGGCAGTCGTAGCCGGGCAGCCCACAGGGGCTCTACCAAGACGCCACACGCCCTGACGTAAACAGAAACGGGGTCGCTCCCAAAGGAGCGACCCCGCATGATGCATGATGCCTGACGGCCTGTTGTCGCGACGACTCGGCCTAGTGGTGCCCGCCGAGGTGATCGCCCTTGCTGATGCGATAGAAGGCGGTGGCCACAATCACGCAAAAGTAGATGCCTATCAGGGAAACGCCCACGAATCCCTGCGGGCTCGAATGCATCGCGTTCTCGATAAGTTCGCTGATCATCGCTCGGCTCCTTGGCTGGGCTTGACGTATGTGCTCGGATGGGCAACTAGTTGCCTCAATTGCCGGAAAAGTCAAGACTCTTTTTGTGACGGACGGCACAAGCAGCCGCGCCTTGAGGCGCAGCACGGAAATAGCATCATGGAAACATTCGCAAACGGCATGACGCTCGACGTCACGGTCGATGCCCTCGCGCCGGGCGGCAAGGCCGTCTGCCGCCATGAAGGGCGCGTCATCTTCGTCGACCGCGGTCTGCCTGGCCAGCAGCTTCATGTCCGCCTCACGACTGTGCGCAAACGCTTCGCAGAGGCTGAATGCCTTGCCGTTGTCACTCACACCGCAGACGAGTGCGACCCGTTCTGCCCGCACTTCGGCGACTGTGGCGGCTGCACATGGCAGAACCTGCCCTACCCGGCCCAACTGGCGTGGAAGGAACGCTTCGTCCGTGACAGTCTGCAACGCATCGGGCGCATCGAAGCCCCCAATGTACTGCCCACGCTCCCTTCGCCGCTGCAACAGGGCTTTCGCAACAAGATGGAGTTCGCCTTCACCACGGATGGTCGGGGAACGCTTCATCTGGGACTGCGCCGCCGGGGGGGGCACGAGGTCGTGGATGTGACGTCGTGCGGGCTTCAGACTGCCACAACCTGCCGAGTCGTCACGACGGCACGTGACATCGCACGCGCATCGGGTCTTCCCGGCTGGGACGACGCGGCTCATCGCGGCTTCTGGCGCTTTCTCGTCGTGCGTGAACCCGCAAGGGGGGGGCAGTGCCTCGTCCAGTGCATCACCGCCCCGCACCCGGAGGCCGAACATGTCGTGCGTGCCTTTTTCACCGCCCTGCGTCAGGCAGTGCCGGAGGTCACGGGCTGCGTCCACTCCATCCGCTCGCAGAACTCGCAAGTGGCTTACGGCGACGCGACCGTCTTCACCGAAGGTGAGATTGTACTGACAGAAAAGCTGGGCGCCATCGAACTCGACTTCGGGCACGACACCTTCCTGCAGACCAACACCCGCGCCACGGAACTCCTGTATGGCGAAGTGGAGCGCATGGCAGGCCTGAGCGGACGCGAACATGTCTGGGACCTCTACTGCGGTGTGGGTTCCATTGCCCTGTGGCTGGCGGAACACGCAGCGACAATCTGCGGCATGGAGGCGACGCCTGCATCCGTCGAAGCAGCCCAAAGGAACGCGCAGGCAGCAGGCTGCACCCACTGTGATTTCGTCGCCGGGGATGTACGGGCACTGCTCCGTTCTCGCAGCAAAGGCAAAGCTCAAGAACCCATCCCTGACGTGGTGGTCACAGACCCCCCTCGCGCCGGCATGCATCCTGATGTGATAGACGCACTTCTTCAGACGGCACCGGCACGCATCGTCTATGTATCATGCGATCCAGCGACGATGGCTCGTGACGTGGGCCTGCTCATGCAGCGCTATACGCTGCACGAAGCGCGCCCTGTCGACCTTTTTCCGCATACGCCACACGTCGAGACGGTTGTCCTGCTCTCAAACAAAGAAGTAGACGATACAATCAGCACGACTGTATAGCATATTACCATGAAGGCCTATTACCATCTGTTTACAATCAAAATGGAGCCCGCTCATGAAGAATGCTATCGTCACAAGAATGCCATCCAATGGGATAAGCAAAGCAGTCGGCAATTATAGCCACATCACAAAAGTCGAACCGAATGCGGCACTTTATACGTTTTCAGGCCAGATCGGTGCTGACCTTGACGGAAACATCCCTGAAGACTTCAATCATCAGGTCATCAACACGTTCAAGAACATATCGAACCTGCTCAAGAGCGTAGGACTTGGTGCTGACGATGTCATCAAGGTCAACATTTGGTCCACAGAGGAAATCGACTGGGAGTTCTTCGACGAGATCTACATCGAATTCTTCGGTGACGTGCACCCGTCCATGACTGTTGCCTACGTCTCGGCTCTGGGCCTTGATACGATCAAGATAGAGATAGAGGTATGGGCTGCCGGGCACTGATGCCCATCCGTACGACTCCGGCAGAGATGCCCCGCATGGCCGCCCCCGAAGCATCCTGACAGGCCCTCGAAAGCCCTCTTCAACATGATGTTGCGTCCTGGCGTGATGCCCTGTGGGCCTTCCGGAATCATCTGACGTTCGCCCTCCTTCAGTCCATTCTCCACATCGACAGACCTGCGCCCTCCCTCCCGACACCCGGCACCTTGCCAGACACACCGACCGGCAGACCGGATCGCCGGGGGAGGGCTCCCGGTTTTTCTGCATAGCATCCGCTGTCACGGACTGAGTCGCTGTATCGCCCGCTGCCCCCTGCGCGGCAAAACGCCGCATGGGCCCGGGCTTCGCGCGAGCGGCACAGGGCAACCGTCTCATACCCGGCAAGAACACCTCAAGATATTACTCTGTTAGCTCATTATCCCGTAGACGGGAGAGGCGACATCAGACTATGGTCGCCACATCGTAGCGCCCCATCCGGCTATATGGGGAAGCATGTTTCCGTGCACCCGTCCCGAACGGGTATGCGCATCGTCAACCTCTGCCACACAGGAGTTCACGTGCGACGCGCCCTCCCAGCCATCACTCTGCTGCTGGTCCTGCCCTTTGTCTCTCCACATGGCGGGACGACAGCCGAAGCCTCGCCACCGCAGGCAGGGCAGCCCACCTACGTCGGCACTGACGCCTGCGCCGACTGTCACCCGTCGCAATACGACAACTTCAAACGCTACGCCAAGAAAGCCCGTTCAGCGGATCACATCAAAACCATGAGCGACAAGCTTTCCCCACAGGAACTGGCCGAGTGCTTCGCCTGCCATACCACGGGCTACGGTCGTCCCGGCGGCTTCGTCAGTTTCGAGACAACGCCCCACCTTGCGGATGCAGGATGCGAGGTATGCCATGGTCCAGGGGGCGCACACAGCGGAACGGGCGACCCCACCCTCATCAGCAAGCCGACTATGGACGCCTGCTCCGAATGCCACAACTCCGAACGGGTGAACTCGTTCAATTACAAGCCATTGCTGCAAGGCGGCGCCCACTGATCGACACCGCAGACTGAAGCACGCGAAGACCCCGCACGCACGCTAGCAATTGGCTTTCTTGCCCACGAGGCTGTCGACCGCGATACGCCAGAACATCGTGGCATCGACAGCGGCGTCCCCCAGACTCCGGTCACCCGCCCCGTACCGTTCACAGAACAGTCCTGCTATGCGCGCAGCCTCATCCGCGTCGTCGACGGCTTCCGCCCTTCCCGTGGCGACGGCACTGCGATAGCGTAAAGAGAATGCACAACACGGTGCCCCTTCAGGGGCGGGTCTGACTTCCGCCTCTGCGACGAAGACGCAACAGCACGCGACACCGCGACTGAGCAACGCAGCCTTGCGCCCCTCTCGCGCCCCGTGGACATAAAGGCAGCCTTCACCTGTCACGAAGAGAACGGGCACGGCATAGGGATTCGCCGCCTCGACCAGCGACAGCACCATCCAGCGGGCCTCTTCCACGACCTGCCACACCATCGACTCTTCAGCCATCATCCTCTCTTGACGACGCATGACACCCTCGTTTTTTGTTCAAACAATCAAACACGTTGACCGCAGGGGAAAACGCAAAAAAATGAGACCAAACGGCGCTGCTTCGTTGACGCCTCACGCGGGCTGTGGTAGACACGGCTTCACTTGTGAACGATTGCACGAAGTAGGCCGCCGACCACCCAAGGGCTCCGGCAGGGAGACGACGGCTATGCTCTTTAAAAACTGGTTCAAAATCAACGACCAGAGGTACATGGACAACCTGTCGCGGGCAAGCGCAATCGGCCTGCACATGGTTACAGGCACCTTCGTAGGTGGCATCTTCGGGTACTATCTGGACGATTGGTTGGGGACAAGGCCTTGGCTTACCGTGGCACTCTTGATCGTCGGCGTCGCTGCCGGGTTCAAGAACGTCTATCTGGACACGCGGAAGCTCATCAGGGATCAGGAAAGGGAAGATGCTGAGAAGTTCGGTCCGAAGGATCGATGAGATGCTCTGGCGAAGGGGCTTCCGTGCCCAAGAGGTACGTGTGGTGCTCCGCAACCAGCTTCTGGTCACAGCGGTCTCTCTCCTGGCGGGTCTTGGTCTAGGCTGGATCAACGGTTGGCTGTTCTGGTTCGGCGTGGGGGCCGTGCTGAGTACATTCAACTTCTACGCCGTGGCCAGATTCGTACAGCAGGTCGTGTACAAACCTTACGACCGCTCCATGATGTACGGTATGCTGTTCAGGTTCTACGGGCGGCTTGGCCTTACAGGGCTGATACTGTTCGGCCTTATCGTCTGGCTCAAGGTTTCCGTCTCGGCTCTCGTGGCAGGGCTTTCCACGATCGTGGCGGCCATAGCGGTCTGGGGACTTCTCAGGCTCGCCGGACAAAATGTGAAGGAGGCGTAAGGGAATGGCAGGTGGATTGCCGCATCCGGTACTCTGGTCCACGCTCCTGAATGTGGACACGATTACCATCGGCGGGGCGACCGTCGAATTCAAGCACGTTTTCTATACGTGGTGTGCCATGGCGATACTCTTCAGTCTGGGACTCATCGTCCGCAGCAGCCTGAAGGTCGTCCCTGGTGCCCTCCAGAATGTCTTCGAGGTCGTCATCGGCGGTCTTGAAGATTTCGTCGTCGGCAACATAGGCGAAGATGGACGCAAGGTGTTCCCGCTTCTCGGTGGCATCTTCCTGTTCATCCTCTTCCAGAACCTTCTGGGCCTCGTTCCCGGTTGCGACGCGCCTACGGCCAACGTCAACACCAACGCGGCCATGGCGCTTTTCGTCTTCGGCTACTACAACTATCAGGGCCTCAAGCGCTGGGGTCCCGGCTACATCAAGCACTTCATGGGCCCCATGACGTGGCTCACCCCGCTGATGCTGCCGCTGGAAATCATCTCCCACTGCGCACGTCCGCTCTCTCTCACGCTCCGTCTTTTCGGTAACATTCGCGGTGAAGAAATCGTCATGGTGCTCTTCTTCCTGATGGCTCCCATCGTGGGCACCCTGCCGGTCTACTTCCTGTTCCTGCTCGGCAAGGTCCTTCAGGCCTTCATCTTCTTCATGCTGACGATGGTGTACCTGAAGGGCGCATTCGAGCACGCCCACTAATCGAAGGGAATGGTCTCACGACCGATACTAATAACAGTTAAAGGAGTTCAGTCATGCGTAAGTTTCTGATGATCGCCCTCAACACCGTGGCCATGGTTTCCTTCGCTGCCCTCGCTTTCGCCGCTGACGGCAAGATGGATTCCAGCGCTCTGGGTCTCACCTGCCTCGCCGCTGCCATCGGTATGGCCATCGCCGCCGCCGGTTGCGGTATCGGTCAGGGCATGGGTCTCAAGGCCGCGTGCGAAGGCACCGCCCGCAACCCCGAAGCTGGCGGCAAGATCATGGTTACCCTGATCCTCGGCCTCGCCTTCGTCGAATCCCTGGCGATCTACGCCCTGGTCGTCAACCTGATCCTCCTGTTCGCCAACCCCTTCATGGGCTAACGGACACTTCCGGCAGACTGAAAGGAGGCCGTTGCAAACGGCCTCCTTTTTCTGCATTATAAGAACGGTGTCATGTGCATTGCAAAAAGTGAAGTTAACGAACGATGACCAACATCAAAAGCGAACACATCCCACGCGCCACCATCCAGCGTCTGGCGGTGTACGTGCAGGTTCTCGAAAACCTGCAACGTGAAGGGGTGGAGGTCATCTCCTCCGAACCCCTCGCCAAGGCGTGCAACGTCAATGCGTCACAGATACGTAAGGACCTTGCCTATTTCGGCGAATTCGGGGTGCGTGGCGTAGGCTACTACGTCAAGAGTCTCATCGAATCCATCACCAGCGCCCTCGGTGTGAACCGTGAATGGCGCACGGTGCTCGTGGGCGTGGGCAACCTGGGTAGGGCGCTGCTCAACCACAAGGAATTCAAACTCCGGGGTTTCCACATCGTCGGTGCCTTCGACTGCGACCCTTTCAAAATCGGCGAAGAAATCTCTGGTCTTGAAGTCATCTGCACCAAACGTCTCAAAGAGCGTGTGGCAGACCTCAATGTCGAGATAGGCATCATCACCACCCCGCCCGAACGGGCCCAGCGTGCTGCGAACCATCTTGTGGACGCGGGCATCAAGGGCATTCTCAACTACGCCCCTGCGCGTATCTCGGTGCCGGACGACGTGTTCGTAGAGTATGTGGACTTCTTCCACCATCTCTACGCGCTCTCGTTCAACATCACGTTCTCGCGCAACAAATAGCTGGAGCGTGAACGCCTCCACGGAGCCGCTTCCATGCCCCCCTGCTTCGTGCTTCTGACCGATTTCGGGCTCGCCGACCCTTATGTCGGTCAGTTGAGGGGCGTATTACACCAGCTTGCACCGGGATGCGGCTGCATCGACCTCTCGCACGGCGTGCCGCATTTCCGCGTAGAGACAGGGGCCCTGTACCTCGCCGCATCGGTGCCATATCTACCTTTCCACGCCATCTGTCTGGCCGTTGTCGATCCCGGCGTGGGATCGCAACGGGCCATACTATGCCTGAGAATGGGGCACCGGACGTTCATCGCGCCAGACAACGGGCTACTCTGCCTTGCGGCTGCCCAACACGGCAACGGAGACGCACGGGTATGGCGACTACGCCCCGGCGTCGTCTCCGGCAACCCGAGTGCCACATTCCATGCCCGTGACATCATGGCCCCAGCCGCAGCAAAGCTGGCTACGGGCACGCCACCCGAGGCCCTCGGCGAGGAGATGCCTCCGGCGGCCATGCATTCCCCCGTATGGACACGCCCCGAAACCACGGATTCGGGACTCGTAGCCCGCATCCTTCATGTCGACCACTTCGGCAATTGCATCCTGAACATACCGTCTGCCGCAGACATGCCCGCGCACGAGATGCGGCACAAAGGACGCCGTACTCCACTGGTGACCGTGGACCATTACGCGGCACTACCAACAGGGCACGTCGGGCTTCTATGCGGAAGTCAGGGATACTGGGAGATTGCAGCCAACCGTGATTCGGCAGCTACGCTGCTCGACCTGCACACGGGGGATAGCGTGACATTCCCGGACGTGAAGTAGCACACCCTGCCCCGCGCCAGACTTGTGGATGCCCGCCATGACAATGGGGCGAACACCATATCCTGAACCGAACATATGGCCGGGCGTCCATGGGGGTGCCATAAGGTCTCGCACTCGAGTGCAAGAGGTGGAATGCTCGTGGATTCGAGGCCGACGTGGCGCCTCGACCGCCCCACCCTCTTCACCACTGAAACACCGTTCGAAATGGAATGGCATTGCGCCTTCGTCCCATCCATGGTCTGGCAGAAAGAGCACGCCCACACTTCGATGAGCATAAGCCAGACGACCTCAGCCACCAGCCCTCCGATACAACCAAGCACCAGCCCCCGATACAACCAAGCACCAGCCCCTCACCGCAACCTCACACGAGTCAGCCTATGCCTACGTTCCTTCACCATGCCCTGCTTGCCTGTGGCTTTCTTACCCGACTCGTACCGGCGCGTGTCGCGACAGCCGACGACATGGCGGCTGCCGTGCGCTGGTTTCCCCTGGCGGGGCTCGTCGTCGGGGGCGCATGCTGGCTGCCCTTTGCGCTAGGGCTTGCCGCCAGCCATCCCGCCATTCAGGCATGGCTCTATGTTCTCATCAACCTGTGGGTCACACGTGGGCTGCACTGGGACGGAGTCGCCGACCTTGCCGACGCATGGGGCAGCTCAGCCACAGGCGAACGCTTCTGGGACATCCTCAAGGACAGCCGCATCGGGGCATTCGGGGTGATGGGGCTACTGCTCGGCTTCGGCGGCCAATACATCGGGGCCCATGAAATCTTCATATCTGGCAGGCTCGGGGTTCTCATCGCCGCCCCTATTGTCGGACGCGGGGCATGTGTCATCCTTGCTGCGCTGGTCCCCCCCGGCAGCCGCTCGACACTTGGAAGGCTGACCTGTGCCGGTGCAGACAGGATAGCCATCGGTGTAGCCGCGACATGCGGAATACTCGTGTTACTGCTGACGACACCCGTCATCACGACCGTGACGACCATCGCCATATGCGGTGCCATCGTCACGGCGCTGGCGCACCTTGCGCGCCGCGAGGGCGGCATCAACGGTGACTTCATGGGAGCATGCATCGCGGGATGCGAGGGTGCCGTGCTTCTTGCCGCGAGCATGGGGTAACGGCCCGTTCCTTGCTATAGTCCGGACATCTGTCGGGAATATGTCCCCACCATGAGCAACAGGATGACCGATGCCTCCGTTTCACTTCAAGCTTCAGCAAATCCTCGATTATCGGGCACAGCTGGAAGAACAGGCGAAACTCCGCTTCGCACAGGCCCAGCGCGAACACGAACGCGCAGAAGCCAGAGTGGACGCCTTGCGCGCGCAGGTTGCCGAAAATGAGAAGAAACTGTACGAGAACGTCACTTCTCCCAATGAACACTGGCTTCTCGACCACTACGTCACGGCCCTGAAGTCCGACCTCGTCGCCGCGCTGCGTAATCTCGTGATGCTTGCCCAGGCAAGAGAGGATGCGCGAATGCTGCTCGTGCAGCGCGCACAGGAACGCAAGCTGCTCGAAAAACTCAAGACCAAACAGGCGGAACGACATGCCAGCGCAGAAAAGCTCGCCGAACAGCGCACCTACGATGAAACGGCAACCCTCCGGTTCAGGGCTCCGTCTTTCTAGGCTTTGCCGCTGGCTGGTGTTCGTGGCAGCCATCAAGCTGTCGCTGCTGCTCGGTCTCGCCCTTGACCTGCCGGAAATGTTGCGGCCCCTTCTCGGAGAGGTTCTCACCTCGGTGGCATCGCTCACGGCACCCCATAAGGTCCAGGAGATACCTGCCCCGCAGACACCACCCGCCGACGCACCGGCTGCGCGTGGAAAGGCTTCCGCGCCCGGCATGGGCGTAGCCATGGCAGCCGAGGCGACACCTCCGCAAACGACGCAACCCGAAATCCCGACGCCCGCCGGCGACCTCATGAACCGCGAAACGCTCCAGCGCAAGCAGGAAGACCTTTCACGCCGCGAGCAGGAACTGCGCCAGTTGCAACATCAGGTCGACACGCGCCTTGAGGAATTGCAATCGCTCGAATCGAAGCTGCAAGCCATGATCAAGGAAGCGCAAGGCATGAAGGATGAGAAGTTCCGGCATCTTGTCGATGTGTACACGAACATGAAGGCCAAACAGGCCGCTGCGGTGCTCGAAACGCTCGACGAGCGCATCGCCGTCAAGATACTGGCGGGCATGCGAGGCAGACAGGCGGGAGAGATTCTCACGTTCGTGGACGCCAAGAAAGCCGCCCGTCTCTCCGAAGCCCTCACCCGGATGCAACTGCCGCTTGAATAGCATGGCCCGCCTCAGACTGACCATCGCCTACAAGGGCACAGACCTGCATGGCTGGCAAGTTCAGGAACATGCCACACGCCCGCGCCCCCGCACCGTTCAGGGAGTGCTCGAACCCATCGTCTCGCGCATGGCAGGTGAACAGGTCCGACTCCATGCCGCAGGACGTACCGACGCGGGAGTCCATGCCGACGGGCAGGTGGCGCACGTGGACATCCCCGACCACAAGCTTGGTGTCGACTGGCAGAAGGCCATCAACGCCCAGTTGCCTGACGACATCTGCATCCTCGATGTGCGCCGCGCAGCCGACGACTTCCATGCCCGCTTCGATGCCCTTGGCAAACGCTATACCTACAGGCTGTGGCTGACGCGCCGGTTCATCCCCCCCAAGCTTCACGGTCAGGTGTGGGCCACCGGCCCCCTCGACGTCTATGCCATGGACAGGGCGACGCGCCACCTTGCGGGCACGCACGACTTCGCAGCCTTCCAGAATCAGGGGACCGACGTCACCTCGACGGTGCGAACCGTCCATGCCATCAGGCGCTGCCCCTCAGGGACATTGCCAGCCGGGGCCCTGCTCACGTATGGCGAACCATACACCTCATGGCGATGCACGGGAACGCACCCTGACCAGCCTCCCGCAACGACTGGACATCCGCTGGCGGGCATCGGGCTTGAGCTTGTGTGGTCCTTCGAGGGGGACGGGTTCCTCAAGCAGATGGTGCGCAACATGATGGGTCTGCTGGTGGCTGTAGGACGCGGTGCCCTCGCCGCCGATGACGTGCCGGGCATCATGGCGACCCTCGACCGTTCGCGGGCCCCTGCCACCGCGCCAGCCTGTGGGCTCACACTTTCGGAAGTCTATTATCCACCTTGCGACTACCCCTACGCCCGCTGACGTCACCCTTTTCGCGCCCCCCTCTTCCCGCTGGCCCCATCTGCGAGGGACGATGCATCGCCGTCCCATGCCTCCTCTGCGCACGCCTTCTCCCCTGCACGAGCCTCGGGGGCGAAGACCTCCGCCCTACACGGGATGTGGCCATACCGCTGGCAGGCAGCTGTGGTCCACCCGTCAGACACGCCGAGTGCCCTTGGCGTTCACGGCCCGTCCGACAGGAGGCGCGGCACGATGCCCTTCGGTGCGTCAGGTGCAGGAATGGGAATGAAACGGCCAAGCACCGGCCTGAAGGCTAACCAACAGCACTCAAGACCAGGCTCGCTTCCCAGCAGGAACCAGATGGAAACATGTTCATACCGCATGGCACAGGACGCGAAAAAAGCCCTTACGGGCTTTGAAGAAGGCGTCGTGGAAAGAAGAGTCTCCACTGCCGTCACTGACTGCCGACACCATCAGGCATCGGGGATATGCACCCACGTTCC
>Ga0302246_1000265_pt1 | contig 50220 bp, 48 predicted proteins | sample AAG_UR_Trp_MG_FD_193533 | JGI IMG/M metagenome (GOLD analysis project Ga0302246, IMG submission 193533) | Enriched activated sludge microbial communities from anaerobic digester in WTTP, New Holstein, Wisconsin, United States - AAG_UR_Trp | ecosystem: Engineered > Bioreactor > Anaerobic >... | reverse complement strand
GCGACCCAGCAGGAGGCGACCAACGGGATCATCCAGCTGTCCCAGGGTATGGCCTCTGGTGTGCTCAGGGGCGAGGAATTCAATTCCATCATGGAGAACGGCTCCCGCATCGCCAAGATGCTGGCCGGCGTCGAGCTTTCGGTCCGGGGCGATACGCCGGAGGAAAAGGCCGCATCTTTCCTCGATGCCCTGATCAAACACGGCCTTGCCGAGGTGCAGGACGACAAACCGGCGCGGATACCGATTCCGGCCTTGGTCTGGCAGGGCATCGACGCGGTCCGGCTCTCGGGGCTGACCAACATGCTCGACCGGCCGGTCGTCGCCCGGCTGGCCGGGGAGCTCGGATATCCCGATGCCGCGAGCTGGATCGAGGAGCATCCGAAGGAATACGCCGAGGGCGTCTTCCGCGGGTTCATCGTCGATCCGCAGGGAGGGAAATCCTGATGTGCGGGCTCGCGGGAGTCATCTTCGGAAATAAGCGGCGACGCGCCGAGGAGCGGGAGTATCTCGCCTGGCTCTTCACCCGCCTGCTGCTGCTGAGCGAGGAGCGCGGACCACACGCCACCGGCGCGGCATGGCTCGACACCGACGGCGGACACCGGCTCTTCAAGCGGCCGGTGACGGCCGAGCGGTTCGTCACGGACAAGGCCTTCGCCGAACTCCTTGCCTCTATGGACAACCGCGCCACGCTCCTGCTCGGCCATACCCGGTGGCGCACCCGAGGCGACGAGCGGGTCAACAGCAACAACCACCCGATCCGCGCCGGGGAGGTGATCGGCACCCACAACGGCACCATCTACAACGCCGACTGCCTGTTCCGGCGCTGGAAGATGCGGCGCTTCGCCGAGGTGGACAGCGAGATTCTGTTCCGCCTGGCCGCGAACGCCGCGCGGGACGGGGCCATGGATATCGAGCGGTTCAAGGCGCGCCTCCGACGCTGTCGGGGTCAGATCACCGCCATCATCGCCTGCCGGACCGATCCGGAAACCGTCTTTGTGCTCAAGGGGAACAGACCGTTGGAACTGCGCTGGCATCCCCGCCGCAAAGCGGTTCTCTACGCTTCGGACCCCGCATACCTCGACGCCGTGCTGGCGGAGGAAAAAGGCTGGAGGGAGCTTCCGGTCCCGCCCATGAGTCTGGTGGTGTTCCGGCGCGAGAACCTGTCCGGGTACTTGGTGGAACCGTTCGAGTTCGTCGCCCAGGAGAGAAAGGGGGCGGGGTGATTGCGGATTTGGGATTGGGGGTTGCGGATTACTTGCGGGAGCGGGCGGTTTTTATGGAAGCAACGACCATGGAAATTATTTCGTTTGCTTCGTTTTTCAGTTCGATCAGACGCTTTTCATCCATCAAGCCGGCTTCGACGATCAGCTCCATCCAGTAGATGGATTCATCGCATTCCTCTTCGACGATGGCCATCTTGGCGACAAAGTCGGCGGGAGATTTCGCGCGGCAGGCGGCGCGATAGTTCGCACCTACCGAGGTGCCGCTTCGGAGTAACTGGTTTCCAATTACCTTCGCGGTCTGGTTTTGCGGCAACGCTTCCACCAACCGGATTACCCTGATCGCGAAGGCTTTGGTTCTGTTTTTGAATTCACCCGCGTTCATGGAGGCAGCATATGACATCTTCATTCAATCCTCAATCCGAAATCCCAAATCCGCAATTCTTCCGGCTCTTCGTCTACGGCACACTGAAGCGCGGTTTCTGGAACCACGACCGCTTCTGCCGGGGAGTCCTGGCGGTGGAGGACGCTTTGGTCCGCGGCCGCCTCTTCGAGACATCCTCCGGAATCCCGGTCCTGCAGGTCCCGGAGGAGGATATCCTCGCCGTCGGGACCACCAATCCACTCGCCGACGTGGCCACACAAGCGCGCGCCGTGGCTCGCATGTCCAATCCCGAGCCAACCCCCGACCGGCTTCCGAATAAGGGCACAGGCGCGCCCTGGGGCCCCGTGTACGGGGAGCTTCTTACCTTCGACGACCCTGAAACCCGGCTCCTGGCCATTGACCGGCTGGAGGGGTTCCACCCCGGCGGTCCGAGTCTCTACTGCCGCGTCCTGGTCCCCGTCCAGGTAAACAGAAGCGTCCTCCCCGTTTGGCTCTATGTGGGGGAGGACCCTATTTTTAAGAGGTTTACACCTCTTGGGGGGTCTTGCTGGCCCCGGTAGTTTCCGCTCGGTCAAATCCGGAGAAACTCGGAAAAACCCTTTGACACGCACTCCGATTTTCGTATAATATATGCCAGTTTGTTCTGTTCGGACCGGATGGAAGCCAATGGGGCTATCCTGCACCGGGCTTTTGGCATAACCAAAGGACTGATGCCGTTCAGGATGGGACGAGACCCTGTGCGACTGGAGTCAGTAATGGAAGATCGATGGCTTTCCGTAGATGAGATCGCGGCCTATCTCGGCATCAAGCGGGATACGGTCTACAAATGGATATCTGAAAAGCAAATGCCGGCGCACCGGATGGGCCGCCTCTGGAAATTCCGCAAGGAAGAGGTGGACGAGTGGGTAAAGACAGGGGGAGCAGCGGAGTCCGATTCTCAGAATTCGGATACGGGGAAGAAATGATGGATGTTCTGCTGACATTTACAGGATTTCATGACCCTTATTTCAAGGGATTGGTTGACCAGGAGGAACAGCCTGGACCCATCCTTTCCCTCCTGTCCACACGCTCATTCGATCATATATTTCTCTTCGATACCCCAAGCACGCAGCGGGTTACCGGGGAAACAAAGGACGCTATCAAGAAGATCCATCACGGGAGCGAGGTTCACATTCTCGAAATCAACCTTGCCGATCCGACGAATTACCAAGAGATATTCAGGGGGCTCAGAGCTCATCTTCATCGCATCATCGAGGATTTTTCTTCAGCACGCTTCTTTGTCGCAGTCGCGTCGGGAACGCCCCATATGCATGCCTGCTGGGTTCTCCTTACGGCCTCCGGCGAAATTCCCGCCCGCATCCTCCATGTGCGACCACCGCATTTTGTAACAAAACAACATCCGCTCGTGACCGAGGTGGATTTGTCCTCGCGTGAGTTCCCTACCGTCAGGTTCCAGGATGTATCGATTCCTGTTGAAGAGAGCCAAGCCGATGTTGATTCCGTCAGAGTGCAGCTTGGCATTGTAGGAGATCACCCCGCGATGCAGAGTTCACTCGAGATGGGTGCGATGCTGGCTCCATCACAGGCCCCGGTTCTCATCTTTGGCGAGACAGGGACCGGCAAGGAGCTATTCGCACGGTACATTCACCGATTGAGTGGAAGGCCGCGAGAGACCTTTGTCGCTGTAAATTGTGCAGCGATTCCAGAAGACCTTGTCGAAAGCCTGCTGTTCGGTCACAAGAAAGGAGCCTTTACTGGCGCGATCAACGACCAGGTTGGCAAGTTCGATACGGCGGATAAGGGGACCCTCTTCCTTGATGAGCTCGGAGAGCTTCCCATACCCGCACAGGCTAAGTTGCTGAGAGTTCTGCAAGATGGACTTGTGGAGCCGATTGGACAAGCCAAAGCGCATAAGGTTGACGTGCGGATTGTGGGTGCAACGAATCGGGACTTACGCAAGCTGGTGAGGCAAGGTAAATTCCGTGAAGATCTTTTTTATAGGCTCAACGTCGGCGAAATCAAACTTCCTCCGCTCCGTGAAAGACGCTCTGACATTCCCAAACTGGCGCTCCACATTCTCGATAGATTGAATGGCTCTTTACGGCGACCCAAGAGGTTGTCGGCGGAAGCCTTGTCCAGGCTGCAGTCTCACAACTGGGCGGGGAATGTTCGCGATTTGGAAAACGTCATCGAGAGGTCTGTTCGTCTTTGCCGCAATGATGTTTTGGACGCAGACGACCTCCTGATCACGGAACCGGTCACCTACGCGGACCCACTGGATGCACTTCCCGAGCCCTACGAGGGATTCTCATTGGATGAGTTTCTCGGGAGCGCTCGGAAGCAAATGATTCTCCGTGCGCTTGAAGCAGCCAACGGCAACCAAAGCCAAGCGGCTCGAATGCTTGGGATCACGCCGCAGGCGGTGCACAAGTTCTTGCAATCGAGACCAAAGACTTAAACCAGGGTTTAAGATGTTTCAACCTGGGTTGAAGGATAAGATGATGCCAGGGATAACGACAAGGATACTAACACTTGTGATAACAATGGGTTGCCGCTCACTCCGGGAAGTGGCATGGGCTTTGCTCTATATCGGACACAGACAGACCGATCAAGGGTCCGAAACCAGAAAGGAGAAGCCATGCCAACATTTACGGTCACATCAATCATCGACGGAGATACTTTCGAGGTCAACCCTCTATGGAAATGGAACGGTGAGACGGGTACCCGAGTCCGCCCGGCGGGCTACGATGCCCCGGAGCTTCACGCCTATGGAGGCCAAGCGGCTAAGGACAAGTTGTCAAAGCTCATATATGCGGGGCAAGTCGAACTTCGGACTGCCCACAAGATCGACCGAGGACGCCTGGTCTGCGAGGTCTATTTCAGAAACACGAATCTTGCGGATTACTTTCCCGAGTGGCAGTGATCGGCTGGAATTTCAGGAGGAGCGCCTGTGAAGGATTATTCGACTGAAGCAGATGCGAGGATTGTCATCGACGATCTGCTCCGCCAAGCGGGGTGGGACCCCGCCGACAAGTCGCAGGTGCTCACCGAACATGCTTTGCCTGAGGGTGGACGTGCCGACTATCTCATGTTGTCTCGGAACGGTCGCCCGCTTGCCATCATAGAGGCAAAGCGCACGGCCATAGAGCCATATACGGCCAAACAACAGGCGCTGCCATATGCCAAAAAAATCGGCTCGCCGTTCATCTTTCTTACGAATGGTGAACTCATCTATTTTTGGGACTACGGCAACGACGACGCCCGTATCGTTAACTCGCTCTTTTCCCGCCGCGATCTTGAACGCTTGGTCGAAATGCGCGCAACTCGGAAGCCGCTCGCGACGATAGAAATCCCCGAGTATTACCTTCGCCAAGGCGAGACCCGGCAGGTGCGGCCCTACCAGCGTGAAACCATGCAGGCTTTGGACCACGCTGTGGAGCTCGGCAAGCGCCGTTTTCTTATTGAACTACCCACCGGCACAGGCAAGACGGATCTCGTCTCCATCTATATCAAGCGGCTCATCCAGGCCGGACGCGCCGAGCGCATTCTGTTCCTGGTAGACAGGGAGCAACTCGCCAAACAGGCGCTCGAAGCCATTCAAGATATTCTGAACCAGTACAGCAGTTACTGGCTACGCCCAGGCATGGTCCGGCAAGAACAGCAGATTACGGTCTGCCTGCTCCAAACCATGATCAGCCGGTACACAGATTTCACAAGTGGGTATTTCGATGTGGTCATAGCCGACGAATGCCACCGCTCCATTTATGGCTCTTGGCAGACCGCGCTCACGCATTTTGATGCGCTTCACATCGGTCTGACCGCAACACCCTCGGCCTATATCGAGCGGAACACTTTCCAGTTCTATCAGTGCCGTGACGGCCAGCCGGATTTCGCCTTTCCGATCCTGCAGGCGTTTCGGGATGGCTTTCTGGTGCCCTACAAATTTGCCACCGGCATCACCCAAATCCTTGCTGAAGGTGCGGAGGTCGATGAGCAAACATACGACCCGTCCGAATTTGAACGTAAATGGACGAACGAAGATTCCAACAAGAAAATGATGCAGGAGTTCGACCGACTCGCCTGGGAAAACTTCAAAGAGTTGGCTCCCGGTCAAAAGACCGGACCTGGCAAGACCATCGTTTTTGCTATCACCAAGCACCATGCCGCAAGGCTGGCTCATTTCCTGAACGAATTACATCCTGAACTCAAGGGGCAGTACGCTGAGGTTATCACCAGCGACGTTGCGGACGCCGACGATCTCATCCGCAAGTTCAAACGCGAGGAGTATCCGCAGGTTGCCGTCAGCGTCGGCATGCTCGATACCGGTTTCGACTGCCGGGAAGTGCTCCACCTGGTAATGTGCCGCCGGGTGCGCAGTCCCATCCTCTACCAACAGATGCGGGGTCGCGGAACGCGCACGGCAGATCATATCCAGAAGCAGAAATTTGTCATCTATGATTTCTTCGGCAACCACGACTACTTCAACGATAGCGATACCGACATCTTCACCGGCATCGGTCGCGGACATGCTCCTGGCGGCGAACGCAAACCACCCAAACCGTCAGGCGACCTTGTCGAGCTTGGCCTCGAGGACGAGTGGCTTCACGCGGTTACCTATGTCGAGGTGGGGCCGGAGGGTGAGCGAGTCGACAAGCGCGACTATGTCACCAATTGGGAGACCAGCGTTCAATCTGCCGTGAAGGATGACCCGATCATCCAGAAGGTGCGGCGAGGAGAATTACTCACCGAAGACGAGGAAAAGGCGCTGGCTGACCGATTAAACCGGCCGGAGATGTATTTCAACGAGGAGAACCTTCGCAGGGCTTACCGACAGCCGGGTGGCAACCTGATCGATTTTATCAAGGCCGCTCTTGGCAGCCTCAAGATCAAACCCCGCGAAGAGGAATTGACCGAGAATTTCCAGGCATGGCTGGTCGCAAAATCGATCACACCCCAGCAGGCGCAGTATCTATCACTCCTCAAGAACCGCGGCATCGCCCGCGGCCGCATCGAGCTGGAGGATTTGTTCCAGCCGCCACTTTCCATTTTGAATGCGGCAGAGTTGGGCGTTGAGCTCTTCGGCGAGAGGGGGCTCAAGGAAATCATCCAGGATTTGAACGATTCCGTCTTCATGAAGAAGGTCGCATAAGGAGCAGCGATGAACCAGGATTTGCGCAGAAAATTGAACCGGATCACCGACATCCTCTGGGCAGGCGGTGTGACCAATCCGGTTACCTATATCGAGCAGATTTCGTATCTGATTTACCTCAAGCTGCTCGACGAGGAGGAATCCAGCCGCGAACTCAAGGCCCGGCTCATGGGCAAACAGACGAACGGTAACGGCAAACTGCTCTACCCGAAACAGGCCGAGCGTTTCCGTTGGTCCAAGTGGCGTTTCAAGAGCGGCACAGACCTGCGCGACTTCGTGCGCGACCACGTTTTCCCCTATATGGCTTCGCTGGTGAAGGAGGAGCCGCAGATCGCCGAGTATTTCCGCGACGCCGTGCTTGAGGTCGTTGACCCCAATGTGCTCAAGCAAGTGGTGGACGAGATCGACGGCATCGACTTCGCCAAGCTCGGCACCGACGTGAAGGGCGACATCTTCGAGTACATGCTGACCCACCTGGGGCAGTCCGCTCTGAACGGTCAATTTCGAACGCCCCGCCAGATCCGAACCATGATGGTCGAGATGGTGGACCCCAACCTTGGGGACACGATCTATGACCCGGCTTGCGGTACCGGCGGCTTCCTCATCGATGCCGTCGAGTACATCCTGGCCAGATACTCGACCGAGCCTCAGGAAGTACCCATCTACGGCGAGGAGTGGCTGGAAAAGCGCGACCAGTCCATCAAGGAGGCGAAGAAGGACATCCCGACGTTGCAGACCTACCGAAAGGGTCCAGGCGAAAAGGTTCCCAACTGGGAGCTTTTGGAGCGGTCCATCTACGGTATCGATGTATCGCGCCAGATGATGCGCATCGCCATGATGAATCTGGTGCTGCACGGCATTCGTCAGGCCAACGTCAAGCGTGCCAATACGCTTTCCGATATGGGCGGCCTCACCGAGGACGATCTGAACCGCCGCTACAAAGTGATCCTTTCCAACCCGCCCTTTGCCGGTGTGCTCCCCAAGGAATCCATCCGCAAGGACCTGCCCACCAACTCAAAGAAGAGCGAGCTGCTTTTCCTGGGCGTGATGATGGAGGCCCTGGCTCCGGGTGGCCAGTGCGCCGTGGTGGTTCCCGAAGGGCTACTTTTCGGTTCGACCTCGGCGCATGTGGAACTCAGGCGCAAGCTGGTCGAAGATTTCGACCTTCTGGCTGTGGTGTCGCTGCCTGCCGGGGTTTTCAAGCCCTACGCGGGCGTTAAGACCGGGGTCCTCGTTTTTCGGAGGCCGGCTTCAGACGCTAAAAAGGACAAAAAGACCAAACATAAGGAAAAGGTCTGGTTCTACGAGGTGCGCGCAGACGGGTTCGACCCGGATAAGCTCTCTGGTGGAGGCAGACCTGAGACTCCAGAGCGGAACGACATACCCGACCTGCTTTTCAAGTGGAATATCTACAGGGATTCGAAGTTCTCTAATCCTCCTGGTGTTAAGTCTGGAACCCTTCTTCCGTCAGGAAGCGAGGAACCAAGGTGCTGGTGGGCGACAGTTAAGACCGTCGTAGATAGTGATTACAACCTGGCAGCCGGGCGATACAAGCCACAGATATTGAAATCAGCGCCAGACGTTGTCCCTATGACAATTGTTCAGGAAATCCAGTCTATCGCGCGAAATATTGATCACAAGAGCGCTGTTTGGGATTTTGAAATTCCCGAGTCAAGAAGCACTGCTGGATGGCCTGTGGTTCGACTTGAGGAGCTGGCTGCTCCAGAGAAAGGAGCTATTAAGATTGGCCCATTCGGCAGTCAATTAAAGAAGGCTGAGCTTACTACATCTGGTATCCATGTTATAGGCATAGAGAACGTTCTGGCCAACAAATTTGACGGACTAGGCGACCGTTACATTTCACAAGAAAAATTCGCAACGCTGCGATCTGTAGAGGTGAAACCGGGAGATGTACTGATCACCATGATGGGAACGATTGGAGAGGTCGCAGTAGTTCCAGACGACATAAGTACATCGATAATGGACTCCCACCTCCTTCGCTTTCGACCTAACAGAGACTTATGCTTGCCTGAGTATGTGGCTCTTCTTATTAAGGGGAGCGCGGAAACTCGAGCCACCCTGCACGGGAGGGCTCACGGGGCAATTATGAAAGGTTTGAACTCAAGCATTATTAGAGCACTCCCTGCTCCACTACCTCCTTTATCTGAGCAAGAACGAATCGTGCAATCTCTTGCTGATGTATCCACATTCCAACAGCAAGCCAAAACTCTTCATGAAAAGTTTGACCTACTATCAGAGGTTCTTCTTCACCGCGCCTTTACCGGTGATCTTACCGCCAAGTGGCGCGAAGCACATATGAAGGAACTCCTGGTGGAGATGGAAGCCCAGGCCAAAGCTCTTGATTGCCCATCAACGCAGAGCAACTCGCCAGAGATCGGATCGAAACGCCATGCCGGTCATGACATGTACAACAAGGCAGCATTGGCTGCGTATATCACCGACCGTTGCCATGCGCCCGACCGCCCCATGGGAAGGGTGAAGCTCGCCAAGCTCTTTTATTTGGTACAGCAAAAGGCAGAGATCGAACTCACCGAGACATTCATGAAGCGCGCCGCTGGGCCGCTTGACGATGAAATCCACAAGTTCCTGAGCCTTGCTCAGAAGAGTAAGTGGCTGGTTCTCCTCCGGGGAGAAGGCGATCTGAAACCCGTAAAGCCGGGAACAAACGTTTCCAAAGCCATCGAGCAAGCCGAGAAGCTTTTAGGTCCTGCAAAGGCAAAGGTTGACGAGATGCTCGACCAGATGAAGGGATGGGGCTACCGCGCTCTTGAACGCTGGGCCACCGTCCTCGATGCATCCTTCGAACTGAAGGCAGCCGGACATCCTGCTACGGTCGAGACCATTAAGGATGTCATCCAGAAGCATCCGGAGTGGGTGCCCAAATTAAACAGGGATGAGTTCTCAGACACACATATCGAAACCGCTCTCAAAGGACTGCGCGGTTTCGGCTTTATCACAAACCAAGATTGATGGAGGTGCATTATGCCCAAGAAGCCAGAAAACCACGGCAAACCCTGGACCGACAAGCAGGTTCAGCAGTTGGAAAAACTCGTTGACCAGAACACCCCCACACGGGTGATCGGTCTCAAGCTCGGACGGACGGAAGACTCGATCCGCTCCAAGGCAAGCGAAGAGGACATCTCGCTCAAGCCGACAAATCAATCACCTTACAACCGGCGCAAGAAATGAGGCGTTGAAGGAAGTAGCATGGACGACGATCTTCGACATTTCCGGCCAGCCTACCTGAAGCTCCAGGAGGATATGGAACGCTTGAACCGCGCGCTCAAGCCGTCCTATCTGAGCGTTTATGAACAGATGGAGCGGGCGCTTGAGCCGATCCGACGTCAGCATTTGGAGATCTCACGTTCCATCGAGCTTTCCGGACTTGCGTCATCCCGTCTGGCGGAGATCGTCCAGGCCAATCAGCGTTGGCAAGATCTGATCGACCAAGCCACCGTCTCGGGCCGCGTTTTTGAGGATATTAAGCGGACGCATCAGACATGGCTCGAAGGGATCAGGCCGATGCAGGATAGCATCGAACAGCTTCAAGCAGCGGCCAAAATGTCTCTTGGCGATATGGCATATCGGGCGACTGTCGCAGAGCAGCTCTTCGCCGGAATTGACTTCGATGCCATGCGACAAGCTATGGCATTACCGGAGCCGGCGTTCCTGAAGTTCCAGGACGTGATCGGCAATGTGACGTCGACCTATGAAAGGCTGGCCGCATCCATTCGTGTTCTTCCAGACGTGACGCATCTGCCGACGTTCGCGCTACCCGGAGCAACGCGTGAGGTCTTCATCACTGGCTACGCATTAGACGCGATCCGGATTCCAGAAGAGCCGGAGGATGAGGATGATGCATCCGTCGTTCAGTTGATCGCCGAAGTGGAGCAGGAAACCTCCGGCTGTATCGGATTGCTGCAGGCCGTCGATCCCGCACTGGCGAGACCGTATATCGGCGCACACGATGCCCTCCGTGGGAGAAACGCCGATAGAGCGAGGCACATTCTTTCCTCGTTGAGAGAGTTCTGGAACCACTTGTTGCGTCGCCTGGCCCCGGACGAACATGTGCTCACATGGGTATCGACGGATGATAAAGACATGCTTCACGAGGGGCGGCCGACTCGAAGAGCGCGCGTGCTGTACGTTTGTCGCGGCCTCAACCACGAGCCTCTGACCGATTTTGTCGTTCAAGACACGCGTGCGCTGGTGAAACTGGTGGATTTTTTCAATCGTGTCCACGAACTCGATCCGGAATTGACGGATGAACAGCTCCGCGCCCTTCTACTCCGGACCGATTCCTGGCTCACGTATATTTTGCAGATCTGGAAGGGGACGAGATAACCATGCTGACTGCTTTACGAATCGGAAATTTCAAGGCCTTTGCAGAATCGCAGCGAATTCCCGTCCGTCCCTTGACCTTGATCTATGGTGCGAACAGTTCCGGGAAGTCGAGCGTGCTGCACAGCATGATTCTCGCCCGTCATGCGCAGGAGACGGGCGATCTGGATGTTCATCGCACCAATGTGGGTGGCGAATCGGTGGATCTGGGTGGATTCCGCCAGTATGTCCACAGGCGTGAGGCCAATCGCCGGGTCGAGTGGGCCATGGACCTGGATACGAGTTCATTCAAGGACCGGCTCGCGGAACTCTTCGCGCCCGTGAAGCAGGTCACGATGCTCCTCAATCTTGGCATCGGCCTGGACGATCAGGACCACCCGCTCCCGGAGTCAATCCCTGAAATTCACACCTATGAACTTCTCGCCGATGGTCAGAGCCTTCTCCGGATGAGTCGCCGCAGAGACGGTAAGCTTCAGCTCGACCGCTTGGATCACGAACATTCTGTTTTTCGGGAAGTTATCAAGGCGATGGTCCTGCTTTCTACAACGACCGAAACGATTCACCCGGAGGACTTTGAAGGCCTTGATGAGGCAATTGCCGAGCTTGTCCCGGAGGTGGTGGCAAAGAGCACGCAGTTTTTGCCGGACGGATTGGCGGAATCCAATGTTTTCAGCCCGGGCGGTCAGGCCAGGCTTTTTACGATCAGCAAAGCCCGCAGAAAAGAGGAGTTGAGCGCGGCAGTACGTTCATTCCTTCCCCGCAAGATCGACGAGATTCTAAGGGGCGTAGGGCAGGTGGTCGCAGGCGAACTATCGCGACTCATATACTTGGGTCCATTGCGGTCTTATCCGCCGCGCCATCTGGCCTTTTCTCAGCACCACGATCCGAACTGGTATGCCGGCGGGGGCTACGCGTGGGACGTCATTCGTCGTGACGCAAGTGTTCGGAAACTGGTTAATGAATGGCTCTCCGCGCCTGACCGACTCCAGACACCATACGAACTGATCTTGCGAGACCTTGTTGGGATTGATCAATTGGAGGGCCCGCTTCTCGATGGGCTTGAACAAATTGAACTCGATATGGAGCCAGATTACGACGACAGCCCCACGCCAACCGGGGCTTATCCTGTCGTCAAGGACCCGGAGGCGGAAGCGGTGAAGATCCGGGACCTTATCCGCTCCTCGGATATCGACAAGCTCAATGAGCTGATCATGATCGACCGCCGATCGAACACAGTGGTGAGCCATCGGGACGTGGGGATTGGCGTCAGTCAGGTGTTGCCGATCCTTGTGGGCGCATATGCCTCGAGGAACCAGATTGTCGCCATCGAGCAACCGGAAATCCATTTGCACCCAGCGCTCCAGGCCGACTTGGGAGACGTTTTCATCCAATCTGCGCTTGGCCCAGGCAGGAACAGGTTCTTGATTGAAACGCATAGCGAACACTTGCTTTTGCGCGTAATGCGTCGGATGCGTGAAACCAGCAACGACGAACTGCCTGAAGGAGTTCCACCTATCACTCCGAAGGACGTGTGCGTGTTGTTTGTACAGCCGAAAGGAACATCGTCGGCGGTGCGCCACCTGGAATTAGATGAAGAAGGTCAGCTCCTGGACGCGTGGCCGGGCGGCTTCTTTGAAGAAGGCTACCGGGAACGGTTTGCGTGAAGGAGGAGCTGCCTGTGCTTTATGAATTTGCCATGACGCCTGACCTATTCGACGCATCCGTAGCCAACTCAGACGGCAGAGCAAGCATTATTCTGGTCGAACTTTTACGGGGGATAGCCGAAAACGGCCTATTGGCAAACCTCCATAAGGATCGGTGGTTACGTCATGTAACAGAGAAGCGGACAACGACGCTTTCGCCCGCGTTGAAAGATAAAGTCCTTACATGTCTTTCGGTGCTGCATGATCGGCATCGGATGGTTCGACATCCGAAGTGCATGGCTGGCGATCCCGGCAATGATAAGGAATGGTTGAACCTGGCATTCGATTCGCATGACCGGATTCCCTTTCACGCCATTGTCCTGAGCCAACCGTTAATAGAGGGTTGCGGCCGCGAATGCGACGCCTTGGTCGAGTTCTTTGGCTCTTTGGATTCAGCGCAGTGGAACGGGCGACGAAAGAGAACATTGTCTCTGACCAAATCGGATGCCGACTACCGCGCCGCTCTTGCTCCGATATTGCGTCATGCGAAATCCCTGGCGCTTATCGACCCCTGGCTGAACTCGCATGAATCACGCTACCTCGACACGGTCACCATCTGCTCGAACGTTTTTGGACAAAGAGGGCATGCGAGGCTTCAAGGGCGTATCGATATCCATGCGGAAGCGGGCAAACAGAGGCCCGATGGGCAAACCGTTGCAGACCACCTCGCCGGCTGGGAACAAAAGCTTCGGCCGCTGATAGCTGTGGATGGCCATCGATTCAGGGTGTTCCTCTGGGAATCTTTACCTGGTTCTGAGTCGATGCATGACCGTTTTATCCTGACGGATCAATGTGGCATTTCTGCTCCCGGCGGACTGGATTGCCGAAGTCACTCCCATGCCAATAGAACGGACTGGAGCCTGCTTGACGAGGATGTAAGACAACGCCACTGGAACGAATACGACCCCCCTGTGAGTCCCTTCAAGTTGCTGGGGAATAGGGAGATTTCATGACGAGAGTTAGGTGCAGATCAGCCGGAAGGTTCACAAAGAGATGACTAACGAGGAAATAGCCAGCTTCTTCAATACAACACGGCCCTTCATCCAGGGCAACCCCGACCTGCGCGATCCCCAGGTCGAAGGATGGTTTCGCACGCGTCAGCATTTCCGGAACAGCTCCGAGCACGCAATCCTCCAGATTCCGGTGGGCTGCGGCAAGACCGGCCTCATGGCGTTGCTGCCTTTTGAGACCGCCCAGGGTCGGGTACTGGTAATCGCCCCAAACCTTGAGATTCGGCGGGGCATTTCCACGGCCTTCGATGTCGCGGGACGGGAATGTTTCTGGACCTCCACGCGCGTTCTGACCGACGTGAGTCATGGCCCCTTTCCGGCGGTCCTGGACGGTCAAGATGCAAACATCCACGACTGCGAGAACTCGCATATCGTGGTTACCAACATCCAACAACTGGCCAGCCGGGCGGACCGCTGGCTTCCCGCCTTCGCGGATGATTTCTTCGACCTGATCCTGGTCGATGAGGGGCACCATAACGTGGCCAGAAGTTGGGAGCGGGTTTTCGAGCGGTTCCCCAACGCCAAGGTCGTAAGCCTGACCGCCACGCCTTTCAGAGGCGACGGACGCGAGATTGCCGGTGAGCGGGTTTACGCGTATCCGTTCCGGACGGCCATGGTGCGTGGTTATATCAAGCAGATCACCGCGGTGAATGTCGCGCCCGAGGAGATCTCCTTCACCTATCGCGGAGATGCCCGGCGGCACACGCTCGAAGAGGTCCTTCAACTCCGGGACGAGGAATGGTTCAGCCGGGGTGTGGCCCTCGCGCCGGAGTGCAACCGGTCTATCGTTGACGCCAGCATTCAGTGGCTTCAACACCTCCGGGAGACCGGCACATTCCATCAAGTGATCGCGGTCGCCTGTTCGGTGGACCACGCCCGCCAGGTCCGATCTCTTTATGCCGAGCGCGGTCTGCAGGCGCGTGAAATCCACAGCAACATGCCGGCAGAGGAAATTGAGGATGTGCTCCAGGACCTACGCCGGGGCCGGATCGATTGCATCGTTCAAGTCCGGATGCTTGGCGAGGGATTTGACCATCCGAACCTGAGCGTGGCCGCCATCTTCCAGCCCTTCCGGTCGCTGTCGCCCTATGTCCAGTTCATAGGCAGGGTCATGCGGGTGATCCACCAGAACAACCCCCAGCACCCGGACAATCGGGGCGTGGCGGTTTCCCACGTGGGATCGAACATCGACCGCCATTGGGATGATTTTCGGCGGATCGACCAGGAGGACCAGGAACTAATCCAGGGCTGGCTTGAAGCGGGCGACGAGCGGCCTCCGGCCGATGAGCCGGGCCGCCGAAGACGCCTGACACCGGACATGGTGGTGCAGAACGAGATCATCAGCCACTTCATCGAGCAGGAATACCTCGACCCGATGGATGACGCCGTGATCGACGACCTCGTCCAGGAGTTCCGGAGACGCGGTCTCGACCCCGAGGCCCTCGGACTATCCCGCGAAAATCTCCGCCAACGCCTCATCCAGGCACGGACCCGCGAGAGCATGGAGCCCCGGGAGATACCGGTCACGCCCCAGCGTCGTCGCCAGGAGGTCCGGCGAAGGTTCAATGAACGTTCCCGGACCCTGGCCAGCAGAATCCTGAACGCTCTCGGTGCGTCCATCAACGGCCGCAACATCGTGCTGGCTTACCCAGAGCTGCGAAGCGCCAACAACTACGCGGCGGTCATCATGATCGTGAATGGGGCCGTCAACGAGCGGCTCGAGGCGGACGGCGGTACCCGCGGCGAAATCCCGCTGGAGCGGCTGGAGGAGGTTCTGGAACAGATCGACCAAATCGGGGACGACGTCCAGGCCCAAATCCAGGAGCGCCTTTCAAGGAGATGACCGATGCCCAAGCTGAAACGCCTTCTCGTGTCCGCCTGCTTCGAGACCGCCCAGCGGCGGAGGCACTGCTCGCGGAACCAGGAGCACGTAATCTGCCAGGGCGACAAATGCTTGGTCATCAAAGAGAACATGTCGAAGCACAACTACTGCATGGAATGTGCGGCCCTGATTCTTCAGAAAGCTCGGGAAGAGCTGGCATGTTTGATCACTGAAATCGGAGGAGGATAACGATGCCACAACAGGCTAAACCACCCGTCACCCAGCGAGCCTACACACTTCGGCTCCGTGGAGCTGGCCCGAGTGATATTTCGTGGCGAAAGGCGCTCTGGCAGACCCACGAGGCGGTGAACAAGGGCGCCAAAGCGTTCGGCGACTGGTTGCTCACCTTGCGCGGCGGACTGGACCACACTCTGGCTGATGCCAAGGTCAAGGGTGAGAAGGGGAATCCCGACCGCGATCCGACCGATGAGAAGCGCAAGGCGCGGCGTATTCTGTTAGCCCTGTCGTGGCTTTCGGTGGAGTCGAAACTCGGCGCTCCGGCGGGTTTCATCATTGCGTCTGGTACAGAGGCCGCCGAGGATCGGAACGGCAAGGTTGTAGCGGCGCTTGAAGAAATCCTCAAAAGCAGGAACCTTGCGGAAAACGAGATTGACGAGTGGAAGAATGATTGCTCGGCTTCCCTGACTGCGGCCATCCGGGACGACGCCGTTTGGGTCAACCGGAGCAGGGCGTTTGATGATGCGGTCGAGTCGGTGGGCTGCTCACTCACGCGCGAGGAGGCATGGGATATGCTGGAACGCTTCTTCGGAAGCCGTGATGCTTATCTGGCCCCAGCGAAAGTCACCGAAGATGAATCTTCAGAGGAAGAGCAAGAGGAGAAAGCGAAGGACCTCGTCCAGAAGGCCGGACAATGGCTCAGCAGCCGGTTCGGCACCGGCAAAGGAGCGGACTTCTCCCGGATGGCCGCCGTATATGGGAAGATCGCGGCGTGGGCTGACAATGCTCAAGCAGGCACGACCGGGAATCAAGCTATCAATAAACTCGCAGCCGACCTCAGTGAATTCACTCCTGCATCGAACGACCTACAGGGCGTGCTTGGTCTGATCAGCGGTCCAGGATACAAGAGCGCGACGCGCAACCTTCTCAATGGGCTTGCCACCAAAACCACCGTCACTCAACAGGACTTTGGGAGTCTGAGGGACAAGGCAGCCGATGATGCCCAAAAGTGCAAGCAGAATACCGGATCAAAGGGACAACGACCATACTCCGACGCGATCCTGAAGGACGTGGAGGCGGTTTGTGGGTTCACCTACTTGCAGCAGGATGGAGGGGCGGCCAGGCATTCCGAATTCGCCGTCATACTTGACCACGCGGCCCGCCGTGTTTCGCTGGCCCACACGTGGATCAAGCGTGCCGAGGCAGAGCGTCGCCGGTTTGAGGAAGACACCCAGAGGTTGGCCAATGTCCCTGGTCCGGTGAAGGCTTGGTTGGATTCCTTCTGCTCGGAACGTTCGGCAACGTCAGGTGCTTTGGAACCCTACCGTATCCGTCGGCGGGCGGTGGACGGATGGAAGGAAGTGGTCACCGCATGGAGTAAGAGTTCATGCAGTACCAGCGCCGACCGGATTGCCGCCGCTCGGGCGTTGCAGGACGATCCGGAGATCGACAAGTTCGGTGACATCCAGCTATTCGAGGCCCTCGCTGAAGACGACGCCGTATGCGTTTGGCACAAGGACGGCGATGCCGCGAAAGCCCCCGACCCTCAGTCGCTGATTGACTACGCTCTTGCTGCCGAAGCGGAATTCAAGAAACGGCACTTCAAGGTGCCGGCGTACCGCCACCCCGACGCGCTTTTGCATCCCATCTTCTGCGATTTCGGGAAGTCACGCTGGGACATTTGCTTCGATGTCCACAAAAACGTGCAGACGCCCTTTCCGCGAGCGCTTTGCCTGACGCTTTGGACCGGGAGCGGGATGGTATCAGTTCCTTTGTGCTGGCAGTCCAAGAGGCTGGCGCGTGATCTGGCGATTGGAAGCAACGCCACCAATGCGGGATATGTGGAGGTTGCCCGCGCGGACAGATTGGGACGAGCGGCTTCAAACGTGACCAAGAGCGATGAGGTGAAAATCTCGGGGCTCTTTGAACAAGCAGACTGGAATGGCAGGTTGCAGGCTCCAAGGCAGCAGTTGGAAGCCATCGCCGTAGTGAGGGACAACCTCAGTTTGTCAGCCCAGGAACGCGAGCGGCGGATGTCCAGCATGAAGGATCGCATCCGTTGGTTGGTGACTTTCTCGGCAAAGCTGCAACCGCAAGGTCCGTGGTGCGAATTTGCAAAAACGAATCAACTTAGAATTGACCCTCAATACTGGCCCCACGCCGATTCGAACAAAACACGAAAAGGTCAAGCCCGGTTGATCCTCTCCCGTCTACCCGGCCTGCGAGTGCTTTCCGTCGACCTCGGCCATCGTTACGCCGCGGCGTGCGCGGTGTGGGAAGCGGTAAACGCCGAACAGGTCAAGAAAGCGTGCCAGGTCGCCGGGCATGAAGCGCCGAAGGCGAGCGATCTTTACCTGCATCTCAAGAGAAAAGCGACGAAGCGGAAGAAGGGCAATCAAGTCGTGGTCGAGGAAACCACCATCTATCGCCGCATCGGCGCGGACACATTGCCGGACGGCACGCAGCATCCCGCCCCGTGGGCGCGCCTGGACCGCCAGTTCCTCATCAAGCTCCAGGGCGAGGAGGAAGGGGTTCGCGAAGCGTCCAACGAGGAGGTCTTGAAGGTTTATCATCTGGAGGCGGAACTGGGCCGAACCGCGCCGATCATCGACCGATTGGTCAAGGCCGGCTGGGGTCAGTCTGGCAAGCAAAGAACGAGGCTCGAGGCGCTGCGTGAATTAGGATGGAAACCGGCAAGCGAAGCCGTGGTATCTGACGGTATGGGCGCAGACGAGGGCGAGGTCCGCAAACCGTCGCTCTCCGTCGACGAACTGATGTCCTCAGCCGTCCGCACCATGCGCCTCGCGCTCAAGCGCCACGGCGACCGGGCGCGCATCGCTCATTACCTAATCACCGACGAGAAGACCAGGCCCGGTGGCGTTAAAGAAAAACTGAATGAGAATGGGCGTATCGATCTTTTACAGGATGCGCTCCTCATGTGGCACGATCTGTTCTCGTCCCGTGGATGGCGGGACGACGTGGCAAGGCAACTGTGGGATAACCATGTCGCCAAGTTGTCAGGATACAAGGCTCCGGAGGAAATCGGCGAGGAATCTTCAGGGCCGGAGCGCAAGAAGAGGCAAAAGGAGAATCGAGAAAAACTCCACGATGTGGCGAAGGCGCTGGCCCAGGATGTGACTCTTCGGGAGGCTCTCCACGACGCCTGGAAGAAGCGATGGAAAGATGACGACGAGCGGTGGAAAAAACAGCTTCGCTGGTTCAAGGATTGGGTTCTCCCACGTGGAAAACACGCCAGTGACCCGGCCATTCGCAAAGTCGGAGGACTTTCCCTTCCTCGTCTTGCCACGCTGACCGAGTTCCGCCGCAAAGTTCAGGTGGGATTCTTCACCCGCCTTCAACCGGACGGCACAAGGGCTGAGACCAAAGAACAGTTCGGGCAGAGCGCCTTGGACGCACTGGAACATCTACGCGAGCAGCGCGTCAAGCAACTTGCCAGTCGCATAGCCGAGGCGGCGCTCGGTATCGGACGGATGAGGCGGCCCATGGGAGGCAAGGACCCAAAGCGCCCGAATGGCCGGGTGGATGAACCGTGCCACGCCATCGTCATCGAAGACCTCACCCACTACCGGCCGGAGGAAACTCGCACACGGCGGGAAAACCGCCAACTCATGACGTGGTCGTCCTCGAAGGTCAAGAAGTACCTGGCCGAAGCCTGCCAACTCCACGGCCTGCACCTCCGCGAAGTCTCGGCGAGTTACACGTCGCGTCAGGACTCCCGCACCGGAGCTCCGGGCATCCGCTGTCAGGATGTGCCGGTCAAGGAGTTCATGCGGTTGCCCTTCTGGCGGAAGCAGATCGCGCAGACCGAGAAGAAACAGGCCGAAGGCAAGGGCGACGCACGCGAACGTTTCCTCTGCTACCTGAACGCAAAATGGAAAGGCAAATCCGAAGCCGATTGGGAGAAGGCCGGGGTTATCCGTGTTCCAGTAAGAGGGGGCGAGATATTTGTTTCGGCCAGCCGGGACTCTCAGGGAGCGAAGAGCCTTCAAGCCGACCTGAACGCCGCCGCCAACATCGGCCTACGCGCGCTTACCGACCCGGACTGGCCCGGCAAGTGGTGGTATGTGCCCTGCGATCCAGCCAGCTTTAGGCCCATAAAGGACAAGGTCGAAGGCAGCGCGGCGGTAAAACCAGACCAAGCGCTGCGGCAATCCGCCCAAGCGCAGAGTGGTGATGCCGCGAAAGATAAAAAGAAGCGCGGGAATAAGAGTGCCGGCAAATCCAAAGAAGTCATCAACCTCTGGCGCAATATCTCGTCATCCCCGCTCGAATGCATCGAATTCGGAGAGTGGAAAGAATACGCCGCCTATCAGAACGAGGTGCAATGCCGGGTTATCCGTATCTTGGAGGAACAGATAAAAGGCCGCGACAAGCAACTGCACGAGGGGGCCAAGGAGGATGACATTTCGTTCTGAGAAGGATGCAACCGATGGATGAAAGCCTGTGGCCGGCCCGGAACGTGGCCGAATATGCCTACTGCCCGCGTCTTTTCTACTACATGCAGGTGGAAGGCATCTTTGTCCCCAGCAGTGACACGGAGAAAGGGGTGGCTGTCCATCGACGCGTGGATAAGCCCAGCGCCGCTCAGGAGAAGGTGGATGAAAGTGAAGCGGACCCCGATCGGCCGAAAACAGTTCGGAGTCTGGCTTTAACGAGCGAGTCGCTCGGACTCACTGCGACGTTGGACTTGGCGGAGATCTCGGGTCAAGTCGCCATGCCCGTCGAATACCGCAAGGGACGTCCCAAGCACGTTGCGGTGGGGCCGCCTGCCGACGATTGCGGCGAAATGGAGCAAACCCCGCTTTCACATCCGGAGGCGTGGCCCACGGACCGTATCCAAGTGGGCCTGCAAGCCATCCTTCTCGAAAGCGCAGGCTATGCGGTTCCTGAAGCGGTCATTTACTACGCCGGGGAGAAGCTTCGTCTCAGAATCACCGTCGATGATGCGCTCAAGGCCGAAGCCTTGCGGACCCTGGAAAAGGCGAAACAATGCGCGGAAGGCTCACGACCTCTGCCGCTCGTCAATGACTCACGCTGTCCGAGATGCTCCCTTCAGCCGATATGCCTGCCGGACGAGGTCAACCATCAGCGCGCCCAGTCTCCAACCGACGAACTGACACCAAGAAAAATCTGGCCGCCGCGCGATGACGGCATTCATGTGGTGGCCCAGCAAGAAGGCGTGAAGGTCGGGGTTCGTGGGATGGAATTGAGAGTCACCGACAAGAATGGCTCCGCAGTCAAGACCATACCGCTTGCTAACCTCGAAAGCCTTTCACTGCTGGGCTCGGTGCAAATCACCACCCAGGCAATTCGTGCCCTTGCCGACATGAACATTCCTATCGCGTTTCTTTCACCGGCGGGACGACTGGTGGCCATGATCGACCCGCTCGATTCGGTCAGCGCCGAGGTTCGAAGGTCACAGATTCGCAAGCTCGACCGCACGGATGTATGCCTCGAACTGGCACGCGCCCTCGTGGCGGCCAAGATCGTGAATCAGCGAACACTCCTTCTTCGCAATCACAGTTCGCTGCCTGCCGGCGTAGCCGCCGATCTGGCGAAGGAGGCCAAGAACGCGGCGCAGGCGGATTCAGTGGATGCGGTGCGCGGGCATGAGGGTCAGGCGGCGGCCATCTACTTTGGGCATTTTTCCGGAATGTTCAAGGGCCCGCTGTCGGTGGAATTCGATGCCAATGGCAGGAAACGAAGACCTCCGCCCGACCCCATCAACTCCTGTCTGTCGCTGGCGTATTCGATGTTGACCCACGAGTGCGTGGCGGCGTTGCGCCTCGCGAGGTTAGAGCCCTCTATCGGCGGATTCCACGTATCGAGGCCGGGGCGTCCCGCGTTTGCGCTCGATCTCATGGAGCCGTTTCGGCCGCTCATTGCGGATTCAGTCGCGATCACATGCTTCAATCGCGGTGAATTGACCGAGGGGCATTTTCTTCGCACCGCATCCGGATGTTCGCTCACAGACGCTGGAAGACGGATTTTTTTCAATGCCCTTGGCAGGAGAATGGATACCGAGGTCACCCATCCGGTCTTCGAGTATCGTTTGAGCTACCGGCGCATGATCGTTTTGCATGCGCGAATGATTGCGGCCTGGCTCACGGGAGATATTCCTTCTCTGGCGTTCCTGACCACGCGCTGAGTTGGCAGAGGCTATTATGCGTAGATGCTACCTGGTTTGTTACGACATCAGAGACCCGAAAAGATTGCGGCGCGTCCACAAGGTGTTAAAAGGGTATGGCGAAGCCTGGCAGTTTTCGGTCTTCTTTTGTGTGCTCAAAGATATCGACCGCGTGCGCTTACAGACTGATCTTGAGGAGCAAATGAACCAGAAGGAGGATCAGGCGATGATTCTGGACCTTGGTCCTAACGAGAAGGAGGCACGGGAAGCGGCCACGATTATCGGCCAACCTCTTCCCGAACAGCATAGCGGCATCGTTGTGGTTTGACATTATGACCATCGAAAGGTATATTCTTAAATTGCCTCTACAGGAGGCGAGAATGCCACGGCACGTGTCTTCCCCTTCAATGGGCTTGGCACCGTGGAGTCGATCAGTTTTGTTCCGACGAAGGAAGCTCCTCAACAGCCTCCGCGAGCGCGGAGGTGGTGACGGGGGGTCCAGGGGATGCTCGAACCCCTTGAGATTCCTTGAAATGAAGGGAGTCGGAGCCACATGAATGTGCCCGTCGCAAGGTGTGATTTTCCAAATGCTCGCACAGCGGTTCGAAAACGCAGTGCCAGCAAGGGGTTGGAAGGGCGGCGGGTGCCGACGTCGGCACCAACCTGATCGACGGACACCAGATTTGTCCATACCACAATGGGAGATGCAACGGGGTGCCGACGTCGGCACCAACCTGATCGACGGACACTCTACCAGTGGAACATGGGCCTCTTTATGCAGACAGGGTGCCGACGTCGGCACCAACCTGATCGACGGACACTGCAACCCTTATCATAACGACTCACCGGTAGTAGTGGTGCCGACGTCGGCACCAACCTGATCGACGGACACTCCTTTTGGGGACGTATCAAGCCCTTTCCATCATGGTGCCGACGTCGGCACCAACCTGATCGACGGACACTATAAAGGCTTCAGATGATACCAGAAAGCTGCTCGGTGCCGACGTCGGCACCAACCTGATCGACGGACACAGGTCATGCTCAAACCGTTCAGGGACTAGCCCGGGGTGCCGACGTCGGCACCAACCTGATCGACGGACACAAGCAGGCAAAGACTATTTTGTTTACGCCTGCGAGGTGCCGACGTCGGCACCAACCTGATCGACGGACACCACTTATCCGCAGCAATGATCCCGGAGCCAGACCGGTGCCGACGTCGGCACCAACCTGATCGACGGACACTGGAGAGCATACCGAGTAATGTTTGCCATGATCTGGTGCCGACGTCGGCACCAACCTGATCGACGGACACTCCCGCCAGAAAACGGATCTCTTCTGCCGTCACCCGGTGCCGACGTCGGCACCAACCTGATCGACGGACACACCAGGATGACATGGACCTGTACCACGAGCTTCGCGGTGCCGACGTCGGCACCAACCTGATCGACGGACACAACTTCGCGTCGCCAGTCTCGAAATCGCCTTCCCGGTGCCGACGTCGGCACCAACCTGATCGACGGACACCGCTGTTGAATTCGCGACAGGTTTGCGACACAACTTGCGACACCTCTCTTTGGTAGGGTAAATGAGGAAATGGGATTGTCAGGGCTTCCGGTCCGCCGGGGGCCACATGTTCTTTGATAGCTCATTGAATCACAACGGTTTTCGGTTAACAGCCGGAGAACGAGAACGGTTATGAAGAGGGTTGCAAACGGGGAGCCAATTTTAAATCTGCTAAATTTTAGCAGATCCTTGTTAACGCGAAACCCCGTTGGGTCATCCCTTCGGGGTTTCGTTATTTCTAATGAATTCGCAGCCTCTTGCACACCCCAACGAATTTCCCCATATTCTCCATTTCACCGGTTGTTTTCGGGGAACCGAATGTAACGCGGACGATTGCGTCCGAAGCCCCAGAAAAACGCCTCAAAATCTCCAATTCTCCGTTTCTCTCCAATTATGGGGTTAACAGCTTCCTCTTCAACATTCAATCCCCGACACCCCGAAAGAGAATCCGGTAAGTATCTATCAAAAGCCGGGCACGAGTGCCAGGAAAAATTACCAGACAGCGGGGCGGCCGGAGAGACGGAAATCGTTGTGGGTGACGCCATGACAGCCTTCTAAGGCTGACAGATGGGCTCCATGATTTCCGACCCGAAAATCGAGCCCATCTCGCTCTGGCTGCATCCACGATGTTTCTCCAATGGCTGCCGCAAGGAGGACATGATGGAAGCCGGAGAACCTGCAGTACCTTTACTCGAAAAAACAATTTCAGAAATCGCATCGATATTGGCGGAAGGATACCTTCGCTATCGGAATAGACGCCGTCTGCCCGCACCTGATCCGGATATTATCGGGCAGGAAAATAATTCACAACATTCTGATTTTATTGAGACTATTTCACTTGATTCTTCAGGCGATATAGGCCTTGTTACATAGAGCATCTAAGAAAGATTTTAGGAAGTGTGGAGGTTCCAGTGGATAAAGCGACTTACCAGCAGGTGCAGGCCCTTTCCCGGATGACTGTCGGCGAACTGCGGGAAAGGTATATCGATGTCTTCGGTGAGGAAACGAGGTCGCATCACAAGGATTTTCTTCTCAAGCGGATCGCCTGGCGTATTCAGGCCTTGGCTGAAGGCGGCCTTTCGGAACGAGCAAAACGAAGGGCCGAGGAAATAGCAAATGACGCCGACCTTCGGATCCGTATACCGCGCGATCCCGTCAAACCAGGGTTGATGGAAGTGAGGCGGCGTTCTGTGACTGGACGGCTTCTCCAATTAATGGATACCAGGTTGCCCTTGCCCGGGACTCTGCTGGTCAGAGAATTTCAGGGCCGGGATATCGTGGTCAAGGTTCTCGACAAGGGCTTCGAGTATGAGGGCCGCCACTTCAAGTCTTTGTCCGCCATCGCTAAGGAGGCGACGGGTACTAAATGGAACGGGTTCCTCTTTTTCGGGCTGAAAAAATCCAAGCGGCCGCGAAATCAGAACCATGAGTCGAAAGGGAGCAATGAATGAGCAGAACCAGTGCATCCGCCATGCAATCGGTGGAGGATCTCAAGGCCACTATACGGTGTGCCATCTATACCCGGAAATCAACAGACGAGGGCCTGGACCAGGACTTCAACAGCCTCGACGCCCAGAGGGAATCCGCGGAGGCCTACATAGCGAGCCAACGACATGAAAAGTGGCTGTGCATCTCCGAACGCTACGATGACGGCGGATTCACCGGCGGCAATATGGAGCGGCCGGCCCTCAAGCGACTCATTGCGGACATCGAATCCGGCGGCATAGATTGTGTGGTGGTTTACAAGGTGGACCGTCTTAGCCGGTCCCTCTTGGACTTCTCACGCCTCATGGAGCTTTTCGACAAGCACGCCGTGAGTTTCGTCTCGGTCACACAGCAGTTCAACACAACCAGTTCCATGGGTCGCCTCACGCTAAACATTCTGTTCTCCTTCGCCCAATTCGAACGGGAGATTATCTCGGAGCGCACCAGAGACAAGATGTCCGCCGCCCGCAAAAAAGGGAAATGGATCGGCGGCACGCCGGTTCTGGGCTACGACTTGGATCCCAAAGGGGGACGTCTGATCGTCAATGAAGATGAGGCCGCCCGAGTGCGTGCTATTTTCGATCTCTACATGGATCGCAAGGCCTTGATGCCTGTCGTTTCTGAACTCGAACGGCGCAAATGGGGGAAAAAACAGTGGACCACCAAGCGAGGTGATATCCGCGGCGGGAATCCGTTCACGAAGAACAGCCTCTATCGATTGCTCACCGGCGTTGTCTACACGGGCAACGTCGACTACAAGGGAACGATTTACAAGGGAGAGCACGAGGGAATTGTGGATCCCGATCTTTGGCAGCAAGTCCAGGATATTCTGAGACACAACGGCCGTTCCGGGGCCAAGGATGTACGCAATAAATATGGGGCATTGTTGAGAGGATTGCTTTACTGCGCACCGTGCAGAGCCGCCATGGTGCATTCCTACACCGTGAGAAACGGCAAGTGCTATCGTTACTATGTCTGTTTGACCGCCCAGCAGCGGGGATGGACAGCCTGCCCGACAAAATCCGTCAATGCCCATGAGATGGAGGTTGCGGTGATCGACTACATCCGCGGTCTTGGCTCAAACATTGACATCTTTTCGGAAACGGTATCAGCGGTGAGAGATCAGAACGAAAATCGGTTGCATGACCTCGAAACTGAACGCCGGGCGAACGAGCGCGAGCTCAAAAGGTTGGATGACAGACTTCACGCCCTCGTAAGCGACAATTCGGCCTTACGCACCGATAGTCGGCTGGTTACGGATCAAATGGCCGACCTGCAGGACCGGATAAGTTTTCTGGAACAGAGGATGACCGTCATTCGGGAGGAGATTATCCTCATCCAGAGGAAGACTCTGGATGAGGAAGACCTGAAGAAAGCGCTCAACGCTTTCGATCCCGTCTGGGAATCACTCGCACCACGCGAGCAGGCAAGGATCCTCAAGACCCTTATCGAACGTGTCGCCTACGATGGGCGCGACGGCAAGGTCACAGTGACCTTTCGCTCTCCGGGCATCAAGGCATTGTGCATGGGTGACGAAGTCCGGATGCTGGAGGAACATGAACTCAAGGAAAAGTTATAACAATAACACAGAACACCTCGAAGCGAGTTTTACCTTCCAACCGAGGAACAGACGGAAGAACGGCGATACACGCCCTGAAAGGACCATTGATGTCATCGGCAAGGGGAACATTCCCCGTGTATCCAGGCTGCTCGCTTTAGCGATTCGCTTCGAGGATCTGGTTAGACGAGGCGAGGTTCAGGACTATGCAGACCTCGCCCGTCTCGGCTATGTAACCCGTGCTCGGATAACCCAGGTCATGAATCTCCTCAATCTCGCCCCGGACATCCAGGAGGATATCCTCTGTCTTCCCAACACAACCCAAGGTCGTGATCGAATCTATGAGAGAGATTTGCGGCCGGTTGCCGCCGTTCTCCACTGGCACCGTCAGAGGAAAATGTGGATTCAACTACAAAAAAGCCGCATCGATTAGGCGTCCTGTGCAAAATTCCTTGTTCTAGAGGATTTTTCATATCATCTTTCCCCGGGCCTTGTTACAGACCAGCGAGATAAAGCCAAAATACTTGCTACTTTCTGTCCTGGTTGGCAGCAAGGTCACCGCTTTTCAAATACTTGGACGTTCTTCAAGATACTGTGTAAAATTTTTAAATTGACCTGACGTTTATCAGGGCTATATAATAATACCTTTAGTGCAGCCGCACATTTTATCTGTGTTCCCTGCAATAAAGAAAAACGAGGTATTCAAAATGGAACATAAAGGCAGAGGCCGACGCCCTGTTGAAGAAATAACCGATAGTCAGCTTAATACTTTGGGGGAAATACGCCGCTTCATAAACCATCGAGGATTCCCCCCGACCATAAAGGAACTTGCGGATATCCTCGGGATATCCCATGCGAGCGCTCACGACCAGGTGAACCAGCTCGTCCGCAAAGGATACCTGAAACGGGAGGCGAGGAAGGCAAGAAGTATCTCAATCGTTCGTGAGTTGAAAGACATGCCTGCAGTCATGACAGCTGTTCCTATTGTTGGGCGTATCTCCGCCGGTCAACCGATTATCGCTGTGGAGAATATCGTCGGTGAAATTATGGTCGAAAGCAGCATTACACGTTCAGGCAGGTACTTCGCCCTTGAGGTTGCGGGAGACAGCATGGTGAATGCAGGGATCAAAGAACGCGATCTGGTGGTGGTCCGCGAACAGCCCGTGGCTGAGAGCGGAGACATCGTGGTCGCGATGCTCAATGATGAGGCCACGGTGAAGCGACTTTTCATTAGTCACGAAAATATAGAGTTAAGACCGGAAAATCCGAAGCATCGACCGATCCCCGTCGGACCCGACGACGGGATGCGCATAATTGGCAAGGTCGTCGCCATCAGGCGGCCCGGCTGAAAGCACAAATGCCGGGGATTGCCTGGCTATAAGACACAAGGAGAAAAGGACGAATGGCGACGTACAACCTCAGGCGGTTTTCCCATGCCGAAGGCCTCAAGGCCATCGCGCGTGATCATTTGTTGGCTCTACTGAATCCCCATAAGCTCTACTTCGACGGCCGGGGTTTGACGTTGCCACCGCTATCGGCCTCTGACGGTTTCGACTATGACCGGCTCATCGATGTGCTCATGAACCCGGACACGGGAACACCGAAGGGATTGCTCGATGCTCTCTACTTCGTGCATGAGATGGCAACACCTGAAGCCATGGACATCCTACTCCAGGAGGCGGAAAACAACGGCATCTCCTTGGATGGAGACACCGATCCCACTGCAGCGGACGTCGCCGTTCAGGTTTACCTGCAGGACAGGGATCTTCTTGAACGCAAGCACGCCGAGCAGTATCTCATGAAGCCTCGCTCCTTCGAATACTACCAAACCGATACATATCCGATCCCTGAGTTCAAACAACCGACCACAGAAGCGCTGAGCATCCTGGAACAGGACCTCGACGATTGGTTCGAGAAGAAAAAGCGCGGGAGGGGATCGCGGGTTTTCGTTTACCCTAAAAAAGATTCCGTTTGGTTCCTGGTACGTCACGGTGACCCGTTGAGACGCGAAGGCAGCCTTGACGGCGGCCAGGCATCAAGCGTTTTCTATCGTCCCGAGAAGTATGACGTCCTCGTCTATGTACCAGCCATCGGCGAGATTCGGATGCACGCCTGCGGAAAAGGTGAAAAGGACCTCTTTCGACGCCAGTTTGGCCGCCATGTGTTCAACAACGAGAATTTCTTTCCGGAGACCGGTAAGTATACTCTTGAGCCGCTACGGACCGATGGAGAAGCATCCATCGTCTGCACGGACGTGGACGGTATGGAGTGGGTGCGCCTGAAGGAAATTCAATTCTTCTGGGGCGGATCTGAAACGGAAATCGAAATACGTAAGGCCAACGACGTGTTCGCCGCCTATACCGGTCGGGGGCGAACAATGCCCCAAAATGCGCGTATCACCCGGGCGAGTTTTCAGGTGAAGTTTTCGGATTCGAAAACGGCCCGCACAGTGACGATCCGTCCATCGAACATCGCCCAATACACCAGGGACAGTGACGCCGCCGTGGTCGAGGAATGGCTGACGAAACGCGGATTCGTACTGGCCGAGCAGGAAGACGATGAAGAATAGAAAGTCAGGTTTCTGGCATGCACTCGAAGCTGTTCCGGGCGCGGCGGCGGTGGATATTGAATGGAAAGCCCTGCTGGGGAGTGATTACGAAACGGCGAAGGCCTTCCTTCGACCGAACGGCAAGATGGCAGCTTCACATCCCTGCATGGTACGACGCGGCTGCGGCTGTGAGCACGAAGTGGTTGTGCACGATTCAGAGGATATCGTTGCCGTCTGCCGATGCGAGCGTGGATGTGAAACCTTCTCCTTGCAGCGATCCGACATCGTGGTCTATGAACTGGACCGTCGCAGCCTCGACGCAGCACTCGCCAAGGTCTTCGGTCTGTTCGAGGAGACAGACTCGGCGACCGACCTTCCTGGAACGACGCGCATCGGCGTTTACTCCCTATATGCCGGATATCGCTTTCCGGTCTACCTGACCATTCAGATGGAGCCCGACGATTTTAACAGGATCCTTGATGGCCTCCTCAGCCGGAATGACAATCCATTTATTCTCTTAGCTCCAACACGAAATCATTGCACTAGCATGGCGGAGAAACGATTGGCCGCTAAAGGGTCTATATACATACCTCTGTCTGAGAATGTATCCCGACAATTTCAACTGTTGCGCTCCATGGACGATATTTTTGCGAATCTTCCACGGCCTAAGGAAAACGACGCCAGACTCTTTTTCCCGACACCTCCGGATGCAATCTGGGAAAATGTATCCATTCGCTTCAAGGATGGCCATACCGTTTCAATCAAGGTGAAATCGGTTGGAGGGGTATTCAATTATACCCAGATGGGAATGGCCAATAAAAAGAACGGCAATCCAACCCTCCAATGGAAGCTCCTTGAGGTATTTGCCAATGAACGCGGCATATTGGATTGGAGCAGTGACGAAGCAAACCCGAGAAACCAAAAACGCCGTGAACTCCTCGCCGCCAACCTGCGGGAATTTTTCCGTATTAAAGGCGATCCTTTCAAGATGACAAAAGATGGGAAAGGTTGGCAGGCACGCTTCCTTATTTCTCCCGAAGAATAGTTCACCTCCCCCCCCATCGAAATTTCGATGGGCCTCTAAAAAAAATAACAAAATATTTTTCCATCCAAAATTCGTCTACAAGACTGTAATCATAGTCTTTTCTCATTTATAGCTTTTACCTCCCCGGATCATCCACGCCCCTCTCATCGAAATTTCGACAATGAGGGGTGTAGGTCCGGCGAGAACCTCATCCCTAAAATAAGCGCCCGGTAATCCGGGTCACAGCCCCCTGGGGAGTCCATTCGCCGGACCCCACTCCCAGGGGGCTATTTTTTTGATGCGCCACGGGCGCGAAAGGAGGTCCGGTATGACGAATGTCGTGACAAAGGCGACTCTGACTCCTGCCAGAAAACGCCTACTCGAGCTGATGCAGGAGATCAACTACGGACGGATCGAGAAACTTCATGTCCGGGACGGTGAGCCCGTCTTCGATCCCCCGCCCACCGTGCTGCGGCTTTTCCTGTTTGGCAAGGACAACGGGCCGAACGAATCACGCGGCAACGACGGCTTCGCCCTGAAAAGGAAGGTCGCGGAGCTGTTCGAGGTCTTTGATAGGGAGCGATTTCTCTCGATCCAGGAACTCATGATCGACAACGGATTGCCCATCCGCATGACCGTGGCGGACGAGGTCCGGGTCTGATTCAGACCCGGCAATAGAATACGGTTCAACATCAGACAACAGACTGGCCGCAGAGCGGAGGTCGTTGTGGGTGTCGCCGATACCGGCGTACTCGCAATGCCTCCGCTTTTTTTCTGTAGAGCGTTCATTCCGGCACAGGTTGACACCCGCACGAGCTCCTCCTCGGCCCCGAGGAGGCTCAGATGGGTATCAAACATTGTGAAGGAATTGACGAGTATGCCGTTCAGATCATCAAATTCAAGGCAAAACAACTGGTCGGACGTGTTGGTTTGACCGACTCCGACCGCGAGGACCTGGAGCAGGAAATGATCCTGGACCTGCTCCAACGCCTGCCCAAATACAACCCCGACCGCGCGCAGCGCAATACCTTCATCGCCCGAGTGGTGGAACATAAGATCGCCACTATCATCGAGGCGCGGAAGGCAGGACTACGGGATTACCGCCTATGCAATTGCTCTCTTAACGAACGCCTCGAGGACGAGGAAGGCGGCTCGGTCGAGCGCATGGAAACCATCGACCAGGAGGATTATCTGCGCTTGACTGGCGGACTTTCACGCTCAACGGCCGAGTTGCGTGATCTCTCCATCGACGTCCGTCAGGCAATCGAAAAGCTCCCGCCGGAACTTCGCGAGCTGTGCCGGCGTCTCGGAATCGACACCGTGACGGAGCTTTCCCGAGACACCGGGGTACCACGGGGAACCATCTACGAGTCCCTCAAGAAACTGCGCGCCAACTTAGAGGCAGCTGGGCTGAAAGACTATCTTTGATTCCCCGACGGTTCGGGTCCGTTTCCGGTAGGTATTGACCGGATCCCACTGAACGTAATGGAGGCATAACCATGAACCGAGAACTTTACCGATATAACTTCGATCCCAAGGTCCCCATCAGGGACGTCGAAGAGTCCCTTCTCCTTGCGGTTATCGCCGCCGAGAGCCTTCATGGCCGGTCGCTGGTTCGGTTGGACGCGTCTTTTCGGTTTGATACCCAGAAACGTTCTTGCGTCGTGGACGCGGCGACCGATGTCGGCCGTGCCATCGCCCGCATCTTCACCGGTTTCCTCACCCGGGAATTCGGCGAAGAGGCCTTCAACGTGGAGCGCGTTGAATCAGAGAAAAAATAATTAGGAGGTGCAAGCATGAAAATCATAACCGCGGATCAACGATTGGCTGAGAGAAAACGAATCAAGGGAGCGATATTTGGGCCCCACGGTATCGGCAAAACGTCTCTCTTGTGGAGCCTTGATCCGGATAAAACACTCTTCCTCGACCTTGAGGGCGGGGACCTGGCTGTCCAGGATTGTCCGGTGGATCAGATCAAAATCAATACGTGGGAAGAAGCGATCAATATGGCTTGCCTTATGACCGGTCCCAATCCATCGAGACGACCGGAACAGCCGTATAGTCAAGCCCATTATGAATTCATAGCTGGGGAAACTGATCCGTCCTTTCTTCAGAAATACGACACTGTTTTTTGGGATTCCATTTCGGTTGCCTCGCGTCTGTGCTGGCAATGGGCAACCGGTCAGCCGGAAGCGTTCTCAGAAAAGACGGGCAAGCAGGACAACCGCGGGGCCTATGGACTGGTCGGCCGTGAATTAGTTCAGTGGCTAACCCAAATTCAATATTGCAGAGACAAAAATATATGGGTTGTCGGTGGTCTTGATCGGAAAGAGGATGATTACGGCCGTGCTCTTTGGGTGCCGCAAATCGAAGGCGCCAAAGCAGGCAACGAATTGCCGGGCATCTTTGACGAGATCATCAGCATGGTTGCACTAAAGGACGATTCCGGCAATCCCTACCGCGCTTTTGTTACGCATCAAGTCAACCCCTGGGGCTATCCGGCAAAGGACCGTAGTGGACGGTTGGACATGGTCGAGGAGCCACATCTTGGCCGTCTTATGGAAAAAATTAACGGGCCGAAACCCGAACAAAAATTCCAGACACAGATAAAGGAGGGCAATAACAATGAGTAATTTCTTTGATTTCAACACGGCATCCGAGCAACAGGAGGGCGATCTGCTTCCCTCTAAAACTTACGCAAGAGTAATCTGCGCCATTCGGCCGGGAGGACATGGCGTTGGGGGATGGCTCTCAAAATCGCAATCCGGTTTCGAGTACCTGGTCATGGAACTGACCCTATCATCCGCACCTTATGCCAAGCGAAAGATTTTCCAGAACGCCGGCGTGGGCGGAGTGACAGAAGGGCACGAAAAAGCGGCTTCGATAACGCGATCACTGCTCCGCGGAATGCTGGAATCGGCCAAGGGTATCGATCCCAAAGATGAGTCTGATAAAGCCCGACGAGCGCGCATCATCAGCACCTGGGAAGAACTGAATGAACTGGAATTTGCCATAGAAATTGGTATCGAAAAGGGCAAGGACGGTTACGGCGACAAGAATAAAATCCTGCGTGTTCTGACTCCCGACCACAAGATATATCAGCGAGTAATGGCGGGAGAAACTGTTCTGCCCGGCGGACCTGGAAAGACAGATCCGACTGCGGCGCTTCCTAAAAACACGCCACAGCCAACAAAAAACCAGGCACCCTCAGCAATTCCGGCATGGGCGAGGTAAACAATGCTTCCCCGTCCATATCAGGAAACCCTTGTAGAGCGAGCGGTAAGTGCGTTGTCCGAATACGGAAACACGCTTGCCATCGCCCCCACGGGATCCGGCAAGACGCTTATGATTTCTTGGTTGCTTGCAAGTCTGGGCGGCCGGCAAATGATCCTGCAGCATCGGGAAGAATTGGTCGCGCAGAATCGGGAGAAGTTCCACCGGATCAATCCGGATAGGAGTTCCTCTGTTTATGGTCTCGGTATCAAAGACCCTTCCGGAGACACTATCTTCGGCATGGCTCAGACACTTGGACGGAATGGCGGCATGGAGATTCTTCCGCCATTGGACGTTCTGGTAATTGATGAAGCACATCACACCAGATCGGAGACATACCAGCGCATCGTCGATGCCGCCAGATCCCGAAACCCCAATGTTCTCATCGCGGGATTTACCGCGACAGCATCGCGTGGCGATAAACGTGGTCTGAAGCCGACCTTCGACAATGTCTGCGACATGATCACAATGCGGCATCTAGTGGATCTGGGGTTCCTGGTCCCCCCACGGACGTTCATTGCCACCCTTCCCGGTCTTGCTGAAGAAATCCAAAAAGTACGGAAAACGTCGTGTGGCGAATACGACTTAGACGAGGTTGAAACATTAATGAACACCGTGCCGGTAAATACCGCGGTGTTCAGGGAATGGAAGGATCTCGCCGGTGACCGGAAAACGATCGCCTTCTGCTCCACGATCCGCCATGCGGAAGCGGTCTGCGCCCTGTTTCAGGAGAACGGGATAAAGGCGGACTGTATTTTCGGTGATACGCCAAATCGAGCGGAAATCCTGAAACGCTTTGAATATGGCGATCTGCAGGTCCTCTGCAACGTGGCCGTTCTAACCGAAGGCTATGATTGTCCGCCTCTTTCCTGTGTCGTTCTCCTTCGGCCGTGCTCATTTAAATCCACCATGCTGCAGATGATCGGTCGTGGTCTGCGAGTCGTGGATCCGGAAGAACATCCAGGGGTGATAAAGCGGGACTGCATTGTCCTGGATTTTGGAGAATCAATTCGCATCCACGGCGATCTGGAACAGGGCGTCCGATTGGATGATTTGGAAGGAACAGAAGCAGCAAATAAAGAATGCCCGAGCTGCAATACACTGATCCCCATACAAACGAGAGAGTGCCCTGTTTGCGGTTATGAATACCACGCCGGCGCTAAAGGCGCCGCTCAGGAGAAGGAATACTCCGATGTGGTGATGATGGAAGTAGATTTGCTGAAAAAATCACCTTTCAAGTGGGCAGACCTATTCGGCAGCGGGAAGGTCATGGTCGCCAGCGGATTCAATGCCTGGGTTGTGACGGCATCGGCAAATGGAAACGATTGGGTATCGTTGGGTAAGATGAAGGGCAAACCCATGCGCCGATTATCCGTCGGTGCGAAAGTCCCGGCCCTTGCTCAAGCGGATGATTTTCTGCGGTTGCATGAAGACACGGATGCCGCGCAGAAAAGCAGGCGCTGGCTGAAGGACCCGCCATCATTTAAACAACTGGAGCTGCTCGCCAACATTGGTTGGAATGTAAACGATTACAATCTCAGAAAGTACGAGGCTTCCTGCCTCCTCAATTTTCTCTGGAACAAATCAGCAATCGAACAGGAGGTCTTTCGACATGCCCGTTGATTATCAGAAACTGGGTGAAGCACTCTTGTCAGCAGGACTCACAGGGAAAGCTGTAAACGACTATTCCCGCACTGAGGTTGATGCCCTTGTCCGCGCCTGCATCGAGGCTTTGATACCGGATAAGGGGGCGAAGTTCAGCCTGCCGTACATCAGCGATGCTGGGGATCTGGTGATCCCGTTTGATGCAGATCCCCGATTCCATTACTGGAAGCCCTGCGGGCAATCCATTTTTGAAACGCTCCGGGAATTAGGCGCCAGCAAAGAGGTGTGGAGTAAATACGTTAACGATCCCAATGAACCTTTCTAACTATTATGCAACCACACACTGGCGGCAGAAATCGAAAGAATTTCGGGAGCTGGTGGGCAAATGTGAACAATGCGGATCAACGCTGAAATTGCAGGTGCACCACAAGAGGTATCGGTTTTTTCGGGAAAAAGATTCTGATCTCTCCTGCCTCTGCGACACGTGCCACCTCCAGGGCATACATAAACAAAAAGGAGAGCTGGACATGCTCGATTTTAATCACCAAATAAACCAATCAGATCGAATAAATCACCTCATTGACGAGGCTCTTACCGGCAGGCCCGAGCGACCCAGGGATTATCTCGGAGGCTCTCGTCTCGGCGGCGAATGTGCCAGGGCCCTCCAATATGAATTTTTTAATACACCACGAGACAGGCCATTCGAAGGAAGAACCTTACGGATATTCTCCATCGGTCATGTAGTCGAAGACCTGGCCGCGGAATGGATCCGCATGGCTGGGTTTGACCTGAGAGTAAAGGATAAAGAGGGCCGACAATTTGGTTTTTCCGTCGCCGGCGGGAAAATATCCGGTCACATAGATGGAGTTATTGTGGGTGGACCTGACGAGTTCGGTCCGTATCCGCGGTTATGGGAATGCAAAACAGCGAACGCCAAAAAATGGCGTGAGTTCGAAAAGAACAAAGTCAAAAAGGCCAACTGGATCTATTATGTCCAGGTTCAGATCTACATGGCCTACATGGACCTTGCCGACAGGCCTGCCCTATGGACATGCGTCAACAAGGACGATTCATCTCTGTATCACGAAAATATCCCTTTCGATCAGTCAGTTGCACAAGACGCGTCGGACAGGGCAGTCCGGATTATCCAGGCCTGCATGGCCGGTGAATTGTTACCGCGGGAATATCCATCTGCCGATTTCTACCAGTGCAAATGGTGTGCGTGGGGAGACAAGTGCTGGCATGACTGAAATATATGATTTCGATTTCAATAACGCCAAAAGACAAGATGAAGACCCGCCGGATCATCCACCGGCTCACCCAGAGCAGGCGTTCCAGAATGCTATTGCAGCCGCGGGGCTCGGTTGCCCGGTCATCAATCCCACCGGACAGATCGAACGATACGACGCGCCAGGGGAAAAGCGGGGCAGAAAATCAAACTGGTATGTCTTCTTCCCCGACGACATTCCCGGCGGGGCCGCCGGGTCATGGAAGGACGGCGGTCTTTCGACGTTGACCTGGAGCGCCAGGGACGTCTCCGAAATGACGCAACGGGAGAGACAACGGTACGAAAACCGGATGGCCGAGGCAAGGCGCCTGCGCGAACAAGCGGAGCAGGTCCGCCGAGCGGAAGCGCGCGATGAAGCCACTAAACGATGGGAGGCGGCAAAGGAACCCACGCCGGGCCACGCTTACCTTCAAAAGAAGCAGGTCAAGGCGTATGGGATCCGTCAGGATGAAAAAGGAAGGTTGATGATTCCCATCCTGGATTCGGAAGGAACGCTGCATTCCCTCGAATACATTGATCCGCATGGCGGGAAACGGTTTCTCACTGGAGGGGAACTGAAGGGACACTTCCATGTCATTCCCGGCGAAGGCCAGACAGCATATCTGGTCGAAGGATACGCCACCGGCGCCACCATCCATGAAGCCACCGGCGCGGAGGTAGTAATCGCTTTCTCGGCAGGAAACCTCCAGCATGCCGCGAAGTCATACAAGACCTCCAAACGCCTGGTTGTCGCAGCCGACAACGATGTAAGCGAGACCGGCCTCAAGGGTGCCCAGGCCACCGGCTTGCCGTATATCGTGCCTAAAGAGGTTGGAAAGGACTTCAACGATATCGCCGTTGAGAAAGGGTTGTCTGAAGTCAAACGGCAACTGATCCCTCCGGAAAACAAATTTATCCGGCGTGTCTTGCCTTCGCCGGCAGCACTCAACGAGGCATTTCTCGAAACACTGTCGATGTCCTGGACCATCAAAAAGATCATTCCAGAGTCAACAGGATTGATGATGATCTATGGAGCACCATCCTCCGGAAAATCGTTTGCCGCATTGGATATGGCGTTATCCATTGCTCACGGTATCCCTTGGCACGGATATGACACCAAAAAGAAGTCAGTGTTCTATCTCGCCGCCGAGGGTCAAGCTGGAGTCCTTAAACGCATCGAGGCATGGCGGCAGTATCACGGCATGGAGAAGATCGACAACTTTTCTCTTTTGCCGATGCCCTGTCTGATCGACAATCCCGGCCAGCTCGGTGAACTGCTGGCTATGATTCGCAGTCTGCCGGCAATGCCGGGTGTGATCATATTGGATACAGTTGCCAGATCTATGCTCGGGGACGAGAACTCCACGTTGGACATGGGCAAGTTAGTGAATGCCTGCGGGGAAATGCACGAAGCCACCAAGGCAATGATTTGCCTTATTCATCATACCGGCAAGGATGAGACCCGTGGCGCTCGTGGGGCTATCGCTTTGACAGGAGCCACCGACACGATGTTCAAGGTGGTTCGTACAACCGAGGAGAAACAGTATCTTCTTATATGTGAGCGTCAGAAGGACGATGAACCGTTCAAGCCTATGGTATTTAACCTTGAGGTTATCGATACCGGGCACGTGAATGCCGATGGTGATCCGGTTACTTCACTGGTCCCGGTGTATGATCCAGAGGCAAAAGTGAAGGAGAAGAAAAAGGAAAAACGTATTGTCTTGCGTGGAAATGCAAAAATTGCCATGGACGCTTACCGTGAGGCGATAAAGGTCCATGGAGAAGATCCAACGGAAGCGATAAAGGCCCAAATGGGAGGATTGATTTTACCAACCGACAAGGTCCTCCATGATGATAATTGGCGGGAATGGGCTTATCGAAAAGGGATGGATAGGCTCCCATTTTGGCGAGCGAAGAAATCATTAATCGATCAAAGTATGATCGATACGCTGGATGGATATTATTGGATCAGAAAATAGAGCGTTACATATCGTTTCAAACCGTTACAAATGGAATAGCAAAATATGAAACGTTACCGTTTCATATCGTTACACCCCCTATATATAGGGGTGTAACGATTGAAACGCTGTAACGGGATGAAGGAAATTTGAGGATGACGAAAATGAAGTTATGGGCTGGTAGGCCCCAGGTACCACCCATGATGGGCGTGACGCCGGAGACGAATGATGGCAAAACACTTCGTGTCGATCTTGGATATGGCGGATCACAAATAAATCGATTATCTGCTCTTGCTTCTGAAACTTTTTCCTGAGTGCTATTAATGCACGTGCCGATGATGAATATCAGGCCAATGCACGTGAGTATGGGTTATTGGCTCATGCACATGGTAATGGTCGTGTCTACCACCGTGTTCTCCTTTGTAGTGCTCATGGTGATGATGTTCATCATGTTCATGAGGATGAGCATGCGCAATCGGATCATGATGGTGAACGTGCTCATGCACCTCCCAATAGAGGAAGAACATCCCGGAAAGCATAACCAGTGCCGCTCCCCAATATTCTACGGGTGGTCGCTCCCCAAGGATTAAGACGGAAAGGACGGTGCCGATAAATGGTCCTGAAGCAAACCATGTGCTGGTTCTCGCCGACCCGATTGCCCTAAGTGCATAAATGAAGAAGACCAGGCTCACCCCATAGCTGAGCGCCCCAATGATTAGTGCTGCTGAGACCTGAAATACCGTGACATAGCTTCTGAACAGGAACAGGGAGAGAAGAATGTTAAAAAGCCCGGCGCTCCAACCTTTCATACATGCCAGAAGAGAGGCCGGAATGGACTCCAGTTCCCGGGTTAGGTTGTTGTCAATTCCCCAAAGGATGCAGGCGATGAGTACGGAGAGACCGGGAATTGACCAACGGACATCATTACTGCCAGTGAAAACAATGAAAATCGATGCCCCGATGATCAATAACTTTCCAATCCAGACACTGCGTCCTATGTGCTCATGAAAGACCATCCAAGCAATCAGAGTAGTGGCGACGGCCTCGAAATTTAGAAGGAGGGACACCTCGGATGCTGTCCCGAAGAGGATGCCATATGCCAGGAAGAGTGGGGCTGCCACTCCTCCAGCTATGACTGCGCCGATAAGGTTTGCCCACTGCTTCCAAGAAAGTCTGCTTAGAATATCGGAAACCGGAATTGTTTGACCGAGGACCACTACTGTGAGTCCTAAGCCTGAGCCCATATAGAGAAGCCCGGCGAGGAGCGACGACGGCATCTGGCCTACGATAGCCTTACAGGCGACTGGAGACATACCAAACAGAACTGCAGAGAGAATTGCCAGGTGCTGCCCTTTTTTCCTCATTTTATTTGTCCTGACCTATACTTGACTTGACAGGCACCGTCAACACAAGTCATGATTCGCCTTAAGGAATCCATATTGCTGCTGTGCGGTCACCATAAGGCTTTGCTGCACAATTTGCATACTGTACGCCAACCCATGCACACACAAGACTGTCTATACTATCTTCATACCGCTTCAACATTGCCAGGGTCCTTATATCGCTGGCATCAGGTATTTTGAGCCCTGTATGTCCAAAAATATTAGTCAAAGCACGTTCGATTTCCTTGAATTCATCAAGAAGGCGTGCGATTCGATCTTGAATAACTAACTCAGGCCAGTAGTTTCGGGACTTGGCAACCTTATATGGGACTCGATAGTCACGATTGAGTAGCCGAAGCAATGCAGGATGCGGATACACCTCGATCGTTCGCATAAGTGTACCGGAGCTATGGATTGCTGTGGCGAGGGGATAGCCTGCATTGCGAAACTGATTTGTGATGTCGATGCCCAAACGGCCTGGTCGTTTGGAGTTGGGCGAATGAGTGGAACATCCGCGCCCTCCAAAGATTCTTGAGATCACATCATCAGCCACCCGACGACTCGTGAACGGAACAGTCGCAATCGGCATGTCAAGTGTAATGAGATCAACCTTGGTACCAGCAATCTTCTGCGCGGCGGACAGCAAACTCGGAATGTGTGGTGTAGAACCTCCAAATCGACTAGTTTCCCAGTCAACGGGAACATTTTCTGCGCACGCCAGAAAAGTATCATAGCTTGGGGCTATGCAAAGACATTTCCAACCATTGCTGTTCCGAGCGACAAGTGCAACTCCGCTAGGCTCTGTGTTTGTCCATGCGGCGTCTATTGCGAGTATGACAGTCATATCGAATCCAGACTAAGCTAAATTGTCTAACGATCAGAATCAGCCGAGGCTTCCTATCCTATTCTTTCTTAATCAATGTGGCAAAAGTAATTTTTTCAGCGCCGTGCTTGTTTCTTATCTTGTCCATGACCTCGTCAATTCGTTCATTCTTGTCATTTCTCACGTTGTCTTCCATCTGATCAAAAAGTGACAACTGGCCATAAGAGCAGACTTCATGAAATCCGGAGATGCTGATTCCGATTAGCCTTACCGGATGGAACCTGTTCCATATCTGTTCAAGCAGACTGCAACCAGCCTGGTAAATTTCCTTGGTGGTGTGAGTTGCCGGGACGGTTGCCTGTTTGGTAATGACTTTAAAATCCGAATATTTCAGGGTGATATGAACTGTACGGCCTTTTTTGTCGTACCTTCTTGCGGTCATGCCAATATCATCGGCAAGCTCCATAAGAACCAGCTTTGCTTTTTCGATGTCAGATACATCTTCCGGCAAAGTTGTTGAGCGCCCTATGGACTTCATGTCTTCAACTGTATGGGCAACGACAGGTGAATCGTCTATCCCGTTGGCGCGCAGATAAATTTCCTGTCCACTCTTGCCGAAAGCACGGATAAGGTGGTCTTTGTCGGATTTTGCAAGATCCCCTATCGACTTCACGCCTATGCGGTTGAGCTTTTCAGCCGTTTTAGCGCCGATCCCATACATTTCATTGACCGGAAGCGGCCAGAGTTTTTGGGGAATGTCATGTTGCCACAGCTCGGTGATACCGAGGGGCTTCTTCATTTCAGCGGCCATTTTTGCAAGGAACTTGTTTTCGGCAATTCCGATCGAGCACCATAGTCCGAGTTTTCCCTTGATTTCATCCATGATGCTTTTCGCAGCCGTCAGAGGATCACCAAATAGACCTTGGCAGCCGGTCATATCCAGCCAGGCCTCATCAATGCTGTTTTGTTCCATGACAGGCGTATAGCTCGAAAGCAGTTCCATGACCTCTTCTGATTTCTGCTGATAGAAATGATGATCCGGCGGAACCAGGATCAGTCGGGGACATAGCTTTAAAGCTTCATGCAGGACCATGGCAGTTTTGACTCCAAATGACCTTGCCACATAGTTTGCTGCGAGAATAATCCCTGAACGCTTCTTTGGGTCACCGGCGACAGCAGCTGGCACTCCAACAAGGGAATCATTTCTTGTCATCTCGCAACTTATGAAAAAGGCGTTCATGTCAACCAGAAATATGACCTTTTGCATAGGCACTAAAAACAAGCACTGTTTATCCGGTTTCAAGGAACTACTTCTTTTTATAAACATTCAATCCTATTTTTATGTCATCTTTTTCAGGGATGGAAATATTCCCTTCGGTAGATGAAATGATAATGGTCTTTCCTGACGACGAAGGACCAAATTCTTTTGTAAGGTCGACCTTAATGGTCAGGATATTGTCCTCCACCTTCATTTCTACATTTTTCATTCTTCACACTCCTAGTTTTTTTGCCATTATATAACATCTTTGATTCAAGGATAACCCATCCTATTTCCCCTCTTCTCACCCCGCAGATGAATTAATTTCTTTCCACTCCCGACGTTTCCCGATTCGTTCCGGTAAGTAAGAGGAGTGGAGGATCGAGCCTTGAGTAGAAAAAACGCTATCCCAACGCCTCGAACAGGTCCAGAAGCACTGCACCGGCAGGGCATCGACGGGCAAGAGATTTCCAATCTGGCTGAAGTGACCACCCGACAGATCGACGACGCTTCCGGTAAGTAATACAAAAACCAATGTGAGGTGGAAGATGCCGGTTAAATCGCTTCATCCATGCAATCGCCCAGGATGCCCCCGGCTGACGCGCGAGCGGTTTTGCGGTGAACACGCACTTGAAGCCGCAACTGAGAGTGAGAGGGCCAGAGAGACGGCGGCACAGCGCGGGTATGACCATCGTTGGAGCAAGATCAGGATCATGAAGTTAAACCGCGATCCCTTGTGCGAGAGATGCCTCGCCATGGGCAGAGAGGTGCCGGCCATGCTGGTTCATCACAGGGACAGGAACCCGAAGAACAACGCGGCTGAGAATCATGAGTCGTTGTGCATGGAATGCCACGACCGGGAACATGTCCATGACCGCTTCAAGCCACGGAGGGAGGGCGGTGTAAATCTCTGGAATAATGGAGGAAATAACCGCGCCGGCAGTCACGCGCGAGTTTTTCAGAAATGAGGGACAGGGGGTAAATGATAGAAATCGAGAACGTCAGCATCAGAAAACTGAAGCCCGCCGCGTACAATCCGAGAAAAATCGACGGCGCCACCCTGGATCGTCTGGCCAGGGGAATGGAGGAATTCGGGATCGTCGATCCGATCATCATCAACAAGGACGGGACCGTGATCGGCGGGCATCAACGAATCAAGGCGGCGGAAAAACTGGGACTGTCGGAGGTCCCCTGTGTGCGTCTCGACCTGGACAAAACAAAAGAGAAGACCCTCAACCTGGCCCTCAACAAAATAAGCGGCGAATGGGATATGGGTCTCTTGAAAGACCTTCTGATCGAGCTCGATTCCGGCGCTTTCGATATCGAATTGACCGGCTTTTCGGCGAAGGAGCTCGAGAAACTCATGGTCCGAAATACCGTCGAGGACGACTTCGACGCTGAGGCGGAGGCCGCGAAGATCAAGAAGGCCGTCGCCAAGCCGGGTGAGGTCTGGGTCATGGACCGCCATAGACTCTGCTGCGGGGATGCCACCAACCCACAGGATTACGAAAAACTGATGGCGGGCGCCACGGCCGATCTCGTCTGGACGGACCCGCCTTACGGTGTCAGCTATACCAACAAGACCGATTGGATCAACAACAAGAGGAAGGGCACGAGCCACAATCCTATTGCCGGCGACAACCTGCGGGGCGGAGGCCTCCAGAGGCTGCTCGAGGACGCCTTCAAGAACACGGCGGCCCACAGCAAACCCGGAGCGTGCGTGTATGTGGCCCACGCCGATATCAACACGGCCGAATTCCGGGGTGCCCTCACAAGGGCCGGTATCTACGTCAGCCAGACCCTGGTGTGGGTAAAAAGCGGCGCCGTGCTGTCGAGGAACGATTACAACTGGAAGCACGAGCCGATCCTCTATGGCTGGAACGAGGGGGCGGGCCATTATTTTTCGCAGAACTTCACAGAAACATCCGTGATCGACGATGATCTCGACCTCGACAAAATGAAAAAGGAGGACCTTATCGCCCTTCTGAAGGAGCTGCGATCGGCACAACCGGAGACGGTCCTGCGCGAGGATCGCCCGACAAAGAACGCCCTGCACCCGACGATGAAGCCCATCGCCCTGGTCGCGAGGATGATCCGCAACAGCACGCGGCCAGACCCCTCGCAGATCGTCCTGGACCCGTTCATGGGATCCGGGACGACACTCATGGCAGCCGAGCAGACCGGCAGGACAGCATACGGCATCGAACTGGATCCCGTTTATTGCGACGTCATCTGCAAACGATGGGAGGCCTTTACGGGAAAGGTGGCGAAGAGAGAAAACGATGCCAGGACGTAAACCGAAACCGGCGAACCTCCTGACGCTGGAAAAAGGCACCCTTTACGGCGTTCAGAGGGAACGCGTCGAGAATGAACCCAGAGCCGAACGCCATATCGTCCCCAAGTGTCCGACGAGATTCTCCAGGGAGGAAAGAAGGGAATGGCGATTTTTCGCCTCCATCCTGAAAAACTACGGTCTGCTGACCATAGCCAATGCACCGATTCTCGAACTGCTGGCGACCGACATGGCCCAGTACAAGGAATGCGCCGCCAAGGTGGCGGAAACCGGCATCATTATCAGGAGTCCCCAGAACTTCCCGATCTACAACCCCTACTGGACCGCGGTGAACAAACTGGAGGAAAAAATACACAAATGCCTGGCGGAACTCGGACTCTCGAGTTCGTCGCTGGCCAGGATAGGCGCCCTGATCGTGAAGAGCAACAAGGAAAAAGACGGATACTTCGAGGATTGACGATAATGGTGAACACGATCATCAAAAAAGTGAAATTGTCGGAGCTCAAGCCCCATCCCGACAACCCAAGAAAAATCAGCCGGGAGAACATGGATCGTCTCGTCAAATCGCTCCAGGAATTTCCGGAGATGCTCGAAATCAAGGAAATCGTTGTGGACGAAACCATGACGATCATCGGCGGGAACATGCGTTACGCCGCCCTCAAGAAAATGGGCCGGGAGCAATGCAAGGCGAAGATCGTCACAGGGCTCACGGAGGATCAGAAACGCGAGTATATCATCAAAGACAACATAGCCCTGGGGGAGTGGGAAAAAACCATCATCGCCAAAAAATACAGCGATCTCGACCTTAAAACCTGGGGCATTGACCTGCTTGGCGCCTCGATGGGAAAAGAGGAGCTGAGGGCTGCGATTTTGACGGAAAAGGAGCGCAAAGAGGCAGCCAAAACGGTTGATGCGATTTCGAAAGCCCTGTCCGAGAAGATCAAGACGATAACCGCCGAGGACCCGAAGCGGATAAACAGCGCCATCTGCATCGTCGTCCAGAACGGCCGAGGCAATGATGTCATGGTCCTGGCGGATCCGAACGCCAAAGACATCATCGCCGAGTTGAAACGATACGCCGACGCCGGTGAACATTCGCCTCTCGAATGTTTAATGAGGGCGCTGACATGAGAACGGCGCTCCGCATCATCAACGAGGCCATGGCCGCCCATAAGAAAGCATGTCTGGCATTCTCCGGCGGGTCGGACAGCGTTTTGTTGATGGATCTCATTTTCAGACACACGGAACACCGGCCGGTCGTCGTGTTCGCCGACTCCCAGATGGAATACCCGGAAACGGAGGCCTTCTGCCGGAAGGTATGTGGGCATTACGGCGCCGAGCTCCATGTCGCCAAGGCAACCCATACCCCGGAGCAGCAATGGAGACGATACGGATGGCCGATGATGGGGAAGATCGCGGCGAGGAAATGGATGCAGCGGCATAAGCACCGGCCGCTCGGGTTCAAGATCGATGTCTCGACGTGCTGCCGGATGATGAAGATCGCGCCGGCCAGGAGGTTGGCAAAGAAGCTTGACTGCACTCTTCAGTTCACCGGGGTCCGGGGAGCGAGCGACGACATCCTCCGCGGACTCCGGGCCATAAAAGACGGTGCCACCCACTACGTCAAAGCCGACGACCTGACGATCTGCAACCCGCTTACCGGCTGGACGGACACCATGGGCCGTCGCTACCGGGACAAGTACGATCTCCCGATTCATCCGTCCAAGGCCCGAGGAGCCGTCACGATCGGCTGCGTCTGCTGCGGAGGCGGATCCCAATTCACTATCAGCGCCTTTCGACTGCTCAGGCGCACATGGCCGGAGGCATGGTGGAAATATATCGTCGAGACAGGCATGGGCGAGATCATCCTTGCCATCAAATACGACACCCATATCGATACGGTAAGAGAATCCATCGATTCCCTGGGAGGCTTGGAAACGGTCGCTAGGGAGCGCCCGTGGATTTTTGATTATACTGCAGCGGACCCGCTGCCGGGATATGAAAAATGAGAAGGTCCGTAAATTGAAATCAACAGGATCAATGATGTTCACAGCTAAACTATTTCCGACGATACTGATTATTTTGGATGTTCTGGCGGCGGTCATGTATGTACCGTCCGGTGATTGGCGGCATGTCGTTTACTGGCTGGCCGCGGCGATTTTGACTTTTACGGTGACGTATTGACGGGATACGAGAAATGGGAAAAAACGAATTTTTGTACTTTGGCACCCTGACCCCAAGGCAGCAACTGAACGACCTGATGCATAAGTACGCGCAGAGAAATCATATTCCTTATGAAGAAAGCTGGGTCGAACTCGATCATCGCTACTACAGGCGTCATAACATCGCGATTTTCGTAGAACGCAAAAGACACAGGGAAAAAACGAATATGCGTCTGAGCATCACGGAATTTCTGGATTTAACAGGAAGACTCACCGCGGCGATAGAGATCGGGCATGAGATGACTGAGGGAATACCGATGGAGAAACACCATGCCTTTTAATTTGGAAAAAGCGGAATGGGTGAAAAACTTCATTGAAACCTATTGCACGTATTCCAAAGGTGAATGGGCCGGCAAGCCATTCAGGCTCTTGCCATGGCAATGGGAAGACCTCTTGAAACCTCTGTTCGGAACGCTGAATGACGACGGGACCAGGCAATACCGCACCGCCTACGTCGAGATCCCCAAGAAAAACGGCAAATCGGAATTCTGCGCCGCCATAGGCCTTTACATGCTGACCAACGACGGGGAAAAGGGCGCCGAGGTCTACTGTGCGGCCGCAGACCGCGAACAGGCGAGCATCGTCTACCAGGCAGCCTCGGCCATGGTCCGCAACTCTGCCGGCCTCTCCAGGCATCTCAAATGCCTGGATTCACGCAAGCGGATCATCTACCGGAAGAACAACAGCTATTTCCAGGTCCTCTCCTCCGAATCGTACACAAAGCATGGTCTCAACCCGTCATGCGTCATCGTCGACGAAATCCATGCGCACCCCAACGATGAACTCTGGAACGTCTTGACGGCGGGGACGGATTATGCCCGCAGGCAGCAGATCGTCTTGGTCATCACCACGGCCGGCATATACGACAAAAACTCCATCTGGTGGCGTCTGCGCTCGAAAGCGATTCAGGTCGGAAAAGGCATCATACAGGATCCCCGGTTCCTGCCGGTCCTATATCTGGCGGACCCGGAAAAGGACGATCCGGATGACGAGGACCTCTGGAAGCGGGTGAACCCGTCCTTGGGACAGATCTTCACTCTCGACAAGATCCGGCAGGACTACAACGAGGCCAAGCAAAACCCGGTGGACTTCCAGAATTTCCTTCGCTTCCGGCTGAACATCCCCGTCAAGCAGCTCTCGCGGTGGATGCCCATGGACAAGTGGGACAAGTGCAACTCCGAGCCCGACCTTGAGTTGCTTCGCGGCCGCAAGTGCTTCGGGGGCTTGGACCTGTCATCCAAAATCGACCTGGCGGCCTTCGTCCTGGTTTTCCCGCCGGATGACAAGGACGGTGTTTTTGACATCCTGTGCCGCTTCTACTGCCCGGAAGAAGGAATCCTCAAGCGCTCTCAAACCGACCGCATCCACTATGACCTATGGCAGGATCAAGGTTTTTTAACCGCGACGCCGGGCAACGTCATCGACTATGCGTGGATCGAGAAGGACATCCTGGATACCGCGAAGGAATATCAGCTCTGCCAGATCGGGTTCGACTCGTGGAACGCCCAGGCGACGGCTACCCGGATCATGGATGAATTGAATCCGACGGGCAATGAAGAAGGGTTCCAGATGGTCGAGGTGCGCCAGGGGGCAAAGTCATTCAACGAACCCGCCAAGGATCTGCTCGTTCATGTCATGACGGAAAAGGTGCGGCACGGGGGCCATCCGGTGCTCCGGTGGTGCGCCGACAACCTTGTCATGAGGTCCGATCCCAACGGTAATGTAGCGCCGGACAAAGAAAAGGCGACAGAGAAGATAGACGGCATGGTTGCGCTGATCATGGCCTGGGGACGGGCGATGTTTGGAAACGACGAAACACAATCGGTGTACGAGACCAGGGGGGTTGTATGCTTATGAGTAAAGAGGGTTCTGATAAGAGATCCGTATCTGACCCACCGACCAAGCCACTGCTGCGGATTGATGAAGTGGCGGCATATTTTGATGTCCACCCGCGCACAATCCGTCTGTGGATCGAGCATGGACATTTAAGCGCCGAACGGCTTGCCGGATCCATACGCGTAACGCGCGAGTCAATCATCAATTTTCGCCTCAAAGGACGAGAAGACTGAAAAAAGTGTGAAATATCTGAACATTTGTAAAAATCCTGCAGTGTCAATACTTTTTAAAACCTGACATACTTCCACCATGGATTCATAACTGATTAATAAGATAGCGGCTCAAAGTGAGAATATTACAGCGGCTCAAAAAAACAGCTCAGTATTTCCGCAACCTCGGCGTCGATGATCCCAAGGCTTGGGATCCTTCGCTTTGGAATCTCTACGGCGCGCAATCCCTCTCGGGTGAAACCGTCACTGAGCAGTCCGCCCTCACCTATTCCGCTGTCTGGAATGCGGTCACCCTGATAGCCGGAACCATCGCCAGCCTTCCTCTTCACCTCATGCAAATGAAAGCGGAAAAAAAGAGGATCGCCGCTGACAGGGTCATGTATAGGGTCCTTCACGACCAGGCCAACCCGTTTATGACGGCCAAGGCATTTCGGGAAACGCTCATGGGCCACATCCTGCTGTGGGGTAACGGCTACGCGGAAAAGGTGATCAACGGATACGGGGAACTGGTCCAGCTCTGGCCCATTGCGCCGAATCTGGTGACGCCCATGTGGCGGGACGGTGACATTTTGTACCGTGTGAAGGTCGGCAAAGAAGACAAGTATTTCACCAGGGATAAAATACTGCACGTCCCCGGCATCGGCTTCGACGGTCTCATGGGCTATTCGGTGGTCGCCATGGCCAGGAAGTCGATCGGCCTCGGCATGGCCATGGAAACGTTCGGATCCCTCTACTTCGGCAACGGAACGCATCCGGGGGTTATCGTCAGCCACCCGAACCAGCTCTCAGCCGCCGCGCACGCAAACCTGAAGAAGTCTCTCACCGAGGGCTATTCAGGCCTCGGACAGTCACACCGACTGTTACTGCTCGAAGAGGGCATGAAACTCGAAAAAGTGGGCGTGCCGCCGGAAGACGCCCAGTTCCTGGAAAGCCGCCAGTTTCAAATACCCGAGATAGCCCGCTGGTTCAACCTTCCGCCGCACAAACTCAAGGACCTGACCCGATCGTCCTTCAACAACATCGAATCGGAGCAGCGGTCTTTCTATACGGACACATTACTGCCCTGGCTCGTCACTCTCGAACAGAACTATAACATGCAGCTCTTGACGGACAGCGACAGGGCGCTCTCGGGCCGGGGCAGGCTTTACTACAAACACGTTGTCGAGGGCATATTGAGAGCCGATGCCGCCGGTCGCGGGGCTTTTTACCGGGAGATGTTCAACATCGGCGCCTTTTCCATAAACGAGATCAGACAACTCGAAGACAAGGACCCAATAGAGGGCGGGGACATCCATCTGGTGCCCATGAATATGACGCCGCTGCAAAATGCCGGGAAACTCGATCAGGCGTTGGAACCTAAGCGGCCCATGCCCAAAGACAACAAGGGAGGCGAGGACCAATGAAATGGTACGAGATCAAAAGCAAGGCGGAGAAAGCCGAGATATGGATTTACGATCAGATCGGGGAAGATTTCTGGACCGGAGGCGGCACCACCGCAAAGGCCTTTCAGAAAGAGCTTTCTGCGGTCGCCGCTTCGCAGATCGATCTGCACATCAACAGCCCGGGAGGTGAAGTCTTCGACGGCATCACCATCTACAACCTTCTCAAGCAGCACCCGGCGACGATCACAACCTATATCGACGGCATCGCGGCGTCCATCGCCTCGGTCATCGCCCTCGTAGGCGACAAGGTGGTTATGGCCGAAAACGCCCTTTACATGATGCACAACCCATCCGGGATGGTTGTGGGAAACGCCGATGACATGAGGAGTATGGCCGATGTCCTCGACAAAGTGCGAGGGAGCATGCTGAAGGTCTACTCAGGGAAAAGCGGCAAAGAGGATCAAGACATCGTTCCCC
>Ga0302246_1000250_pt1 | contig 52617 bp, 51 predicted proteins | sample AAG_UR_Trp_MG_FD_193533 | JGI IMG/M metagenome (GOLD analysis project Ga0302246, IMG submission 193533) | Enriched activated sludge microbial communities from anaerobic digester in WTTP, New Holstein, Wisconsin, United States - AAG_UR_Trp | ecosystem: Engineered > Bioreactor > Anaerobic >... | reverse complement strand
GTGCGCTCGGCGACGTAGAGCATGGCGCGCAGCGCCTTGTCGTCCTTGCCTGCAAGCGACACGGTCAGCATGAACACCTTCTCGCCGTTGAACTGGCAGGTGGCGACCTCTTCAACGGGAACGCGAATCTGGTATTCGCTGGCGTTGACGTACTGCTGCATGATGCGGGCGCCCTTGAGCGGGAGCGTCAGCGGAGGGATGCTGGCGGGGTCGACACCGGGGTTCTTGTCCACGTATGCCTTGGCGTAGCTGTCGAACTGGGGGCCGCCCTTGACCTGGATGCTGTCACGGGTGGCGGGGCGCAGCGCATAGGCGAGCGCGGAGAGGGTGAAGACCTGCTTCTGCCCGACGATGCAACTCCAGCGGTCACGGTAGAGCAGGGGGTCGTAGAACCAGATGCTGTCGTCACCGGCGCGGCAGGCGGCGATTTCGCCTTCGGCGTCGTTGCCCCACGGGTGCACTTCGGTGACTTCAAGCTCGTTCTCGAGCCCTTCCAGCAGCGGCAGGGCACTGACGGGCTGGTAGTTCTCGCCGTTCTGGTCGCCACGGATGATGAGTCCGGCGCGGCAGGGCTCTGTGGCAGGCCATGCCATGAGCACGGTGTGCCCGTCGGGGGTGTGCGACTGCCACGCTTCGCGGGTGCCGCCTTCATTGGCGATGGTCTGGACGAGACCCTTCACGGTTTCGTCGGGATTTTCAACGAGAGCGCGCCACTTGTCGCCGAGACCTTCAAAATGCTTGAGCATGGTTTTCCTTGTCGGTTGCGTAGTTGGGGGCGCGCTCAGAACATCAGCGAGCGCAGCGCGCCCACGAAACCGGCGTAAAGCCGGGTTGTTACGCCTGCATGCTGATGCGTTGCGGCATCGGGAGTCATGCCGAGACGCTGGCGCAGCAACGTATACGCGCGGTCGAAACGCTCAAGATGTTTGCGTCGCCGTCTGGCGTCGCGCTCTGTGATGCGTTCAAGCCTGCGCATGGCAGCGTCGTGGCGCTGCCGGAGATGTTCAATATCATCCATCACGAACCTCATTGCGTCCCGCGTCCAGTCCTCCCCCGGGTGTCGCATTGCGACATAGCTGTATGCAGGTCGTGAATATATTTGAACAAAATATGGTGCGAGAGTGTAGCCTCGCCCCGCCCCCGTGTCAATTGTGCTGCAAGCGAAAATGCACATGACCGGAGGCGACGAAAAGATGTGATTTCTTGGGTGGTTCGCCGCAAGCCTGCCTGACGCTGCCATGCCCTGCCTGGGCGAATGAGGTGCGAGAGCGGATGACGTGCCATCCGGCCTTTCCGGTGTCACGACTGGGTCCCCCTGCGCGGCGCTGCCTGTCCCACGAGAAAGGGCGCGGGTTGCCCCGCGCCCTCATGGTGTCAGCTAGTTGCGGTCGCGTCCGCCGTCGCGGCGTCCGCCATCGCGGCGACCACCGTCACGTCCGCCATCACGGCGACCGTCACGACCGCCGTCGCGGCGACCATCGCGCCCGCCGTCACGGCGTCCGCCTTCGCGGGGACCGGAGGGGCGAGCGGTGTCTTCGGGCTTCCATTCGATGCCCTGCTCTTCAAGCAGGACGGCCTTGCGGCTGGCGCGGATGCGGTCGCCGTTGATCTCGATGACCTTCACGACCATGTCCTCGCCGAGGCGGGCCACGTCGGACGCCTGCTCGACCCTGTTGGTGTCAAGCTGCGAGATGTGCACGAGGGCTTCGAGGTTGGGCAGGATTTCGACGATGGCGCCGATTTCGAGGACCTTGCGCACCTTGCCGGTGTAGTTCTTGCCGATGTCGGCGCGCTGGTCGTAGTACTGCACCATCTCGCGGGCCATTTCCATGGCTTCGAGCGTGGGCGCGAAGATGGAGACGCGGCCGCTGTCCTCGATGTCGATGGACGCGCCGGTGGTGGCGGTGATGGCCTTGATGTTCTTGCCGCCGGGGCCGATGATGATGCGGATGATGTCGGGGTTGACGAACACCTCGGCATGCTGCGGCGCGTAGGCGGAAAGTTCGGCACGGGGGGCTTCGAGAACCTTGCCCATCTCGCCGAGGATGTGCAGGCGCGCATCACGGGCCTGCTGCATGGCGCGGGCCATGACATCGGTGGGCAGTCCCTTGACCTTGATGTCCATCTGGACAGCCGTGATGCCTTCGCTGGTACCGGCTATCTTGAAGTCCATGTCGCCGAGGGCGTCTTCGTCACCGAGGATGTCGGTGAGCACCACGTACTGGTCGCCTTCCTTGATGAGGCCCATGGCCACACCGGCCACAGGGGCGGTGATGGGCACACCGGCGTCCATCAGCGAGAGGCAACCGCCGCAGACGGCGGCCATGGACGACGAACCGTTGGATTCCATCGTCTCGGCGACCACGCGCAGGGTGAAGGGAAAGTCTTCGCCGAGGGGCAGGATGGGACGCAGGGCCTTTTCGGCCAGTGCGCCGTGGCCGATTTCGCGGCGGGAGACGCGCACGGGCTTCACTTCACCCACGCAGTAGGGGGCGAAGTTGTAGTGCAGCATGAAGCGCTTGGTGACGTCGCCGGTCAGCGAGTCCATGCGCTGTTCGTCGGTGGAACTGCCGAGGGTGGCCACGACCAGCGACTTGGTCTCGCCGCGCGCGAACAGGGCGGAACCATGGGCGCGGGGCAGGATGCCCGCTTCGATGAGAATGGGGCGAACGGTGGTGGTGTCGCGACCGTCGATGCGGCGGCCTTCGCGCACGATGCGTTCGCGCACGATGCGCTTCTCAAGCGCAGAGAGGATGTCGCCCACGGCGCGCAGCGGAGTGGTGTCTTCGGCGTAGGCGGGGTCGGCCACAAGGGCCTCCATCACCTTCTCCTTGACGGCCTTGCGGGCATCCTTGCGGGCCATCTTCTCGGGAATGCGAAGGGCTACGTCAAGGTCTGCGGTGGCAAGGGCGGCCACACGTGCGGCAAGGTCTGCATCTTCGACCGGTGCGGTGAACTCGCGCTTGGCCTTGCCAGCCATCTCGCGCAGCTTCAGCTGTGCGTCGATGAGGGGCTGGATTTCCTTGTGACCCCATTCGAGGGCTTCGACGATGACCGCTTCGGGCACGAAGCTGGCTTCGCCTTCGACCATCACCACGGCATCACGCGAGGCGGCGAGCACGATGTTGAGGTCGCTGCGCTCCATCTCCTTGATGGTGGGGTTGATGACGAACTGACCGTCGATGCGACCGATGCGCGCACCGGCGACCGGGCCGTCGAACGGGATGGACGACAGGCCGAGTGCGGTGGAGGCGCCGGTGACGGCGAGCACGTCGGAGTCGTTGTTCTGGTCGGAGGAGATGACGTTGGCGAGCACCTGCACCTCATCCTTGAGGCCCTTGGGGAAGAGCGGACGGATGGGGCGGTCGATGAGGCGGGAGACGAGGGTCTCGCGCTCGCTGGGGCGGCCGATCTCGCGGCGGAAGAAGCTGCCGGGGATGCGGCCGGCGGCGTACATCTTCTCGGAGTATTCGACGGTGAGCGGGAAGAAGCCGAGGTCGCGGTCAGTGGCTTGCGAGCACGCGGTGACGAGCACCACGGTACCGCCGCACTGTATCCACACGGCACCATCGGCCTGATTGGCGAGGCGACCTGTCTCGAAGACGATCTCCTTGCCGCCGACAGTGGCGGTGACGCGCATGGCGTTGAATATATTGGTCATGTTGTTTCCTCTCCGTCTGCGAAGGGGATTCCGGGGAGAAGGTCGGGCTTTCCGGACGGCGTCCGTGCGGCCCTCTTCCCGGACCCCCCTTACCGAAGACGTGTTGTATCGGCGCGTGCCGATGTTTCGACGGAGGAGGGGGGCCGTGCGGCCCCCCTCTGGACGAACCTGCTACTTTCTCAGACCGAGCTTCTCGATGAGGGCACGGTAACGCTGGACGTCCTTCTTCTTGAGGTAGTTCAGCAGCTTGCGGCGCTGACCAACCAGCTTCAGAAGGCCGGTGCGCGAGTGGTAGTCCTTCTTGTGGACCTTGAAGTGGCCGGTAAGCTGTTCGATGCGGGCGGTGAGCAGGGCGACCTGCACTTCAGGAGAGCCGGTGTCGCCTTCGTGCTTTGCGTGTGCGTCGATGACGGCCTTTTTTGCTTCGATGTCCATAACCACAGCTAGTTCCTCCGATGTTGGGCGTTAACTCCACAGTCCCCGGAGTACGGCCCAGACCTGTCTGCCACCTACGATGGCCGTTTCGACAAGAGCCACGGGCACCTCGCGCGTGTCGAGCAGTATCGCCTTCACACCTTCCATGAATGGCATGTCCGCCACCATCTCGGGTTGATAGGGCAGTGGTATCCCGTTGCGTACGCTCGCCTCCTGCTGGAGGCTGATGCCGACCTTTGGCCAGTGCGGCAACGCGTGCGTGATGGGGATGACCCGCTCTGCGAGGCGTCCGGGTTCTGCGAGCACGGCATCAAGGGTATGCGCCATGTCCAGTCCGAACGGATGACTGTACTCCCGGGTCAGTTCCGTAAGCACGGCGCCGCACCCTAGACGTATCCCCAAGCTGTGGGCCAGGGACCGTATGTAGGTGCCGGAACTGCATCTTACCCGGAAACGTACATGCGGCAGGTCGCACCATACGACCTCCGCAAGGGAAATTTCGACGGTCTTCGTCTTCACCGGGGTCTCGCGGCCTGCACGCGAAAGCTTGTACAGGGGCTGGCCCTGATGCTTTGCGGCAGAATAGGGGGGCACCTCCTGCTCGGAGGAACCCAGCCACGAGTCGACGATGGCGCGCACGTCGGCTTCTGTCACATGGTGCCAGGGCGCGGTGGCTGTCACCGTACCTTCGGCGTCCCAAGTGTCGGTCGTCTCGCCAAGGCGCAGGGTGCCTGCATACACCTTCTCGCCATCGGCCATGAGGTGACCTGAAATTTTCGTCGCATGTCCCAGCAGGACGAGCAACACACCACCAGCCATGGGGTCGAGAGTCCCCGCATGACCTATCTTCTTCTGACCCAGCCGCTTCACCTTCGAGATGCACTGGGCCGACGAGGGGCCACTGGGCTTGTCCAGCACCAGCAGACCATGCTGCTGTACGGGCATCTGGTCAAACATACAGTGACGCTCCATCACCGTCCAGCCCGAGTTGTTCGCCTAGGGCTGCAACGACTTGCCGTGAGGCTTCTTCCGGCGGCAAGGACATTTCCACGCCCGCCGCGTTCCGGTGCCCGCCTCCGCCGAAGTGTGCGGCCACGGCGCGCACATCATCAGGCCCGGTGGAACGCAGGCTGACCTTCGACCCTTCCGGACCGTTGCCGCGCACCATGACCGAGACGCGCACCCCCCGCACCTTGCGCATCTGGGAGGCCCAGCCTTCGAGGTCGGCACGTCGTGCGCCGCATGACTCGATGAGCGCATCGGGAATGACCGATATAGCCACTGTGCCGTCGAACGCAAGACGCATCTCCTGCATGAGCCTGCCCCACAACTGCATCCGGGCGAAAGACCACTGATTGTCGTGCCGTTCGGTGAGGGCCGCCACATCCAGCCCGTTGCCTACGATTTCGGCGGCAAGGGACAGGACTCGGGCCGAGGTGTTGCCGAACGAGAACGACCCGGTGTCGGAGACAAGGGCGAGATAGAGGCATTCGCCGAGGGCACCGGCGAGGGGCTGGCCCAGCGCGAGGGCGATCTCGGCCACCATTTCGCCGGTGGCTGCCCGCTGGGGTTCGACCCAGTTGTCGACGGTGCCGAAGAGGGGATTGCCCTGATGGTGGTCGATGTTGATGGACGGTAGGTCGGCAAGCGGGGCACGCAGTGCCTCGCCGGGGCGTTTCTCGTCACCGCAGTCCAGCACGATGGCAAGCCTGGGCTGAAAGGGCAGTTCATCGAAAGATGTGTACACCTGACCGGGCAGGGGAACCCATGAGAGGTGCGAAGGCACACCGGACACGTTGCAGAGGCAGAAGCGCTTGCCAAGAGTCGCCAGCACGTGGCCCATGGCACCGAGTGAACCGATGGCGTCGCCATCGGGATTGGCATGGGTGGTGATGAGGATGTCGTCCGCGTCGCGGAGAAGGGCGGCTATGCGAGCCTGTGGTTCCTGCATGGTATGTCCGGGGGCGGTCAGTCGGCCGCGAAGATTTCAATGTCGCTGTAGACCATCTCTTCGGGACAGACGGCCTCCATCATGGCGAGGCATTTGTCGAGACGGCTCTGTAGGTGCTGGTGGCTGTTGCTGACGGAGACTACCGCGAGACGCAGCATGGTGAGGGAGTCTTCTGTTTCGACTTCGGCGATGGCCACGTTGAAGGTGTTGCGCACCTTCTGCTTGAGGCTGTTGGCGATGCGCCGCTTGCCCTTGAGCGAGTCGTTGCCGTGCAGGCGGTATTCTACGGTCAGTACACCAAGAACCATGGTTCATCCGGTGTGGGGCGCATGGTGGCGTGCATTGCAGCACATGCCGTGGCGCACCCGCTGTCATCGGGGGTGGAGACGGGCTCCACCCCCGTAACAAGCACTACAGTGTAGCGGCCTCTTCGACCATTTCGAAGGCTTCGATGACGTCGCCGACCTTGATGTCGTTGAAGTTCTCGAGGCCCATGCCGCACTCGTAGCCCTTCTGCACGTCGCGGACGTCGTCCTTGAAGCGCTTGAGGGACGTGATCTTGCCCGTGTAGACGACCACACCGTCGCGCAGCAGGCGCACACCCGCGTTGCGGGTGACCTTGCCGTCGGCCACGTGACAACCGGCGATGACGCCGATCTTGGGCACGCTGAAGGTCTCGCGCACTTCGGCCTGACCGAGGTACACTTCGCGCTGCACCGGGGCGAGCATGCCCGCCATGGCGCTCTTGATCTCATCCACGAGCTTGTAGATGATGTCGTAGAAGCGGATGTCCACGTTCTCCTGTTCGGCGATGTCCTTGACCTTGGAGGTCGGGCGGACGTTGAAGCCGATGATGATGGCGTCGGAGGCCGATGCCAGCAGGATGTCGGATTCGGTGATGGCACCGGCACCGCCGTGGATGATGTTGATCTTGACCTTCTCGGTGCTGAGCTTGCGCACGGCCTCGCTGATGGCCTCGAGCGTGCCCTGCACGTCGGCCTTGAGAACGAGGTTGAGCGTGAGCGCTTCGGCGGCGTCGGCACGGCGCGACAGGAAGGTTTCGAGGGTGACCTTCGATTCCTTGGCGAGTTCGCGCTCGCGCTGCTTGACGGCGCGGCTTTCGGCGATGCGGCGGGCGACCTTGTCGTCGGCTACGCTCACGAACTCCTCGCCGGCTTCGACGACACCGTCAAAGCCCTGCACCTCGACCGGAGTCGAGGGACCGGCTTCCTTCACCTTGCGGCCCTGGTCGTCGAACATGGCGCGCACGCGGCCTGCGAACACGCCGCAGACGAAGGCGTCGCCCTGACGGAGAGTGCCTTCCTGCACCAGCACCGTGGCGAGAGGGCCACGGCCCTTGTCGAGCTTGGCCTCGACGACGTGACCACGGGCGGCCTTGTCGGGGTTGGCCTTCAGTTCGAGGATTTCGGCCTGAATGGCGATGAGTTCGAGCAGTTCGTCGAGACCTTCGCGGGTCTTTGCCGAGACCTTGGCGAAGATGGTATCGCCACCCCAGTCTTCCGCCACGAGACCCAGTTCGGACAACTCGCGGATGACGCGGTCGGGGTTTGCCCCTTCCTTGTCCATCTTGTTGACGGCGACCATGATGGGCACGCCCGCAGCCTTCGAGTGGTTCACGGCTTCGCGGGTCTGCTCCATGACGCCGTCATCGGCGGCGACGACGAGCACGACGAGGTCGGTGATCTGGGCACCACGTGCGCGCATGGCGGTGAACGCCTCGTGACCGGGCGTGTCGAGGAACACGATCTCGCCCTTCTTGGTGGTCACATGGTAGGCACCGATGTGCTGGGTGATGCCGCCCGCTTCGCCAGCCGTCACGTTGGACTTGCGGATGGCGTCGAGGAGGGAGGTCTTGCCGTGGTCGACGTGACCCATGATGGTGACGACCGGAGGCCGGGTGACCAGCGTCTCGGGCGCGTCCTCTTCCTTGGGCACGAGGTAGTCGTCTTCCGAGAAGCCGACCTTCTCCACTTCGTAGCCGAACTCTCCGGCAACGACAGTTGCCGTATCGATGTCGAGCGACTGGTTGATCGTCGCCATGACGCCGAGACCGAAGAGCACCTTGATGATCTCGTTGGCCTTGAGACCCATCTGGTGGGCCATGTCGGCCACGCGGATGGCCTCGTCGACCTTGATCTTGCGCTTGACGGCCTTCAGCGGCTGGGTCGCGGCGGGACGTACGTCCTTCTTGCCGCGCTTGCCCCGGCCGCGGGGGCCGCGCATCACGTCGTCATCGCTGCGACCACGAGGCCCGTCAGCCTGAAAATCTACGGTACGACGGCCCTTCTGCCGCTTCTTCTTGCTCTGGTCGCCGCGGCCATCGGCACCGGGTACGGGCATGCCGCCGGGTGCACCGCCGAAGCCGCCGGGACGCGGTGCGCCACCCGGACGGGGAGGACCACCGGCGGGACGGTAGCCGCCCTCACGCTGTCCTTCAGGACGCGGTGCGCCACCAGCGGGCCTGTAGCCACCTTCGGGGCGCGGTGCGCCGGGGCGGTAGCCACCTTCACGCTGACCCTCGGGGCGGGGACCGCCAGCGGGCCTGTAGCCGCCTTCGGGGCGCGGTGCGCCGGGGCGGTAGCCGCCTTCAGGGCGCGGACCACCGGGACGGTAGCCACCTTCGGGGCGGGGTGCGCCGCCGGGGCGATAGCCGCCTTCGCGCTGGCCTTCGGGGCGGTAGCCGCCTTCGCGCTGGCCTTCGGGACGGTATCCGCCCTCGGGACGCTGACCGCCGGGGCGATAGCCGCCTGCTTCACGCTGTTGCTGTGCCGCCTGCTGCTGCATCTGCTGTTGGGCCACAGCGGCAGGGTCGGGACGCGAGATGACGCGAACCTGCGGCACCACGGCTTCAGGCTGGCGGCGCTTCTTCTTGCGGCGACGCTGCTGTGCATCGTCGTCATCACCATCCGCGTCGGCGTCTGCACGCTCGACGGTGTCGGAAGGTTCGGCGGAACGGACAGGCAGCGTGGGGGCAGAGGACGTACCGTCCGGCACGGCCGAGGCGTCGGGCGTGGCAGGACGCACGACACGCGCCGTGGCGGGCTTGTCGGCCTGCGGGCGTTCGGATTCGGGCTCTACGGTCTTCGCAGGGGCTGCTTCGGCCGTGACGGTCGCCTTTACGGCGGGCGCTTCGGGGGCGGGTGTCTCTGCGGGTGCAGCCTCGACGACCTTCGCCACAGGGGCGGGCTCGTCAGGGCGGCGGATGATGCGCGCCTTGACAGGTTCCGCCTGCGGCTCTTTGCGGGCACGCGCGTGTGCTTCCGTCTCCGGAGCCTTGGCGGGCTTCGCCACAGCGGGCTTGTCGGCTTCTTCGGCCCTTTCGGGCGCGGAGGTCTCGGGCATGGCGGCTGTGGCCTCCTGCTCGGGGGCCTTTGCCTCGGCGCGTGCGGACGCCCTGTCGCCGTCGCGATGGCGACGGCGCACGATCACGTCGGGGTTGCCCTCTTTGCGGGCTCCACCGTCGCGTTGCGCCTGAACGCGCTCCTTGATCCGCGGCAGGTCTTCCTGAGCGATGACGCTGGTGGAGGTCTTGGCCGAGATGTTCATATCCTTGAGCACCTGACCCAGCTCCTTCGTCGTCACGCCCAGTTCGGCCGCGAGATCCTTCACCTTGGTCTTGTTTTCCGTCATTCCTTAAACCCCCTTGCGCTTCCGTCGCCATCCGCCGAACTTGCGGAGCCGCTCCCGGCATGCCGGGTCGCCGCATACGTACCATCCCCTTCCGGGAAGGACCTGTCGCTCGTCGGCGACGGGCGCTGCCCCTTCGGCGGGGCAGACGTAGCGCAGAAGCTCATGCTTGGCAAAGCGCCGTCTACAGATGACGCACATCCGGACCGGCTGGTGCCGTTCCTCGGAAGGCGTCATCGATTATTCCGTCTCCCCGTCTGCGTCGTCCCCGTCTGAGGCGGAAGGCGCAGGGCTGAGGAAGTTGATAGCAGCACGCAGGTCGGCGATGCGATTGTCATCGATGCCGAGCCCGCTGGCGAGTTCCTCGTCGGAGGCTTCCCGCAAACGTTCAATGGACTGGAAACCCGCCGTGACGAATTGCTCGATGGAGATTTCGGCAACGCTGGCGATCTGCTCGAGGCCGCGCCCGATGGCGTTGGCCTCATTGTACCGGGTTTCCGTATAGATATCTATCTTCCAGCCCAGCAGCTTCGCGGCCAGCTTGACGTTCTGCCCCTTGCGCCCGATGGCGTTGGTGAGCTGGTCGTCAGGCACGATGACTTCGAGGAGATTCTCCTCTTCATCGACCACGATGCGCGAAATGACGGCAGGAGACAGGGCATTGCGGGCGTAGGTGGCGATTTCAGGGCTCCACACCACGATGTCGATGCGTTCGCCGCGAAGCTCCTGCACGACGTTCTGGATGCGGGAGCCGCGAATGCCGACACACGCGCCCACGGGATCGACGTCACGCTCACGCGAGAGCACGGCGACCTTGGCACGGCTGCCGGGGTCGCGGGCCACGCCCATGATCTGCACGGTACCGTCGTCGACCTCGGGAACCTCGCGGCGGAAGAGCGCTGCCATGTAGTCGCGGTGAGAGCGCGAGACGATGACCTGCGGCCCGCGTCCTTCCTTGCGTACCTCGATGATGATGGCCTGAACCCGGTCGCCGCGCTTGTAGTGCTCGCGGGGGATCTGCTCCTCTTTGGGGAGCAGGGCCTCGGTACGCCCGAGGTTGATGATCCAGCCGGCCTTGTCCCGGCGCTGGATGATGCCGCTGATGATCTCGCCACGCCGGTCCTTGAACTCGTCGTAGATGAGCTCCTGCTCGGCGTCACGCATGCGCTGGATGATGACCTGCTTGGCGGACTGGGCGGCGATGCGGCCGAGATCCTCGACCTTGAGGCGGAAGCCCATCTCGTCGTCGATCTGGACGCTGGGGTCGTGCTTGCGGGCTTCTTCGAGGACGATGTGGGCGTTGCCGTCCTCGTCCTCGTCATCCAGTTCGGCGACGACGATCTTGAACTGGTAGACTTCGATCTCGCCGCTTTCGTCGTTGTACGAGACCTCGACGTCGATGTCGTCGCCATACTTGCGAACGACCGATGTGCGGACGGCCTCTTCAAGGGTTGCGACGAGCATGTCGCGTTCGAGGCCCTTGTCCTTGCTTATCTGGTCGATGGCTTTCTTGAGTTCCATGCTCATGGAAAAGTCCTCCGGCTCGGTCTTGGCTTTCCGGGGCTGCCTAACGGCGGGGCTTGTGGCCCGGCTCGGGGAACACGTGGATGAGATTGGCCTTGCGGACGCCCTGCCACGATGTGCGCAGGACAGCCTCTTCGGCTTCGGGTGCGGGGGCACCTTCGGGACGCAAAACCACGGTGTCGCCCTCAACGGCCAGAAGCTCGCCGCGGAACTTGCGACGGCCGGGCCATTCGGGGGTGGGGTCGATGAGTGTGAGCTCTATCTGGCGTCCCACATAAGGGGACATCTGCTCCGCGCGGAAGAAGGGCCTTTCGAGGCCCGGTGAGGAGACTTCGAGGACATAGGCGGAGCTGATGACGTCTTCGACCTCCAGCGCGAGGCCCACATGGCGCGAGACTTCGGCACACTGGTCGATGGTGACCCCTTCGGGGCCATCGACGAAGAGACGCACGACGGTGCGACCGCCGTACGATAACTCGATGCCCCACAGTTCGAGGCCGAGCGACGCGAGAAACGGCCCGGCCATATCAGCTATGGTTGCGTCAAGTGCCTGTTTGGTCATTGTTGTTCCTTGTGCAGGGGCGTTACGCCAAAAAAAAGGGGGGCCATCGTCAGGCCACCCGGTAGGACCGCAATCGGTCAACAGGATGTGGAAGCGGTCTGTCGGCGGGCGCATGGCGGGATGCCCGGGAAGCGAGTCGCTTGAAAACCGTCTCGCCGCTTCATCTGATTCGGGGTTCTATAGCGCCGCGGAGGCGGGGTGTCAACCCTCACGCATGTTGTCAAGGGTTTTTGGCGGCGAGAGGGGGCATGACCCCGCACGAGAAGACTGTGCCGTGGTCTGCATATTGCAAAAGCAAGGGCGAAGAAGCCGCGGGCGTCAACACCCCGTAAGGAGGCCCCATGCAGGACAGTATGCTGAGCGGTCTGTTCGGTGCTCTCACAACCGAGCATCGACTCAACAATATCGCCAACAATCTCGCTAACGTGAACACCAACGGCTACAAGCGCGACGTCCTCGCCTTCAAGGACACCATGGCCCTTTTCGCGCATGACGAGATCATGGAGCCCATGGCCAATGTCCGGTCGAAGAAGCTGTTCCCCGAACCCCTGCACGTGGCAAGGCCCCGCATCGCCGTGGCGCGCACCGACTTCAGTCAGGGCAGCTTCCATTATACGAGCGACCCGCTCGACCTTGCCATCAGCGGTAACGGGTTCTTCAAGGTGCGCACCCCCGAGGGCGAGTTCTACACCCGCAACGGTCATTTCCGTCAGACTTCCGACGGGCAGCTTGTCACCATGCAGGGGTGGCCCGTCCTTTCAGAGGGCGGCGACATCAACCTGCCGCAGGGCAAGAACCTTCAGGTCGCCTCCGACGGGCGCATCGCCGTGGACGGTGTCGACGTGGGGCAGTTGCAGGTGGTCACCGTGTCCGACCTTGAAGGGCTGGAGAAGCTCGGCGGCAATCTCTACCGGCTGCGAGAGGGCAGCACGGCGGGCGAAGTCCCCGTCGGGCCGGACGTGATCGTTTCACAGGGCTACATCGAGACCTCCAACGTGGAGGTGGTCAACGAGATGGTCAACATGATCGAGACGCAACGCCAGTTCGAAGCCTACCAGAAGGTGATGCAGACCTCGGACACCGTCGACCGCGACGCCATAACCAAGATAGGCAGGGGCCGCTAGGCCGGGCCGTCGGAACATAGCGGGCCGCGCACGGCGTCCCGACAGGGAGAAGGATCATGATGCGTTCACTCTGGACTGCGGCTACCGGCATGGTGGCGCAGCAGCTTAACATCGACGTCATCTCGCACAACCTCGCCAACGTGAACACCTCCGGCTTCAAGAAAAGCCGCGCCGAGTTCGAAGACCTGATGTACCAGAACATGCGCATCGCAGGTTCGGCCACCGAGGGCGACAGCCGCATCCCGGTGGGCATCCAGGTGGGCATGGGCGTGCGCCCCACGGCGGTGCACAAGTTCTTCTCGCAAGGCGACTTCCAGAACAGCGGCAACCCGCTGGACATCGCCATCGAGGGCGACGGCTTCTTTCAGGTGCTGGTCAACGGCGAACCTCGCTACACCCGCGCCGGGGCCTTCAAGCTCAATCAGGACGGTACGGTGGTCACGGCCAACGGCTATGTGCTCCAGCCGGAGTTCACCGTGCCTGCCGAGACCAAGAACGTCGTCGTGACAGAGGCGGGGCACATCGCCGCACTCGATGCCAACGGGCAGGAACTCGCCGCCGCCGACATCCCCCTCTACACCTTCATCAACCCGGCGGGACTCGACGCCATCGGCCGCAACCTCTACGTGCCCTCGGAGGCGTCGGGCGAAGCGGTGGAAGGGGTGCCCGGTGAAGACAACGTCGGGACGCTGGCGCAGGGCTTCCTCGAGATGTCCAACGTCGAGGTGGTCGATGAGATGGTCAACATGATCGTCGGTCAACGCGCCTATGAAATGAACTCCAAGGCCATCTCCACTTCAGACCAGATGTTGCAGACGGCCGTGAACCTCAAGAGGTAGACCGGGCATGAGGCGAAGCGGATTACTTGTGGCTGCGTGCATGGCGTTTGTGTTGTGCGGCGTGGTCGCGGTGCTGGCTGCCACCGGGGATGCAGGATGGCGCATACGGTTGCGCGAAGCCGCCGTGGTGGCGGGGCCGACGGTGCTTCTCGGCGAGGTGGCCGACCCCGTGGGCGAGATGCCCGCCGCGGTGTGGCGCGACCTCGCGGCACGTCCGCTGTGGGCAGCCCCCGCCGACGCCGGGCGTCCCATGATCGTCAACAAGGTGCGACTTGGCGAGGCGTTGCGGGCGGCGCTGGGTGCCACGGCAGACAGCTGCCTGCTTCCGCCGTCCATGGCGTTGCAGCGTGGCGGGGCCGTGTTGCGCGAGGGCGACCTGCGCGACATCGTCGTCAGAACCATGACGCCGCAACTGGCGTCCATGGGGGGCGAGGCTTCGTTCTCCGATTTCAGGCTTCCGCCCTTCGCCTTTCTGGAACACCCGCAGCAGAAGGTGATTCTCGAACCGTTGCAGCCCGCGCCCGGCAGACTTTCGTTGCGCTTCGCCGTGCTGGAGATGGACGGCGCCGTGGTGCGTCGCTTCACGGGCACGGCGTTTCTGGATGTGTGGCTCACGGTCCCCTGCGCCGCCCAGCCCCTCAACCGGGGGGACAGGCTCGAAGTCGAAAAGGTCACGTGGATGCGAAAGAATATCGCGCACCTGCGGGCCGCTCCGTGGGATGGCCGGGGCGGGCCGTGGCAATTGCAGCGTCCTGTGGGGGCAGGGCAGGTGGTCTATCAGGACGACGTGGCCCCCAACCCGGCGGTGACCCGTGGCGGAATCGTGACACTGGTGTACGAGTCGCCAGCCTTGCGTCTTGCCGTACAGGGCGAGGCGCTGGCGGACGGAATGCCCGGTGAGACCATTCAGGTGCGCAATTTGCAGAGCAGAAAGCAGGTGTACGCCACCGTCCGCGACGGAAGCACCGTGGTGGTCAGGTAGGCGCACGGAGGATTGACGATGATACGCAAGACACTGGCCGCCAGTTGCGCGGTGCTGCTCATGGCCGGGTGCAACGCCGCGCGGCAGCAGGCATCGCCCCTGCCACCGGTGGCCCCGCCCCAGACCTATGTCGAGCCGGAACAGGCGGCTGCGAATCCCGGTTCCATGTTCAACGACGCCGAGGCCGACCTCATGTTCTCCGACAGCCGTGCGCGGCGTGTCGGCGACATCGTGCTGGTGAAGATCGTCGAGAACGCCAAGGCCAAGAACAAGGCCGACACCACGTCAGAACGCGATTCGACCAACAACTATACCGTAGGGGCCTACTTCGGACAGGACAGCGCGTCCATCAACCCCATGAACCCCGTGGGTGCGTTCGGGGGCAAGGTGGGCACCAACGCCCTGTTGCAGACCGGGTCGAAGAGCAAACTCGACGGCAAGGGCGAGACCAAGCGCGAGAACACCGTCACCGCTACCATCGCTGCACGCGTGGTTCGCGTGATGCCGGGCGGCCTTCTGCAGGTGGAGGGCGCGCGCGAGACGCGCGTCAACGACGAGACGCAGTACATCGTCTTGAGCGGCCTTGTCCGTTCGCGTGACGTGGCCAGCGACAACTCGGTCATGTCCACCCAGCTGGCCGATTCGCGCATCGCCTACTACGGCAAGGGTGTCCTTGCCGACAAGCAGCGTCCCGGCTGGTTCTCACGCCTCATGGACAACCTCTGGCCCTTCTAGGAGCGCATGATGTCGTTGTTTGACCGTCCTGCCCGATGGCAGGGGGTGTGGCCCCTTCTCCTTGCCGTGGCGTTGTCCACGTTGCTTCCGCTGGCCATGCCGGGAAGCGCCGGGGCCGTGCGCATCAAGGACATCGCCACCTTCTCGGGTGTGCGCGACAACCAGCTTGTGGGCTACGGACTCGTGGTGGGCCTTGGCGGTACGGGTGACAAGAAGGAGTCGGTGTTCACCGTCAGTTCCATGGTCAACATGCTCGAACGCATGGGCGTGGCCGTCGACCCCAAGCAACTCAAACCCAAGAACGTGGCTTCGGTGATGGTCACGGCGCGCATGCCTGTCTCCGCAAAGCCGGGCGCGCGTCTCGATGTCACCGTGTCATCCATGGGTGACGCCACAAGCCTTCTGGGCGGCGTGCTGTTGCAGACCCCGCTCAAGGGTGTCGACGGCAAGATATACGGCCTCGCGCAAGGCTCGCTCGCCCTCGGTGGCTTCTCCGCCGAAGGGCAGGCGGCGCGCGCGCAGAAGAACATCACCACGGTGGGGCTCATCCCCGGCGGGGCCATCATCGAACGGGGCGTGCCCTTCGAGTTCAACCAGCAGGACAGGCTCACGCTGAACCTGTCCACCGCAGACTTCTCCACGGCCCAGCAGGTGGCCGAACGGCTCAACGCCGCCATGGGCGGGCGCTACGCCAACGCCGTAGACGCCTCGACCGTGGCCATGGACGTGCCCCCCAACTATCGCGGCAATCTCGTGCCGTTGATGGCGTCGGTCGAGAACATCGAGGTCGCCCCCGACGCACCTGCGCGGGTGGTGGTGGACGAGAAGACCGGAACCGTGGTGCTTGGGCGCGATGTGCGCATATCCCGCGTGGCCGTTGCCCATGGCAGTCTGCAGGTCACCGTGCAGGAGTCGCAGCAGGTGTCGCAGCCCGCCCCCTTCAGTCAGGGGCAGACGGTGGTCACACCGCAGACCAACGTGAACGTACGCGAGGAGAACCGCCGGCTGATGATGATCGAAGGCGCCACGTTGCAGGAACTGGTCGATGGGCTCAATGCCATAGGCGCCACGCCTCGTGACCTCATCTCCATATTGAGGGCCATGAAGGCTGCGGGCGCGTTGCACGCCGAACTCGAGGTCATCTGATATGACTGCCCCGCTCACCGACCCTTCGCTGGCGCGCGCCGCCAGCCAGCAGGACGACCTCGTCGCCCGCAAGCGGAGTCTCGACGCCCTGCGGCAGCGCGTCGGCGCACAGCCCGACAAGGCCAAGAAGCTGCGTGAGGCCTGTGAGGGGTTCGAGTCGGTGTTCCTGCAGAAGGTCTGGGAGCAGATGCGCACCACGGTGCCCAAGGAAGGCTACCTGCACAGCCGTGAAGAGCAGTTCTGGCAGTCCATGTTCGATCAGGAACTGGCGAAGAAGATGTCCTCTGCGGGGGGTATCGGCCTCGCCGACATGCTCTACGACCAGCTTTCGTCCACCCTGTTGAGTGCAAGCCGCCGTAGCGCAGCGCAGGGGACGCATGATGCCGTGCCGGTGGACCCCGTGTCGGCATTGCCTGAACGTGGGGCGGGGCAGACCGCGTCCGTCGTATCGGGAGGTGACGCCACTGCCGGTGCCGCGAAGCCGGGTGAGGCCTCTGCCGCTGCGGGTGCTTCGGCCCCCTTGTACGCGCCTCTTTCCGACGCCGCCCATGGGCAGCCGACTTCCGCAGCCGAGGGTGCCATGGGAGGAATGACGACGGGGCAACCTGCGCCGCCCGTGCCATCTGCCTCGTCCGCGTCGTCACCGGCGTCTTCGGCGAATGCGGCAGACGCCGGTCACGCCAGCCCGGTAGCGGCTGCCGGAGAGGCCTCCACCCCCGCAGTGCCTCTCTCGCCCGACCAGCAGGCCGTGTTGCAGCGCGAATTGGCCGCCTACGCCCGTCAGGTCGCAGCACAGCGCAGTGCCGCACCTGCTGCGGGAACAACCGGCACGGAACAGGTAGCCACTGGTGCGGCCGTAGCCGCCGCAGGGCCGACCGCCGCCTCCGGCCCCGAATCTGCCACGACCTCCCCGGCTGCCCCGATTCCTCCGGCTGGGCACGACGCAGCGCGCGCCGCGCGTTCGGCCGGTGCCGATTTCATGACCCCGCCGCCCGTGGTGCGAAGCCCGCGCAACGGTCGCCCCGACATCCCCACCACCTACCGCCGCAATGCGGGCCGCCGTACCGACACGGCCAGCCCCGCAGTGACAGGGCCTCGCGTTCCTTCGGGGCAGCCCGTGACGCGCCGCCCGGGTATGACGCCCGCGGAAGGTGCGCAGGCGGTGCAGAACGCCGCGTCTACGTTCGCGCCGTCTGCGGCAGCGGCACAGGGCGTGCCGGCACCTTCGGCCCCGCAGCCTCCGACGCTGCCGGGTGTACCGGCTTACACTCCCGGCGTTCCGGGTATGGTGACGCCCCCACAGGGCGCGACGCAGCCTGTACCGCCGGTCGCATCACCGCCTTCCTCTCCCGCGGGCGCACCCGTGGGAATGCCCGCGACGCGTCTTGCCTCGCCCGTGGGTGGGCCCGCCCCCGCCCCCCTGCCGGGACGTCTCGCATGGCCGGTGGCAGGGCATATCTCCGAAGGTTTCGGCTGGCGTAGCGACCCGGTCACGGGAGAACGTGCATGGCACCCCGGCGTCGACCTCGCCGCCGCCGAGGGTTCACCCGTGCGGGCCTGCTGGGATGGCAAGGTCGTGTTCGCAGGGGAACAGGGCGACTACGGCAATCTCGTCGTCGTGGAACACGCGGGTGGATGGCGTAGCTACTATGGTCACAACGCGGCACTCTCGGTCCGTGCGGGTGATGTCGTCGCCTCCGGTTCGGAACTTGCAAAAGCAGGGGCGACAGGGCGCGCCAACGGCCCTCACGTCCATTTCGAAGTGCGACTCGGCGAACTGGCCCTCAACCCGGAGACCTTGGCAGGCAAGGGGAACGCGCCATCAGCCAGCTGATGCACCCATGACGGAGGTAGACCATGTACGACAGCATCCACGGCAATCTTGTCCGGCAATCACGGGCCATGGCCTTGCTGCTGACGCTGCTTGAGGAAGAGTTTTCCCTGCTTCAGGCCCGCGACAGCGAAGCGGTGATGGGCCTTGAGCTCTCCATCCACGAACTCATGCGCCAGCTGGCCGCCGAACGCTGCGAAGTCAGGGCGATGCTGGATGGCGGTCGTGTGCTCGACTATGCGGCCCTGCTGCCCGAAGGTCAGGGCGATGCCCTGCGTACTGTCATGGCTGAACTTGACGCCACGGAACAGCGCTGCGCCCGTCAGGCGTCGTTCAACGCCGACCTCACGCTGGCACTGCTCGACCAGAGTCAGGAGCTTCTCGACTACCTGCATCGTCGTCTCGTGCCCCCCAAGCCCGTCGCCTATGGCAGGCGCGGCACCGTCGCGCCCCAGCGCGTCGAGGCCGCCATCATCCACGGGAGGCTGTAATGTCCATCTCCTCGCTGTTCAACCTCGGCTGGAATGCGCTCAACGGTGCACAGAGTGCCATCCAGACCACCGGCAACAACATTGCCAACGTGAATACCCCCGGGTACTCGCGTCAGGAGGTGCGCTTCGAGGAGGCTCCCACGCTGGACAAGTTCGGCGGGCAGATGGGGCAGGGCGTCTACGCCGCCGAAGTCATAAGGCATTTCAACAAGTTCCTCTTCTCGTCGTACCTCGACAAGTATTCCACCCAGCAACGGTGGGAGAAGCAGTACGAAGAACTGCAAGGGGTGGAGAACCTCTTCAACGAGGCCAACACCTCCGGCATCAACGCGGCCCTGACCACGTTCTTCAACGACTGGCAGGAACTCTCGAAGCGGCCGGACGACAAGTCGGTGCGGGAGGCGCTGCTCGCCCATAGCGACAACCTCACCAAGCTCATCCGCAACGCCGACGACACCATGCTGCGCATGCAGCAGGAAATCGACCAGCAGATAGGGCAGGATGTGGACGCGGTGAACGACATGCTGCGCTCCATCGCCGACATCAACCGTCAGCTCAACATCCACGATGACCCGGGCCGCAACAACGCCAACACGCTCTACGACCAGCGCGACCAACTCGTCCGCAAGCTGGCCGAGAAGCTCGACGTCACCGTGGTGGACAACGGCGGCGGCAACTACACTGTCAACACCAAGGCGGGGCAGACCCTCGTCGACGGCACGGTGGCCTATGAACTGCGCTTCGACGGGCCCAAGTCCGAGGCGCAGCTGACCACCACGTCGGCTTTCGACGGGACGCTGGAGTTCACAGGAAGCGACAGTTCGGAATACACCCTTGAAGTGGTCACGGGCGGGGCTGTCGGCACGGCCACCTACCGTGTGTCGCTCGACGGCGGGCAGACGTGGCTGAAAGATGCCGACGGCAACGAACTGCATTACACGACGCAGACGTCTCCCACCACAGAGCGGGTCAAGGGACTCGACATCTCCTTCACCGGGGCCACACAGCCCATGTCGGCGGGTGACCGGTTCACCATCACGCCCAAGAGCGGCCTGTACTGGGTGACGCCCACGCGCGACCCCCTCAACGTGACCCCGCAGGCCCTTTCCGACGGTACGGACAACACTTCGCGCATCACGGGCGGGTCGCTTGGCGCCCTCTTCACCGTGCGGGACGACAAGATAGGCGAATACCGCGATAAACTCGACGCCTTCGCCAACACCCTCATGTGGGAAGTGAACCGCATCCATTCGCAGGGCGCGGGCCTTGAGAAACTGGCGCAGTCTGCGGGTACGACCAAGGTGCCCAACACCACGGCCTCACTCGGTTCACCCACGGCGGGCATCAATTTCCACGACCGTTTGCAGGATGGCAACATCGGCATCTATGTCTACGACAAGACGACCGGGGCCGTGGTCAACTCCGGTTCCATCGACTTCTCGTCGGTGGTCCCGCCCGGACTCGCCAACTTCAGCAAGGACGACCACAGCCTTCAGGATGTGGTCGACGCCATCAACAACGACGCAAAGTTCACGGGCCTCATCACCGCCAGCATCAAGGACGGCAAACTCGTGGTGGACGGTGTGGGCGACAATGTCTTCTCGTTCGGGGCCGACTCCACAGGGGTGCTTGCGGCGTTAGGCCTGAACACCTTCTTTCAGGGGTCGGGTGCCGCCGACATAGCCCTGCGTCCCGAGTTGCGCCAGAACACCGGGCTCATCAACGCCGGTCAGGTGAACGGCGCGAGCGAGGGCAACTCCGGCGACAACAACAGCGCCAAAGAGATTGCGGCCCTCGCCACCAAGAAGGTCACTGTGTCGATGTTCAGTTCGAACTCGGGCAACCAGTCGCTTTCGGAGTTCTACAGTTCCATCGTCGCCGTGGTGGGTGCCGATACCGCCTCGGCGAAGTTCAACAAGGCCTTCCATCAGGCCATGTCCGACGACATCGACTCGCGCATGTCGTCCGTCTCCGGGGTGAACCTCGACGAGGAGATGGCAAGCCTCGTGAAGTTCCAGCATTCGTACAAGGCCGCAGCCAAACTCGTGACCACGGCGGACGAGATGTTCCAGGTGCTGCTGGGGCTGAAGCAGTAGGAGGTGGGGAGATGCGCGTTTCGCAACGGATGATGTACCAGAACTTTCTGGGCAATATGAACTCGTCGCTGGCCGACCTTGTGGAGTCGAACATCCAGTCGTCGAGTCAGAAGCAGATCAATCGCCCCTCCGACGACCCCGTGGGCATGGCGAGAGTGCTCAACTACCGGGCTTCGCTCGGTGACGTGGAGCAGTACAAGAAGAACGTGGACACGGCCAAGGGGTGGCTCAACCTCGCCGACTCGACGCTCACGAGCATGAACACCGTGCTCACACGCATCAAGGGGCTGGCCGAACAGGCCGCCACCAGCAGCGTCAGTCCCGAGAACCGCAAACAGATAAGCTTCGAGTTGCGGCAGCAGTACGAGCAGCTCATCAACCTCGCCAACACCAAGTTCGAGAACAGGCATATCTTCGCCGGTCACAAGTACGACGAGGCTCCCTTCGTGCAAGGGTTGCAGGTGACGACGAACGACCCCAACCTCCAGTCCGCCGCACTGCCTGCGGGGACGGAGTTTTCGGTCGAGGGCGCGTCGCCGACCAGCATCATGGTGCAGTTCCTCGATTCGGGCACCGTGGGCGGGGCCACACCGCTGAACTACCGCTTTTCCGCCGACGGCGGGGCCTCATGGCAGACGGGTACGCTTGCCGCGGCTGCCACGTCCATCGACCTCGGCACCACAGGTGTACGCCTCAACCTGCCCAATGGGGCGACGCTGACCGCAGCCAACCCGCCCGACCCTGTGGATGCCGACAACGGTTCGCTCATCTATGTGCGCCCCACGGCACTCTACCGCGGTGACGACAACGACCTGCCCCCGCAGGTCGACGCCTACGGTGCTGCCGCCGGCACCACGGCACAGGCGCGCGGGACGTTCTCGGGTGACGTGCTGGTGAAGGTGACGAATACAGGCGGCGTGGATGTGGCCGCCCCGCCCGCCACCGTCAGCTACGCCTACAGCACCGATGGGGGCAGCAACTGGGTGGCGGCGACCTCCACCACGTCGGTGGCGAATCAGGCGACCCTCTCCATACCCGGCGGTTTTCTCACCGTGGATGTGCCAGCGGGTGACACCACGCTGGACGAAGGCCAGCAGTTTCTCGTAAGACCCCGCCGTGCCGACCTCGGTTTCGAGGTGTCGGAAGGCGAGTACATCACCGTCAACTCGGTGGGTAAGGACATCTTCGGGGGTATCTACAAGAATCCTCTCGACCCCGCTGCCACGGCACAGCCCGTGGGCGGCGGCACCACGCCCAACATGTTCGAGACGGTGGGCAGACTGGTCGCCTTCGCCGAGACGAACAATCAGGACGGCGTCCAGAAGTGCCTTGACGAACTCAACGGGGTGAGCAAGACCATACTGACGGCGGCTGCGAGCATCGGCGGGCGCGAGAACAGGCTCGATGTCGTCTCCGGGGTGCTCGACAACCAGAAGCTTGATCAGACGACACGCATGAGCGCCGTGGAGGACGTTGACTTCTCCGAACTCATGACGCGTCTTGCGCAGGAGCAGCTCATCTACAACAGCGTCCTCAAGTCGTCGTCGATGATCATGCAGATGAACCTTTCGAACTTCCTCTAGGCAAGGTCGGTCCATGCTCATCCTCACACGTAAGGCGGGCGAGAGCCTGCACCTTGGTGACGACATCCGCATCACCGTCCTCGGCATACAGGGGAAGCAGGTGAAGATAGGTATCGAGGTGCCCGGCGACATGGTCGTCTACCGGGAAGAGGTGTACAGGCGCGTCATCGAAGAGAACCGTATGGCGCTCGACATCAGCAACGCAGACCTTCTGGCGGCGACGAAGATATGGCACGGCAGAACGAAATAGAGATTCAGACGCGTATCGGGCGTCAGCGTATCACGCTGGACAAGATCATCCATTTCCCGCGTGGTCTTGCCGGGTTCGAGGGGCGTCACGACTTCACCCTGCTGCAATTGCGAGAGGGTGCGCCGTTTCTCGTGCTTCAGAGCCTCGACGACCCCGGATTGGGACTCCTGGTGGCAGACCCCTACAGCTTTCTCACCGACTACCAGATTCGCGTAGGCGACCCGGAACAGCGGCTGCTGAAGCTGGAGAACATCCGGCAGGTGGCGGTGCTTGTCACCGTCTCCATCCCCGCCGGACAGCCCGAGAAGACCGCCCTCAACCTCACAGGGCCCATCCTCATCAATCACCGTGCGCGCATAGGCTTGCAGGTGCCACAGACCGACGCCTCGCTTCCTCCGCAGTTCTATCTGCACATGGACGACGCCAACGGTTCCACGACGGTGCGGCGCAAGGCGTCGCCTCCTGCCGCAGGAGAGGACAAAGGCGACGTGCAAGAATAGGCCTCACATGCTTTTGACATAAAACGTCCCGACCGTGGCATTTCACGGTCGGGACGTTTCTATAGGTCGTTTTGGAGAAGCCTGCAGGTATTGCCCCGATGGTCCCATGGGCGGGTGTTCTCCACGCCACATGTTGCGGGGCAGCTGTTCCTTCTTCGGACATCTGAACGTCTGCAGGTGCGACGAAGCATCGGTACAGGTGTGCTGGGGCCCCTCGCAGGTCCGCCTGTTCCCGGTAATGGGGCCGCAGGTGCGGGGGGCTGCCCGCGCCGTCAGGTCGCCATGACCGAAAGGCGGGCTCCGCATGGCGGGCCCGCTTCGGGGTGTTTCGTGGGTCGCAGGCAGGACTGCTAGCGACGGAACAGTTCTATCTCTTCCTTGACCAGCTTCTCTGCGACCTTTCGTGAATCGACAGTGTAGCTGCCGTTGTTCACGCGTTCACGCAAGGTGTCCACCTTCTCCTGACGGACATCCGGCGCGGCCTGGGCCGCTGCGTAGGCTTCTGTGCGCAACTTGCCTTCGACGGACAGGCTTATCCTGTCCCCCTGCGGGGCTGCGCGTTCCGGTTGTGCGGACCCCTTGCGGGCGTTCGCCTTGCCGGTTTCGGCCTTTTCGAGCTGCGTCCTGTAGGGATCGAGCTGCTTGAGATACGTCTTGATTTCCATGATCAACCTCCCCGTGGGAGTGACGTCAGAGCATGGTCTCGTCGACCTTCGTGAGAGTTATCGCCCAGAGTCTGTCCAGTATGGCTGCCTTCTCCGCTGGCGCTACCTCTTCGGGAACCGAGCCGTGCTGCCTGAATATCTGCACGTCCAGTCCGCCGGGAGGATACGTGAAGGTGAGCCGTTCTCCTGTCTGCCTGTCCAGTTCCGCGCGCACTTCCTCGACGATGGGGTTGTCGCTGCCCGTTACGATGAGATTCTCGAAGATCTCGCGGGCGACTCTCTCGACCATGATCTTTCGTTTCACATCCGGCGGAATCGCTGGCTCTTCTCCGCCTTCGGCATATCGCAGGGCCTGCCTATAGCGGGCCAGTCGACGGGCCGTCACAAGCTGCCTGTCATAATGCAGGAGCATGTTGCGGATGTAAAACGAGTTCGTGCTCACGACGTTCTCCCCTCATTTCGCTTATCGGATGCCCCCGAAGGAACTTTAGGGCTGGGGAGAACTTTTTTTCACTTTCCTTCGCGCAGAGGGGAGACTCTGCCTGCAAGACACTCATCGGCGTTTCGCGTGGCTTCTTTAGGGTCTTTGCGGTTGACAATGGGGTGCGAGCACACTAGCTAACACCTCAATAGTTGCCTATGCAACTAATGAGGCCATCATGAACAGCAGACTCACATCGTTTTCCTATCGTATCGCCCAACTGCACCGCATCATCACCTTGCGGCTTGGCGAGGCGCTGGCACCGCTTGGCATAGGGCGCAGCCAGTATCCTTTTCTTGCTGAACTCTTTCTCGGGGGCGACGGCAGGTCACAAGAGACGCTTGCCGGGGCATTGCACCTCGACAAGGGGGCGACGGCACGCGCGCTTGCCTCGCTTGAGGCTGACGGGCTTGTGCGCCGGGTCGTCAATCCCGACGACAGGCGCGAACGCTTCGTCGTGCTCACCGCGCGAGGCGAAGCCTTGCGAAAGCCTCTCATCGACCGGTTGCGTCGGGCGACTGAGGTCATCGCGGCTGATTTTTCAGATGAAGAACGGCACCTCACGCTGGGGTTCCTCGACAGGATGCTCGTCAATGTGGGCGCTGAGACCCCACAGCAGCGTGATGCAAGGGCTGATAGTCTGGTGGGGGAATATGGCGTGCCGTCCCTCATTTCGCAGGGGAGTGGCACAGCGCATCCGACCTGCTTCGGGAAAGGGCAGAATGACACTGATGCAGAATGCATCTCCTCACCCTCTGTAGGCGCTGCACAGGGGAGTGTCGTCAAGGTGGCTGTGACAGACACCACGGCAAGGGAAAGCCGGACAAAGGGGGCTGCTCATGAGTGATGCCATCACCACCACGGGGGCACCGCGAACCCGCCCCGGTGAGGTGCTCTTCGCCGTCTGCTGTTCGCTGTTCCTCATGCCGTTCATGCTCTCCGCCGTGGGTGTAGCGCTTCCCGTCATCGGGCACGACCTCGGTGCAAGCGCCGTGGAACTCGGTCTCATCGAGACCGTGTACGTCATGTCACTTTCCATCTTCCTGCTGATGATGGGACGCCTTGGCGACATACAGGGAAGGCGGCGCATCTTCCGCTGGGGGGTGGGGGTGTTCACCATCGCCACGACCGCCCTGTGGGTTGCCACTTCCGTGCCCCTGTTCCTTGTCTTGCGCGTGGTGCAGGGCATGGGCGCCTCCATGATCAACGCCAGCGGTCTCGCCATGGTCGTGAGCGTGTACCCGCGCGAAAGCAGGGGCCGGGCGCTGGGTATCGGTGCGGCGGCGGTGTATGCGGGCATCTCGTGCGGCCCGGTGCTTGGGGGTATCATCACCTCGGCGATGGGCTGGCGCTATATCTTCCTCATGGCTGTCCCCCTCGGGGCGGTGACGTGGTGGGTCGCACTCACCCGTCTGCATGACGAGTGGCGTGATGCACGTGGCGAGCCCTTCGACATCGTGGGAAGTGCCGTCTATGCCGTAGCCATCGCGCTGCTGGCGCTGGGCGCCGCATGGGTCGAGAACGACCACCGGGCGTGGTGGGCAGTGGCTGGCGGTGTGGCGGGTATCGCGCTTTTTCTGCGTATCGAGTCGAAAAGGCAGCATCCGCTGCTCGACGTGCAACTGCTGTTCAGCAACGCCACGTTCGCGCTGGGGTGTCTTGCCGCGTGCATCAACTATGCGGCCACCGCGGGCATGATGCTGTTCATGAGCCTGTACCTTCAGACCGTGCAGGGACTCGCGCCGGACGAGGCGGGCTTTATGCTGGTGTTACAGCCGCTTCTGCAGATGGTGCTTTCGCCCTACGGCGGGCGCCTTGCCGACAGGTATGCGCCTGAACGCGTGGCGACGGTGGGCATGGCAGCCAGTGGCGCAGCCCTGATTCTGGCGTCGTTCCTCGGGCAGGACTCTTCGCTATGGCATGTGGCGCTTGTCCAGATGCTTCTGGGAATCGGCCTCGGGCTTTTCGCGTCGCCCAACACCACGTCCATCATGAGCAGTGTCGAACCGCGGCATCTGGGGCTTGCTTCCGGCATGACGGGAACCATGCGCACACTGGGCATGATGGTGAGCATGCTTGCCGTGACCATCAGCTTCTCGCTGTTCATGGGCGGACATCCGGTCAGTGCCGAGACCGTGCCCCCATTCCTGCGCAGCATGAGGGCCGACCTTCTCGTCTTCGGGGGGCTGTGCTTCGCGGGGATTCTGCTTTCGGCATTGCGGGTGCGGGTGGCTGCACGCTGAACACGTCACGGGCCGTGTCGATGCTTGCGCGACGTCACGTGATGGTGCATCAAGTCCCCACATGGATGGCACTGTCCATGGCTATCAGCACGGAGGCATGATGTTCACATCAACGGGGCCGTTCACTGCGGCACACCCTGTCATTCTGGCGTCGGGGTCTCCCCGGCGTCGCGCCTTTTTCGAACAGATGGGCATTCCCTTCGAAGTGATTCTGCCCGTGGACGCCGAACCCTCGCCCATAGAGGGCGAACAGCCCGAAGTGTACGTGCGGCGCGCGGCAGAGGCCAAGGCCCGCGCTGTCGCCGCAGACCACAAGGGGCGCCTCGTGGTGGCTGCGGATACGGTCGTGGCGCTGGATGACATGATACTCGGCAAACCCGCTTCAGCGGATGACGCCCTGTCCATGCTGCGACGTCTGGCGGGCAGGACCCATGTCGTCGCCAGCGGATGCTGTGTCGTCTTGCCTGAAGGCGGACGCGAGACCTTCCACTCCATAACCCGCGTGACCATGTGGGATTGCCCGGAAGAGGCCCTCGCTGCCTATGTGGCCACGGGTGAGCCTTCCGACAAGGCGGGGGCCTATGGCATACAGGGCATAGGGGCTTTCCTGGTGCGCTCCATCGAAGGTTCGTGGACCAATGTCGTGGGGTTGCCCGTGGCCGAACTCACCGCCTTGCTGCTGCGCCGGGGCGCCATCCACTGCCAGTTGCCCGTGGAGGCCGTTCATGCGTGATTCGTCGACACGCGACAGGGTCGCCCTCGCCATCGCCCGTCTCGGGCCCTCCGGCGTGTGCCCCGTCTGTCCGGGAACCTGCGGTGCTGCCGTGGCCGCGATGCTCGCGCCGTTCGTCTTTCTGCCGCTGTCGTTGCCCATGCGCTGCGTGGCGCTTGCCGTAGTCTACTTCATAGGGGCATGGGCCGCAGGACGGGCAGAGCATCTCCTCGGGCGTAAGGACCCCGGAGAGGTCGTCGTCGACGAACTCCTCGGGCAGTGGGTGACCATGCTACCCTTCGCCTCGCTCACGTGGCCGCAGGTGCTGGCCGCCTTCGCTCTTTTCAGGCTGTTCGACATCCTCAAGCCGTGGCCGGTGCGCGCTGCCGAAAGCTGGCTGCCCGGTGGACACGGCGTGATGGTCGATGATGGCGTCGCCGGGCTGGAAGCCATGCTCGTTCTGGCAGGGCTGCTGCACTTCGGGCTGCTCTAGTATCGTCGTGCAGCCACGATGCTGCCGCAAGGCGATACCGAATTCAGTCGGCAAAAGAAAAGGCCGGGAGCAATCCCGGCCTTTTACATGCGCATAAGGTTCAGTGCGTGGCGTGTGGCGATATGTTGCATGCGTTCTTGGGACACAGGCTCGCATCGCGCATGAGGTCCGCCAGCGTGAACGTGTTCAGTTTGCGGTACATGGCCTTGGCGGCCTCGCCCCATATGGTGCGGGTGAGGCATACGGCCATGCGCGGGCAGCAGGGATTCTCCTCGTCGCATTCGACGGGGGCTTCCATCTCTTCGAGGGCGTAGACCACATCCCCGACAGGGATGTCTTCAGCCTTGTGTGCCAGCTGGTATCCGCCATGAGCACCTAGCGTGCTCGTGATGTACCCGGCCTTGCGCAACACGCGGATGAGTTTTTCAAGGTACTTCACCGAGATGCCCTGCCGTTGCGCGATGTCCTTGATGGAGACGGGCTGTTCGGAACCGTGCATGGCGATGTCGAGCAACATGCGGGTTCCGTAGCGGCTTCGGGTGGTGAGCTTCATGGCCTACCTGTTGTCGGGCGCAGGGGCGCCCGTGGTGTCCGGCGTGTCAGGTGTGCCCTTGGCATAGGTCGCCAGTGCCCTGTCGACCAGTGCCAGTAGCAGGACGGGGTCGAACGGCTTGTCGACCGTGCCTACGGCGTTGGGCACCATCAGTTCGAGTCCGGCGAAGTCCGTGACCAGCACGACGGGAACGTTCCCGCAGCCGGGTTGTGTCACCATCCAGCTGTAGAAACGCGGGCCCCAGCGTTGGGGCAATGCAAGGTCGAGGAAGACCACATCGGGACGCGAGGCCTGCACCATCTCCACGGCGTCGGGGCCTTCCGTGGCGGCATCGGCCTTGTATCCCGCCTGTCTGAACAGCGAGACGAGATACGCCGCGATGTCCGGGTCTTCCTGAACTACCAGTATCCTTGCGGGCATGTATGCTCCATGACGGCGGTGCGGGCCGCAGCGCGATAGGCCGCGACCCGCACCGGGGGTGCCGGAGGGGTGACTCCTCCGGCACACACCGCCTATTCTTCTTCGGGTCTCAAGTGCTCGGGTATGATGGCCATCTTGATGATCAGGGGCTTCAGGAAGCTCCAGCGGATGCCGATGCGGTATTCCTCTTCGAGGTCACGGATGGCGTCCCAGCAGTTGTGGCACGGGGCCACGACCAGCTTCGCACCGGTGGCGAGAATCTGGTCGCGCTTGGTCTGCAGGGCCTTGTTGCGCTGCTTGCGGAACTTGCCGATGCCGTTGAAGCCGCCACCGCCGCCGCAGCAGTAGTTGTGCTCGCGGTTGGGGGTCATCTCGCGGAAGTCATCGGCGATGTAGCTCATGATCTCGCGGGTGCACTTGGCAAGGCCGTGGTTGCGGATGTAGTTGCACGAGTCCTGCAACGTCACGGGTTCCTTGATGCGCTTTTCGGGGTCGATCTTGATCTTCCCGGTACGCAGTGCCATGGCCACCCACTCGACGTAGTGCAGCCAGGGTGCGGGGGTCTTGCCGTCTTCGTACCCGGCCCAGTAGGGGCCTTCGATGGCGGAGGCGCGGTGCGCGTGACCACATTCGGTACCCACGACGCACTTGGGCTTCAGCCTTTCGATGGCGGCGTAGACGCGCTCGACCTGCATCTTGCATGCGGCCCAGTCGCCCGCGAACATGGCGAGAGAGGTCTGTTCCCAGCCTTCACTCGGCACGGTCCAGTTCTCTCCGGCGATGTGGAAGAGGATGGCGGCCTCGGCCACGTCTTCGGGGTAGTGCTTGGGTTCGCGGGCGTTGAGCACGTACATGATGTCCGCGTTCTCGACGTCGACGGGAATCTCAAGCCCGGGCCACTCTTCCTGCTGTTCTTCGGCCATCCATTCGCAGGTCTCGACCCAGTCTTCGGTGGTCACGTCCATCTGGGCGCCGTACACGCGGTGCATGCCGGAGCCGATCTTCAGTTCCCACGGTACGAAACCCTGCGAGTAGAGCAGACCGCGCAGGTAGCTGAACATGACGCCCATGTCGATGCCATGGGGGCAGTACTGACCGCAGCGGTTGCAGCAGGTGCACTGCGACCACGCCACTTCCATGGCGTGGAGCATGAACTGGGTGTCGACCTTGCCCTTGCGGCGGATGATCTCGCCGAGGGTGGACTGTATCTTGTACGCGGGCACCTGCTTGGGGTCACGGTCGTTGACACGGTACAGGAAGCAGCTGTCGGCGCACATGCCGCAGTGGGCGCATATCTCGAGCCAGGTCTTGGTGCGGGACTGGCAGGTCTTCTCGATGTTGGCCCACAGGGCCTCCTGATCGACCTCCAGTTCCTCCATTTCCTTGTAGTACTGGGCACCGCCCTTGTCGCCGAGAAGAGCCTTGAGGTCTTCCTCGGTGTTCACGGGCTTTCTGTTGCAGAACTTACCTTCAGGCATGGTTTCCTCCCTTCAGCCGCCGGTTACCAGGGGAAGGCGGGGCCACGGGTGGCACCACCACGCTTGATGGCGTAGTCCATCCCCAGCTGACCGCGCGACATGAAGAACAGCACGATGTGCGAGAGCTTCGTGAACGGGGCCACGATCAGGAACAGCTCACCGGTGATGATGTGGGCGAGCAGCCACGTGTCGTAGTCGCCCACATGCAGGCGGGCGAGGAAGCCGGTCACGAAGGGAGCGGCCGAGACCGCAAGGATGAACCAGTCGTAGCCGGTGGTGAGGATGCGCACCTCGGTGAGGGCGATGCGCCGCAGGGCGATCATCACCAGACCGATGATGGCGAGCACCGTCAGCGTGTCGGCCACGCCCATGGGCAGCGCGGGCAGGCTGAAGCCGAAGCGTTCTTCGAGGATCACGTTGTGACCGGCGAGGAACAGCGGCACCAGCACCGCACCGATGTGGAACAGGAAGAACGCCACGGTGAAGAAGGGCTGCTGACGCCAGCTGTAGGTGCCGAAGGGCACCAGCCACTTCAGGGCCGACTGGACGGCCCCCTGAAGGCCGATGGCGAGATGGGGCTTGTAGGCCACGCGGTCGAGACGCCAGTCGAGACCGCGGATGTACCAGATGACGCGGGCGAGCAGGCCTCCGAAGAAGACCAGCAGCGACGCCCACAGCATGGGTCCGGTAAGGAATGCGTACATGGTGTTGCTCCTTCGGTCCGGCTAGTATTTGCGGATCTTCTCGTCACGCCCGGTGAGGAAGAGCCAGTAACCCACGTACACCAAGAGCGTCACACCCATCAGGATGTACGTCCAGTTCTTGGTGTGGAGCATGAACTCGTGCAGGGTGTAGATTGCCTGATCCATTGCGTGCTCCTTGCCCTAGTGGGCGTCCTTGTAGTCCGGGTGCTCGTAGAGGACCGGCATCCGGGACGCGATGAAGCGGTACACGGTGATGATCGAGGTCACGATGAACACCGATATGCCGATCTCCATCCAGTGCGGGAAGTACCGCTGGTCGGCCGGAAGCTGCCAGTTGAAGGCGACGAGGCAGACGTTGAAGCGGTTCATCACGATGCCGAGCACGCCCAGCACGGAGGCGAAGCGGATGACGCCGATGCGCTTCTCGCGCACGCCGAGGGCGTACAGGAACGAGGGCAGCGCCACGAAGCCGAGCATCTCCACCAGCCACCACGCACCGTAACCGGTGGCGAGGTAGTGCCAGTCGTTGTCCATGGTCACGTCGATGACCTTGATCATGAAGTAGCCGGCCAGCACGAACGAAGCGGCCTTGCCGAAGCCGAAGACGACGCCGTCGGCTTCCTTCAGGTGCGTCTCGTCCATCATGTGGTGCATGCCCTTGTGGGCGAGGGAGCCTTCGAAGATGACCATCGAGAGGCCCGCCACCATGGACGAGATGAAGAAGAACACCGGCAGGAACGACGAGTACCACAGCGGGTGCAGCTTCGACGGGGCGATGAGGAACAGTGCGCCCAGCGACGACTGGTGCAGGGTCGAGAGCACCACGCCGAAGATGGTCAGCACCAGCGTGAGCTTCACCACCACGTTGCGGATCTTGCGAAGGCCGAGCCACTCGAGGGCGGCAGGCGACCATTCGACGAACAGCACCGTGAGGTAGGTGGCAACGCACAGACCCACTTCGAAGAGCAGCGAGGTCGTGCCCTGCGAGTAGACCAGCGGGTAGGGCAGGCGCAGCGGATGACCGAGGTCGTAGTTCAGTGCCACGACCACGAAGAAGTAGCCGAGGAACGCCGTGGTGATGGCGGGGCGCACTGCGGAGTGGTAGCGCTTCATGCCGAACAGGTAGCACGAGGCCGAGGTGACATAGCCACCGGCGGCGAGCGCCACACCGCAGAGCAGGTCGAAACCGATCCAGATGCCCCAGGGGTTGTTGTCGTCAAGGTTCGAGACGGCGCCGATGCCCTTCGTGAAGCGAAGAACGGTCAGCACCAGACCCATGACGAGGATGATGCCGGTGATGATGTTGCCCGGCGTCATGAGCGACTTGTTGGTGTTGGCGTGCTGCATCTACGCATCCTCCCCGGGCTTGCCGGCGTCGTCGCCTTCGGGGGCTTCGGGCTGCTCTTTCGCTGCCAGTTCCTCCTCGAAGGTCTTGCGCGCTTCGTCGACGGCCTTCTTCACCTCGCGGGTGACGGCGGCCTCCTTGTCCTTGTCGGCCTTGGCAAGGGCAGCCTTGAGCTTGTCGTCGGCTTCGGCGCGGCTTGCAGCAACGGCCTGCTTCACGGCTTCGGCCTGCTCTTCGGCGGCGATCTTTTCCTTGCGCTTGGTGATGGCATAGGCACCCGTCAGAAGGATGGGCCAGATGCCAACGACCATGGGCACGGCACCCAGTGCGCCTGCGGTGTATTCAGGGGCCGACTTGGTGCCGAGTTCCTCGTTCATGCCGGTCGCGGAGAAGGGCACGCCCGAGATGTACATCCACGCGGTGCCGCCCATTTCCTGTTCGCCGTACACGTGGTCGATGTAACGACCGGGGTTCTGGCGGATGCGGTCATGGGCGATGCGCACGAGGTCCTTGCGGCGACCGAAGGTGAGGGCCTCCTTCGGGCATATCTCGACGCAGCCGGGGAGCTTGCCCTCGGCCAGACGCGGGTGGCACATGGTGCACTTCTGGATGAGCGGGTCGAAGGCTTCGGCGTACTGGAAGGCCGGCACGTTGAACGGGCAGGCGACCATGCAGTAGCGACAGCCGACGCAGAGGCTGCCGTCATAGGTGACGGAGCCGTCGGGGTTCTTGGTGAAGGCCTTGACGAAACACGCCGAGGCGCAGGCCGGTTCGAGACAGTGGTTGCACTGCTGCTTGCGGAAGACCGGATGGTCGAGCCCGGCAGCGTTGTACCTGTTGACCACGGTCCACGAGTCGGCGTCGGTGCGACGCGTCTTTTCGAGAACCGTCAGGTCGTCGAACTTGGCCTTGGGGGCGGGGAGCTTGTTCACTTCGTTGCAGGCCTGCTCGCACTTGCGGCAACCGATGCAACGGGTGGTGTCGTGCAGCACCCCGTAGCTGTCCTTGTATCCCGGGAAGGTGCCCGTGGACGCGGCCTTGGCCGTGCCCGTCGTGGCCACTGTGGCGGTAAGGCCGGCGCTTCCCAGCAGGGTCAGGAATCTTCTGCGATCCATGTCGTACTCCTCACCGTCCTATTTCGCGCGTTCCTTGTGGCAATCGACGCAGGCGGTGTTCGCCGGCTTTTCGATCTTCATCCGGTCGTGGCAGCCCATGCACTGCTGGTGGTAGGCGGCCTTGAGACCGGGACGGTCGCCCCTGTCGGCGTCGAAGGGCTTGCCGTGGCAGCTCGCGCATTTGGGCGGGGTGAGGCTGGCGGGGCTGTTGTGGTGGCAGCCCTGGCACAGCGTGCCCTTCTCGATGTGGAAGGTGGCGGCCAGCTTGTCTTCACCGATACCGGCGATGAGCGTCTTCACGATCTTGCGGTGCGGGAACTCGCTGGGCTGGTATTCCTTGGCGATGGAGCCGATGACGACCTTTTCGGGGATGTCATTGAGGTCGAAGGTGCCCTTGGGCTGCGGACGGGCCGACAGCATGGAGGCGGCAACCTGCGAACGCTGCTCTGCCTTGAGGTTCAGCAATGCGCCCGCTTCGACCTGCTTGGCGTCGAAGCCGGGGGCGGCCACGTGGCACACGCCGCACTGGGCATCGCTCTTCGTGGGCTTGATGAAGCCGTGGCAACCGGCACAGGTGGGCTGCTGGACGCGGGTGTTGTGACAACCCACGCAGCTGCGCATGGAGTCGGGCTGGTGCATGGCCTTTTCAAGCTGGACGAACTTGCTGTCTGCGGTACCGTTCACGGTATGGCAGGCGGTGCAGGTGTCGATGCGCACATGGTGGCAGGTGCGGCAGTCGTTGGCCTTGGCTTCGTGGGCCTTGTGGTCGAAGGCGACCGGCTTCATGGTGCCCTTCATCTCGCGCGGGGCATCCTTGCCGGGTACGGGCAGGATGAGGGCGGCGTCGGGCTGACCGCGGTCGAGGCGGGGCACTTCGCGCACCACCTTGAACTTGGCCTGCGCCTCGGGGGCGTGGCAGCCGGCGCAGTTGACCGGGCCGGTCTCGGCCTTGGTCTTGGCGACGTCCATGTGGCAGCTGATGCACGCGGTGTGGGCGGCGGTGTCGAGCGCGGGACGCTTGTCCACGGGCTTCTCGCCGTGACAGGCGCGGCACGAGTCTTCCTTGTTCTTGCCCCATACGAGCTTCTTGGAAGCTTCGTCATAGACGTGGTGGCACGCGCCGCAGTTCTTCTGCGGGTCGCCCACGGGCTTGATGGCCTTGGACGCCACGTGACGGTAGTGCAGCGACTTGTCGAAGCCTATCTCCTTCCACGACGAGGCGGCAGAGGGCTTCGGGTTGTGGCACGAGCGGCATTCGCCGTCCTGCGGGCCGGTCTTCTTACCGGCCTTGGCGAGGTCGGTATGACAGCCGATACAGTTGGCGTGGTAGATTTCCTTGAGTTCAGCGGCGCTGTTGTCGTCAAGCCGCATGAACTTCAGCGACATCTTGCCGTCCTTGCTCTTGTGACAGGCGGCGCAGTCCTTGCCCATGCCCGTCACGGCGGTGGTGTGCTGGTCGTGGCGGAACGCCACCTTGGGAAGATCAAGCTTCCCGAAGCGTTCCATGGCCCCGATCTCGATCAGGTCGGCGCGTTTTTCGCCCGGCCCTTCGGGGAGGGCCTTGGTCGTCCCCTGTGACCAGAAACCGCCGACGCCGATGATGGCGGTGGCAGCCAACACTCCCGCCCATCGCAGCAGTGTCCTTCCGTTCCTCATAGTGGCAGTCCTTTGGAAGAATGGGTGATACACATCCTCAGACATCCCCAGCCGGACGTCGCCCCCGTTTCCCCGCGGGGAGCGGCGTCGCCAGACGGACGTGCCACGGTGGTTTCCCGGTCGCCCCCTCCTGAGGGGAACCTGATTCCTTCGTGGCTGTCCTCGTGATACGACAGGCGGGCGGGCGGTGGTGTGGGGAGCATCGCATACCCTACCTGTATAGTATGGAATAAATCCTACTGCGGGGGTATGCTATTGTGTCAAGAGCGTCAAGTGAAAAAACACGCGCAGATGCAATTGCAGCGCATGTGGCAATTGCCCCCTTTTCCCTTGGGGACGGGTGGTTGCGGGCATGAACGTCGATGCGGTGAAAGGGGCGCGGGCCTCTGCTGTGCAACCTTCAATGGTCACCGACCGGTGGCGCGGGAAATGCTATGTTCGTAAACTTGCCGTTAAGTTGGATCGCTCGAGACAAGCGGTGGTTCAGGCTTTTCATAGAAAGGCGCATCAATCCCGAATTCGGGATGGACACGGTGGCGGTGCAGGACCTCCCCGAGTCGTGGCATCGTGAGACGGCAGCCATGCTGCGTGCCGAAGGACTGGCTTGCGGGGTGCATCTGCCCTTCTTCGACCTGCATCCGGGCAGCTTCAATGACGCCATCCTTGCCGCCTCACGCGAAACCTTGCGTCGGGCAGCTGCACTGGCGTCACTGTATGCGCCACATCATATGATAGGGCATGTGTCATGGGACGGCAGCCAGCATGGTGCCGATGCCGCCCGCTGGCTTGAACGGTCTGCGGGGACGTGGGAAGGGGTGCTGGCGGTCTCGGAGGCGAGGCTGTGCCTTGAGAACACACACGAGCGCAGCCCGGAGCATCTTCGGAGGGTTGTCGATGCGTTGCCGGTGGAAAGGGCAGGCATCTGCTTCGATGTGGGGCACTGGTTCAGCTTCGCGGGGGGTATCGCCCGTGACGACCTCGACCGATGGCTTGATGCCTTCGCGCCTCGCCTCAGCCATCTGCATCTTCATGACAATGACGGCAGTGGCGACCAGCATCTCGGGCTGGGGGCCGGACGCATCCCGCTGGCGGCGTTCTTCGAGGGGCTTGAACGGCGAGGGGTCAAGCCTTCAGCGACGCTGGAACCGCATGACGAAGTGGCCTTCGAACAGTCGCTTGCGTGGATGCGCGCGCGACCGGAGGTCATGACGTTGCTCGGGTGATTCCAGCCGGTTGCCGTCTATCCTTTGAACGTGTCTCCGGAAGTGCCCAGACGACGCAGGATCTTCTGGAGTGACACGCGTTCGATGCCTGAAAGTCGCGCCGCCTCGGATATGTTGCCTCCCGTCTGGCGCAAGAGGCCTTCGACGTAACGGCGGGTGAAATCCTCCACGACAGCCCCCTTCGCCTCTTTGTAGGGAACAAGGGATGGCGTCTCCGCCGTCGTCGGGCAGGTCGTGCCGTCCACAAGACGAAGGTGGGCGGTGTCGATGGTGTCTCCCGGGCAGAAGACGACGAGCCTGCGGATGTAGTTCTGTAGTTCCCTGACATTGCCGGGCCACTCCCTTCCGGCAAGACAGGCAAGTGCGCCGGGTGAGATGCGTTTCACAGGGCTGGAGAGCTCCCGGCAAGTCGCCGCGACGAAGTGGTCTGCCAGCAGTGGGATGTCGTCGCGCCGTTCTCGGAGGGGGGGCGTGTGGATGGTCAGCACGTTGAGCCTGTAGAAGAGGTCTTCCCGGAAGAGTCCGTGCTTGATGCGTTCTTCGAGGGCCCTGTTGGTGCTGGCGATGATACGCACATCCACGAGGGTGCTCGCGCTTGACCCCACAGGGCGAATCTCGCGCTCCTGCAAGACCCGGAGCAGCTTGGTCTGGAGTGCCTCACCGATGTCCCCGATTTCATCCAGCAGGAGCGTTCCCCGTTGCGCTGACATGAAGAGCCCGCGCCGAGTCCTGTCTGCCCCCGTGAATGCCCCTCTGACGTGTCCGAACAGTTCACTTTCCAGAAGCTGGTCGGGGATGGAGGGGCAGTTCACTTTGACTAGTGGGCGCTCCCTCCTGCTGCCGAGGCGGTGCAGCATGTCGGCGACGAGTTCCTTGCCTGTCCCTGATTCTCCCCTGATGAGCACGGAGTAGTCCGTGGCTGCGATGGCCGCGATAGTCTCCTTGAGGCGTTGCATGACCGGAGACTCGCCTATCATCTGGCGTTCGATGCAGCCTTGTTGCATCATTTGACGCAACCGTTTGTTCTCTTTGAGGATGCGTATCCGTTCCAGTGCCTTGTTGAGGGTCCTTTGCAGTTCTTCGCGACGGACGGGCTTGGTGAGGAAGTCGTATGCGCCGTTCTTGAGGGCGGCGACCGCCGTCTCTATGGAACCGTGCGCCGTGAGCAGGATGACCGAGGTCGTGGGGTCCACGGTCATGGCCTGCTGCATGAGTTCCATTCCATCCATGTCGGGCATCCGCAGGTCGGTGAGCAGCAGGGCGACACCGCTGCCCTGGATGATGTGCAGCGCCTCAGCGCCGGAAAGCGCCACAGAGACACTGGCTGCCGGAAAGTCCCTGCTCACCAGTCTTGCCAGTCCGTGCGCGAAGTCGGGTTCGTCATCGACGATGAGGATGTGTTCGTCACATGTCGTTGGCATGGTCGCGGGGGTCTCCGTCAGCAGGAAAGTGAAGAATGAATGTGGCACCGTCGTCGGTGGAGACGTCGATGTTGCCGTTGAGGTCGCGCATGATGCCATAGACGACGGCAAGTCCGAGACCCGTGCCGCGTCCTGTTTCCTTCGTCGTGTAGAAAGGGTCGAAGATGCGGTCGCGGTGCGCTTCAGGGATGCCCGGCCCGTTATCCCTGATGGTCACCGTGACACCGTACCCCTTGCCGCAGGTGCTGATGGCAATGGTGCCTGTACGTTCCGGCACGGCATCGAGGGCGTTGAGGAGCAGGTTGGAGAACACCTGTCCCAGGGAGTCCCGGTCAGCGTAGACACGCGGCAGGTCGGGTTCAAGGTCGAGTGAGACGTTCACGCCCGACTTGCGGGCTTTCGGCATGAAAATCTCCACGATATCGGACAGCACGTCGTTGATGTCACAGGCCTCGCAGCGTGTGTCCTTGGGGCGGGCGAAGTCGAGCAGGTCACGGACGACACGCTGGGCCTGAAGGGTGTGTCGCAGGATGATGTCGAGGTCATGGCGTGCCTGCGAGTCTCCGACCTGTGTCTGGAGCAGTTCGGCGTAACACATGATGACGCCGAGGGGGTTGTTGATCTCGTGGGCGAGCCCTGCTGCAAGGCGTCCCACCGAGGCAAGCTTCTCCTGCTGCCGCATCTGGTCGAACATGCGCTTTTCCCTCGTCGTCTCACGAAGGTAGACCACGCTACGGTTCCTGCCGTGTGTCTGTGCAAGCGGATAGACGTTGATGACGAACGAGCGTCCATCCTCGAGTGCGATTTCCATCTGGGCAGGCTCTGCCACGGCGTCGGGGAGCCCTGCATCATCGAGAAGGCGCGGCAGACCACCCGGTATCGCCTTTGCCATGCGTTCGGCTGACCCGTTGGCAAACACGATGGCCCCGTGACCGTCAAGGAGCAGCAGGGGGTCGGAGATGCCTTCGAATATGGAGTCGAGCAGGGTGTTCTGCCGCAGGAGGTTGTCGAGCACGTCGATGTTGTCGAGCGCGATGCCCAGCTGACGTCCCAGTGCCTGTGCCAGTTCAGGAGTGCGCGGCCCGTGCGGTCTGTCTTCGCGCCAGAAAAGGCAGAGCAGGCCACGGGATGTCTCGGTGGTCTGGACGGGGATGTACCACGCGCGGGGTGTGAGCCGCGGCAAGCCGTCTCCAAGGAGCACTCCCATGTCCTCTGGCAGTTGTGGCGGTGCTGCGTCTGCGGGCCATGAGAATGACTCGGTACCCGAAAGCAGGCAGGCGTATGCGGCGCTGGCAGCGTTGAAGCGACGGGCGATGAGTTCGAGCGATGTGCCGAGAAGGTCGTGCTTGCCCTGGCTGCGGTTCAGTCCGGCGAGAAGTTCGACGAACAGCCCGACATCGGCACTCCGGGCGTCGGCCTCCGCCTGAAGGTCTGCCGTTCGCGTCGCGACCATCGACTCGAGATTGCTCGCGTAGTCTTTGAGTTGCTGCCTAGCCTGTGCCAGTTGTCGTGTGAAGCCTTCCATGGTGTTGATGACATCTTCAATCTCTTCGTCACGGCGCAGCCTGTCGAGCATGGAACCGTTCGCGTCGAAGCCGAGCTGACGTTGCATGGCGGCTCCCATCCGTCTCAGATTGTAGACGACAAGGCGCGTGAAGAACGTGTGGATGATGGCAAAGAGGATGACCATGCCCACGGCGAAGAGCGTGGCGAAGGAGGTTATGGCCTCCTTCGCCGAACTGAGTGATTCGTCGATGGCGATGGAGACGAGGTCGATGCCCGCCAGTTCACCGGGGGAGCGGCCAAAGCCCCGCACAGGGCCATACAGTGCGATCAGTTGCGGGGGGGCATCTGCCGGGGCACCGTGGCACTTCATGCAGGCTTCTTCGAAACGGACGGGGCGGGCGGTTATGAACCGTTCGCCCCTCTCGCCGTTTTCAGTCTCCTCGATGCGGGTCAGTGTCGGGTCGGCCTTGAAGCGTTCTATGAGCCCACGCTCCAGAGAGGCTGCTTCGAAGGACGGGTTGCGGGCGTCGATGGCGACACGCCGGTATTCGAATGCCTCGTTCCCGTGAGCCGGGTCGCTCATGACGTGCCGGGTGACGAACGACGTCGACATGGCTTCGATGATGAACCTGTCGGCTGGCAGGTCCCGGTACATGGCGGGGCGCAACGTGTTGCGCACGTAACTCTGCACCGATTCGGCGTGGCTGAGGATGAGCGAGGCTTTGGAACGGGCTTCGGCGGACACAAGCTGGTTCAGGTGCATGTACAGGGAGGCTGCGAAGAACAGCCCCATGGTGACGAGGATGCCCATGAGGCCGAGCATGAACCGTATCTGGAGCGAATAAGGCTTGTGGCGGCGGTGCCCGTTCTCAGGGGGTGCGGAGGGCATGGCGGAAACCGTTCCGGGTTGTCGTGTCCTGTCGGGCGGTCCATATGACCGCGCGGAACATGGGGCTTCGAAGTGTCTTGTCTCTATAGCGCGTCACCTGAACAATGGGCAACAGGCGGCGGTTCTGATGCTTCCTGATGGATACACATGCTAACACGAGTTAGCATGTGCAGTTTTGATGGTCTCTGTAATATCCTGTTTTGTTTCGACTGTTTTCTTTTCTTGCCGTGGCATGCAGCTTGCTTCGTATCGAGTGTCAGTTCAGGTCACAACCAATCCTAAGCATCAGGAGTCACCATGAAACTGCTCGTTCCTTATGATGGTTCACCCCAGTCGGACAAAGCCTTGGACACCGCGGTACATCTTGCGCAAGGCATGGGCGGGGCTATTGTCGTCGTCAATGTGGTGCCTGACCTCTGTCTGATGTCCGAAGAGATACCGGCTGGTGATTGCGATGCCGTATCAAGGGCATTGGACATGAATGGTTCTGTGGCATTGCACCGTGCAGGTGAAAAGCTGAAGGGTTCTGGCGTCGAGGTCGAGACTGTCATGAAGAGCGGGCGTATCGTGGACAGCATACTTGATGTAGCTCAGGAGAGGTCCATCGACTGCATCGTCATAGGTGCTCATGGAAGGCACAAGGCCTTGCGTATGCTTCTTGGCAGCGTGTCGTCGAAAGTGGCCGAACTGTCATCGTGCAATGTGCTTATCGTCAAGTAGTAACATCAGGAGAAACAGGTCATGCAAGAGAAGGGTCTCGCCGGAAAGATGATGGACATCGTGCCCGGCCTGCTCGTCATGGTCGGCACGCTCTACGTACTGCGTACCTATGTCGAACCGTGGATGAAGGATGCCGTGGTCTTCGGCAGGAAGGGCTGGCTGGTGCAGGTTCTCAGCCTCAACTACATCCTGCTTTCGATTCTTACCGGTATGTTCTACCGGAACATCCTGTTCGGCGGCAAGATACCGGGGTGGGCCGAAGAGGGCTTCAGGACGACCCGTCTGTTCATCAAGACCGGTGTCATCATGCTCGGTTCGCTCTACACTTTCGACAAGCTGCTCAAGGTGGGCGGTGTCGCCATCACCCTCATCGTGGCGTTCGTTTTCGGAACGGCCATCTTCATCATGTGGCTGGGTAGCCGTCTTGGGGCAGACAGGTCCGTCACGGCGACCATGGCGGCTGCATGCGGTGTGTGCGGTGTCTCGGCCGCGGTGGCTACCGCCCCCGGTGTGCGGGCCAAGCCCGTCGACCTTGCGCTCTCCATCGCCACCATCCTCGGTTTCGGCATCATGACGATGTTCGTGAGCCCCTTCATCGGCAAGGCCCTGCAACTTTCCGACTACCAGTTCGGAGCATGGGTGGGCACGGGTATCCTGAACTCGGGTCAGGTGCTCGCCACCTGCCTCGCATTCAACCCCGTGTTCGCTCCGGGTACGGCCGTTGCCTATGGTGAGATATGGAACGTCGTGCGCGTCATCTGCATCCCCTTCGTCGTGTTCTTCATCACGGCCTGGTACTGGAAGGGTGAGGCCGATGCCGAACACACCAGCCTCGGCAGCATCCTTGCCTCCAAGTTCCCCATCTTCGTTCTCGGCTTCGTGGGCATGACCGCCCTGTCGTCGCTGCATATGCTCGGTGCCGAGGGGTCCGAGACCCTGCACCTCATGCGCGATGTCATGGCGTGGATCTTCGGCGTTGGCCTCGTGGGCCTTGGAGCCTATATCGACGTGCGTGAGATCAAGGCCGCCGGCGGTGTTCCGCTGCGCATCGGCCTGATTGCAGGCATGGTCAAGTACATCCTCGCCCTGATCATCATCCTCGCCTTCATCCCCAAGGAAGGCGCGTTCTAGGCGCCGTAGCAAGGAGTCCGCAATGTCTGCCGACGACAAGAAGAAGTCCCTCACTGTATTCAGGTCCGACCGCCACGAGGACGTTGCCGCCATCGTCTTCTCCGCCCTGGTCGTAGTGTGCGTGCTGGCCTATATGGCCTTCGTCATCCCCACCGTGAAGATAACGGTGCAGCAGGACGGCAAGCTGACCGAAGTGTTCGTCACCGAAGGGGCACAGGTGAAAACGGGCGACAAGCTGTACGCTCTCGAGGTCGTTGAGAAGAAATGGGTCAACAACGCCATGCAGGAGAAGACGGTGGTGAAGGAATTCACCGCCAAGGCCAACGGCAAGGTCCTCAAGGTCACTGGTCAGCCCGGCGAGGCCGTGAAGAAGGGAAAGCACTCGGTCATCGTGCTTGAGCACGAGAAGGGGACCTTGCCCTAATGAAGATACTGTTGGCCCTTGATGACCATGTGCGTGCGACAGAGGAGGCCCTGCGCATGGCACGTGAGCAGGGAGCACAGTTGGACGCCCTGTTCGTCATGGATGCTACGTGGGATGTCTTCACCGGGCACGACTGGCTTTCGGGGTGCAACTCGCGCATCGGCTTTCTCGAGTACATGCATGATGAAGAGCAGAAGGCCGCCGCAAAGGCTGCGACGAGGTATCTTGACCTCGCAGCCGGAATCCCCGGAGGGTTGGTCACAGCCCGTGGTGATGTGGTGGAGGAGACTCTGGCACAGGCCGCCAGGGGGTATGACCTGCTTGTGCTCGCCAACCCGTTCACGCGGGGGCTTGAGATGATGCGTGATGCGGTGACGCGTATCGCGCGCGATGCCCCGTGCGATGTCCTGCTGGTGAGGGCATAGCCTCAGCAGCGTGCGAATGTGTCCGCTGTTCTGTGATTATCAGGAGGCCGCCGCAGAGATGTGGCGGCCTCTCTGGTCATGTGTCCCACGATGAAGGTCGTGCACCGTGTCCCCCCCCCGGACCGCGCCTTCGGGTTCGGAGAGACACAGTACACATTAGCTGAAAAGGGTCCGCCTTGCGGGGCTTGTCGCTCATCTGTATTGTATTTGCGTATCAACCATTATCGTTAATTTGTTGGATGATGCATTCTAATATGCTGAAATAGAAGAATCTAACGTTAGTGTGTGACAGATGCCGTTTGACAGTTTTTCAGAAAACATGGCAGAAACAGAAGTCGGTTATGGGGTATGCCCCCCAAGCGTCTGTCCGCCCGGTGGAGGAGGGGTCTCGCCGTGGCGCATTTTTTACCATTTTGTACTGCCCTCGCTAACATCGGAGGAAGGATCATGCGCAAAGGTTGGTTCAAGGCGCTCATCGCGGGAATGACCGTCGCGGTCATGGCTGGTCCGGTCTTCGCCGGTGACACCATCAAACTGGGCGTGCCCGGCGCACACAGTGGCGACCTGGCCTCTTACGGCCTGCCCTCTGCCAACGCCGCCAAGATTGTCGCCAAGATGTTCAACGACAAGGGCGGCATCAACGGCAAGATGGTCGAAGTCATTCCGCAGGACGACCAGTGCAAGCCTGAAATGGCCACCAACGCGGCCACCAAGCTCGTCTCCGACGGCGTGGACATCGTGCTGGGTCACATCTGCTCCGGCGCCACCAAGGCCGCGCTGCCCATCTACAAGGAAGCCAACAAGGTCGTCATGTCGCCTTCGGCCACCACGCCTGCGCTCACCCAGAGCGGCGACTACCCCATGTTCTTCCGCACCATCTCCTCGGACGACCAGCAGGCGAAGCTGGGCGTCGATTTCGCCATCGACAAGCTCGGTGCCAAGAAGATCGCCGTGCTGCATGACAAGGGCGACTACGGCAAGGGCTACGCCGAGTACGCAAAGCAGTTCATCGAGCAGAGCGGCAAGGCCACCGTCGTGCTGTTCGAAGGCGTGACCCCCGGTGCCGTGGACTACAGCGCCGTGGTGCAGAAGGTGCGCAGCGAAGGTGCCGACGCAGTCATGTTCGGCGGCTACCATCCTGAAGCCTCGAAGATCGTCGCCCAGATGCGCAAGAAGCGTATGACCACGCCCTTCATCTCCGACGACGGCGTGAAGGACGACACCTTCATCAAGGTCGCCGGCAAGGACGCCGAGGGCGTGTACGCCTCCAGCTCCAAGGACGTGAGCATGCTGCCCATGTACAAGGAAGCCATCGAACTGCACAAGAAGGAGTTCGGCACTGAACCCGGCGCGTTCTACAAGGAAGCCTTCGCCGCTGCGCAGGCCCTTCTTACCGCCGTGCAGCGTGCAGGCAGCACCGAAACCCCCAAGGTTGTCGACGCCCTGCGTAACAACTTCGTCGAGACCGCCATCGGCAAGATCAAGTTCGACAAGCGTGGCGATGCCGAAGGTACCGGCTTCTCCATGTATCAGGTCAAGAACGGCGTGTACGTCGAACTGAAGTAGCCGAGGAACAGGACATCAACCCCAGGGGGCGGGCCTGTGCCCGTCCCCTGGATTTTGCAATGCGGAAACCTGCGAGAGCAGGTTTTCGCGTGGGAAGGGACACATGGATTGGCAGTATTTCTGTGAACTCTTGTTCGGTGGGCTCACGCGCGGCAGCATCTATGCACTTATCGCGCTCGGCTACACCATGGTGTACGGGATCATCGAGCTCATCAACTTCGCCCATGGCGAGGTCTACATGATCGGCGCGTTCACGGCGCTCATCGTGGCGGGTGTGCTCGGCATCTATGGCTTTCCCGAGGCGGGCATCCTCATCATCGCCGCCATCGTCGCGGTCATCTACTGCGCCGCCTACGGGTTCACGCTGGAGAAGGTGGCGTACAAGCCCCTGCGTGACGCGCCACGCCTTTCTCCGCTGATCTCGGCCATCGGCATGTCCATCTTTCTCCAGAACTATGTCATCCTCGCGCAGACCTCGGACTTCGTGCCGTTTCCGCGCCTCGTGCCCGACCTCGCCATCCTTGAGCCCATCGCCCACATCACCGGGACGAGTGACGTTCTGATCATCGTCACGAGCGCCATCACCATGGTGGGCCTCACCCTGTTCATCAAGTACACCCGCATGGGCAAGGCCATGCGCGCCACGGCGCAGAACCGCAAGATGGCCATGCTGCTCGGCATCGACGCCGACAGGGTCATCTCCCTCACCTTCATCATCGGTTCCTCGCTGGCGGCCATCGGCGGCGTGCTCATCGCCTCGCATATCGGTCAGGTGAACTTCGCCATCGGCTTCATCGCAGGCATCAAGGCGTTCACCGCCGCTGTGCTTGGCGGCATCGGCTCCATTCCCGGCGCCATGGCGGGCGGGCTTGTGCTCGGCCTTTGCGAGAGTTTCGCAACCGGCTACGTGTCCAGCGACTATGAAGACGCCCTCGCCTTCGCGCTGCTCGTGCTCATTCTCATCTTCAGACCCTCCGGTATCCTGGGCAAGCCCAAGACCCAGAAGGTCTAGCCGGCTTCAGGGCAAAAGAGGACAACAATGCAAGGCATCATAAAATCTCTTCAGGTCGGCCTCTGGTTCATGTTCCTGACCTTTCCGCTGATGGTCATACGGGTCGACACGCTGAACGGTACGGTGGACTGGCGGTGGCAGAACATGGTCATGATGGGGCTTGGAACCTTCGCCCTGTCGTTCCTGTGGCGCTATATGCTCGCCCGCAAGGAAGCGGGGGGCGCATCTGCCCGGCAGGGCAACGCCGCCGCGGGCGGGCTGATGGCCCGCGTGCGCAGTGACGCCCGACTCCGGACCCCGGCGCTGCTTGCGGTGCTTGTGGTGTTCGCCGTGCTGCCCATGCTGGTCTCCACCTATCAGACCAACATCATGATTTCGGCCCTGCTCTACGTGATGCTCGGCCTCGGGCTGAACATCGTCGTGGGCCTTTCCGGTCAGCTTGTGCTCGGCTACGTGGCCTTCTACGCCGTGGGCGCCTACGCCTACGCCCTGCTCAACGCGGACTTCGGTCTCGGCTTCTGGACGGTGCTGCCCATCGGGGGAGCCCTGGCTGCCGTCTTCGGCATCCTGCTCGGTTTTCCGGTGCTGCGGCTGAAGGGCGACTATCTTGCCATCGTCACGCTGGGCTTCGGTGAAATCGTCCGCCTCGTGCTGGAAAACTGGGGCAGTGTCACGCGCGGTCCCAGCGGCATCTCCAAGATCGCCCGCCCCGGTCTTTTCGGCATGGAACTGTCGGTGAGCGAAGCCACCACCTACATCTATTACCTCATCCTTGCGGCGGTGATTTTCACCATCTTCGCCGTGGGACGCCTCAAGGACTCGCGCATAGGACGCGCCTGGCAGGCCCTGCGCGAAGACGAAATCGCCTGCGAGGCCATGGGCATCGACCTCACCACCACCAAGCTCACGGCTTTCGCGCTGGGAGCGTGCTGGGCCGGCTTCGCCGGGGTCATCTTCGCGGCCAAGACCACCTTCATCAACCCCGCCAGCTTCACCTTCCTCGAATCGGCGATGATTCTCGCCATGGTGGTGCTTGGCGGCATGGGGTCGACACTGGGGGTGGTGCTGGGAGCGCTGGTGCTCATCCTTCTGCCCGAATACCTGCGTGCCTTCTCGGAGTACCGCATGCTCATCTTCGGTGCGGCGATGGTGCTCATGATGGTGTTCAGGCCGCAGGGGCTGGTGTCGTGCCGCTCCAGAGAGTATGATGTGAACGACCCCGAAGCGGGTAAGAGCGGGGAGAAGGCGTAATGCAGACCGTGCTCGACGTACGAAGCATATCCAAGAACTTCGGAGGGCTGCGCGCCCTTAACGAGGTCGACCTCCGGGTCGATGCGGGTGAGATCGTCGCCCTCATCGGGCCCAATGGTGCAGGCAAGACCACGTTCTTCAACTGCATCACGGGCATCTACGTGCCGACAGAAGGCGAGGTCGTCGTGACCCGCCCCGGCAGCGAACCCGTGCGCGTGAACGGGCAGAAGCCCAATCAGGTGACGGAACTCGGCATGGCCCGTACGTTCCAGAACATCCGCCTGTTCCAGAACATGACGGTGCTTGAGAACGTCATGATCGGCTGCCATTGTCGCACGCGCTCCGGCATTCTCGGAGCCTTGCTGCGCGACGCGAAGACGCGTGGCGAAGAGCAGGAGATCATCGACAAGAGCTATGAACTGCTGAAAAGCGTGCACCTGCAACAGCACTATAAGGAGCAGGCCCGCAATCTGCCTTACGGTGCGCAGCGCAGGCTTGAAATCGCCCGCGCACTTGCCACCAACCCCTTCCTGTTGCTGCTCGACGAACCTGCTGCGGGCATGAACCCGCAAGAGACGCTCGAACTCAAGGGGCTGGTGCTGGAGATACGCGAAAGGCTCAACCTCTCCGTCCTGCTCATCGAGCATGACATGAACATGGTCATGTCCCTTTCCGACCGCATCTACGTGATGGAGTATGGCTCGAAGATCGCCGAGGGCACCCCGGAGGAAGTCAGCCGCAATCCGCGCGTCATCAAGGCCTACCTCGGAGAGGAAGAACATGCTTGAGCTGCGTAACGTCAACACCTACTACGGCAACATACAGGCCCTGCGCGACATCAACCTCACCATCGGCGAGGGGGAGATCGTCACGCTCATCGGTGCCAACGGCGCGGGCAAGAGCACCACGCTGATGACCATCTGCGGCGCTACGCCGCCACGCACCGGTGAAGTGCTGTTCGAGGGAAAGCCCATCCACACCATGAAGCCCAACGAGATCGTGAGGCTGGGCATCAGCCAGGTCCCGGAAGGGCGTCTCATCTTCCCCGACCTGACCGTTCAGGAGAACCTCGACCTCGGGGCCTTTCTGCGTAGCGACAAGGAAGGCATCGCCCGCGACCTCGATTACATCTTCGACCTCTTTCCCATCCTCGCACAGCGGCGTCGTCAGGCAGGGGGTACCCTGTCCGGCGGTGAACAGCAGATGCTCGCCATCTCGCGCGCCATCATGGGCCGCCCGCGGCTTCTGCTGCTGGACGAGCCGTCGCTGGGCCTCGCGCCCATCATCATCCAGCAGATCTTCAACATCATCCAGAAGATCAACGGCGACGGCACCACGGTGTTTCTCGTGGAGCAGAATGCGAACCAGGCGCTCAAGATAGCCCACCGCGGCTATGTCATGGAGACCGGGCGCATCACGCTTGAGGCTCCTGCCGAAAGTCTGCTTACCAACGAAGAAGTGCGAAAGGCCTACCTCGGCATGTAAGGGGCGCATTCATCCTGAACGTCGGAAGGCGCCTGTCACGGGCGCCTTCTTTCGTTGGCGTATCGCATCTCGGAAAAGCAGCCAGCGAAGAGGGAAGGTGTTGACCGGGCGCAGGAGGCATCGTATTCCACGTGGGCCTTGCTTGGCGCGTGCATGTATATTCCGGGACAGCATGCGTTGCGCGCAATCTGGCGAAATGCCTCGAGATGCGTCTGCTGGTCCATGGCGATTCCTCCTGATGCAAGGCGTTCTGCCCCCTCCTGAGTCAGGCATAACCATTGTAACGAAACGCAGGTCGCGATGAGTAGCTTTCGAGCATGTGTTCTAGGCGCTTCCGGTTTTCTGGGAAGCCACCTCGTGCATCACCTGCTCGAAGCTGGATGCCATGTCCATGCGTTCAGTCGTGTTCCCCGTCGAAATCCCTTGGTGACCGATGAACTGATGTCATCGTGTACCGTCTTTACAGGGGATTTTTTCAATGCGCAGGATGTCGAACGCGCGCTTGAAGGCTGCGATGTCTGTTTTCATCTTGTGTCGACAACCATCCCCAAGACTTCGAATGATGACCCGTCTCGGGACGTTCGGGAAAATCTTTCAGGAGCCTTGGACCTTCTGGAATGCGTGAGGCGTACCGGAGTCCGTAAGGTTGTCTATACCTCTTCAGGGGGGGCAATCTACGGCAAGCACCTGATGCCGAGGATTTCCGAGAGTCACCCGACAGACCCCTTGTGTTCATACGGTATCGTCAAGTTGGCAGTCGAAAAATATCTGGCCTTGTATCATGAGCTGTACGGTATCGACTATGCTGCTCTCAGGATAAGCAATCCATTCGGTCCGTTACAGCGAGCGGGCGCAGAGCAGGGAGTCATCGGGGTCTTCCTTGGCAGGATTCTGCGCAACGAGCCTTTGCATGTCTGGGGCGATGGGTCTGTGGTGCGCGACTATATCTACGTCGAGGACGTCGCAAGAGCACTGGTTCTGGCGGCACGCATGAAGACCGAGCATCATGTCTTTAACATCGGTTCGGGGGCAGGGCTGAGTCTCAATGAGATCATCGGCATGATGCGCTCCGTGACGGGGCGTGATGTTGTGGTGAAGTACGATCAGAATCGGGCTTTCGATGTCCCGTATTCCGTGCTTGATGTTTCGCGTGCCCTTGATGAGCTGGACTGGAAAGCGTCTATTGCGTTCGATGAAGGGCTGCGGCGTACATGGGAATGGTTGTGTCATGGTAGTTGCGAGACCGCATGACTTTTGATTCTGCCTCCTTTGTTCCGAGGTGGAAGATCAATCATGGGCGCACTATCCTTTGTTGAACTGTCGTCGCAGGGCGGCGCAACCGTAATGCTTATCTCTCGATGAGAAAGTGCGTAAACCATGTACGAAGTTGATTTTGTCCTCCCTCGCAGGCATCGGGAGCGTTTCTGGCCTGAATTGCTTTGCGCCACCCCCTCGCCGCGCGTGGTGCTCGATTCTCCTGAACGCATCGTAGGTGGCGTCGATGCTTGGATAGTCCAGACTTGGGCCATTTTGGCTCAGAAGCATGGGCAGGAGAGGGTGCGGCTTGTCGAGAGGGGCGAGGCAGGTGCGCTGTGTGTGTTTCATTACGATCATGCAACGCTACGTAATGGCGTGCACCTTTCTTATTCCGTGGTGGTTCGCGCAGATAGGCCTCCAGTGCCGCTGGCAGATACTGTCATCGAACAGAATCCTGCTGTGCATGAGAACCGACGGGTTCGTTACATCCCCCACTGGCCCCAGCCTGGGCTGATTCCTCGAAATCGTAGCAGAGGTGGCAAGATAGAGCGCTTGGCCTATGTAGGGAGCGACATGTATCTGCCTGCCTACATGCAGACTGCTGACTTCAAGGATGCGCTAGCTGCCATGGGAGTTGAGTTCGTACATATGCTCAATGGAAACTGGCGCGACCATTCCACTGTCGATGTGCTTGTCGCGGCACGTGATGTCCCCGCCTGTGTTCTAGAGGTGAAGCCTGCCTCGAAGCTTGTTAACGCCTGGATGGCAGGGGTGCCCATAATCCTCAATGAAGAACCTGCGTATGAGGCTTTGCGTGAGTCTCCAGCGGACTACCTTTCGGCGCATGATGCTCGAACTGTTCTTTCGGCAGTGAATCTTTTAGTGAGTGATCCAGAAACCTATGCCGCCATGGTGGCAAATGGTGACAAGCGAAAGGTTGACTATTCACCAGAGAATATAGCCAGTGCGTGGGATGATTTGCTTTTGGACTGTTCCCGCCGAAGACGTGAGAACGGTTGTGTTGATAAATCAAGGCGCATGATTTGTTATTGGCTTTCTAAATTGTACAATCGTGTATGGATTGTGATGCGTAGATGGCATGACTAGGTGCAGTGATGATCGCGTTAGAGTCTCAGTCCATATCCATTGATGTCTGAGGGTGTTGTGAATAGTGACTTCGGAAAATTGAAGAAAGCGTTTATTGAAGCAGTTGTGCTTTTAGCATTTACTAAATCGCGAAAAAAGCGGTGGCGCAATATCCTTCGGAACATGGATTTGGTAGGTGATTTTAAATCTTTTTTACAGTTTATTTTGCAAGAGAGGAGGGGGAGGGTCCTGTATCTTGAGTTGAGCGATGCTCACGGAGAGATCGCTCCTGGGTATATCAAGTACTTCCAAGACCTTGGTTGCAGTGTTGATGTGGTTATGGATTCTTCTGTGGCACGCGAGAATCCATTGTATTGCATCGATGGGGCTCGTTTCTTTTCCACAAACCCTGTTCTTGCGCCACTGCTTTTGGGGGCTATCAGGAAAAGCGATTATCAGATCATATTCGTTGGTACTAACGAACTATATCAGTATAAAAGGCGCTTCTTTTGCGACGTGTACCGTTCCTTTTGCGAAGAGCACCCCTCGAAAATGCTGATTGTGGAGCATGATCTGAAAAACATTGAAAAATCATTTTATCTCGCAAGTCTCTATAAGAATCGAAGATTGGTTGTCATTCGCAACTTTTCTGATGATCCCCTGTTGAGTGAGGTCAATCCCCACTTTTTTGGATGTTTTGAATCTGATGCCCGTTCCACTGAAGATGTGACAACCTTTGTCGTTGCAGGTGGGCTGGGGTTGGAGCGGAGAAACCCTGCGTTGCTTGTTGAAGGCGTTAGGTATCTTCTTGGCAAAGGAATCGATGATTTTCGTGTCGTCGTTGTAGGTTCAGGGCGTCCTGATGGCTTTCCAGATGACGTGGCTGCAAAGGTGCTCTGGATGGGACGACTCGATTATCCGAAGTTGTACGAAACTGTGCGGAGTTCTTCTTTTTTTCTTCCATTGCTCGATCCTGACATGCAAGAGCATCACAAATACCGTACATCGGTATCATCAGGATCTATCCAGCTTATTTATGGTTGCCTCATCATCCCCGTGATTTCACGTGTTTTTGCAGTTGCATATGGTTTTTCTGAAGAAACATGTGTGGTCTATGATGGTAACGAGATCGGTATGGCGATGGAAAGAGCTATAAAGTTGTCTGATGATGAGAGAAGAGCGTTGACTGCTTGTCTTGAAGATTTAAAAGGCAACGTCGTGAAAAAATCATCTTCGTGTGTCAGAGCCTTTTTATGAATACTGTTCCAATAGTTTTTACATTTGATGCAAACTATAGATTGCCAGCGAGTGTTGCCTTACAATCTCTTTTTGAGAATGCCAAAGATTCTACATACTATCATGTATATCTTGTCTGCGAAGGACTTTCTCGTGGCGACAAGGATGCGATAGAATCTATCTGTCCTGAAAAAAACGGTAGGGTTGAATGGATTGATGTTGATAATGAATTGTTTTCTAGCGCGCCAAGCTCAGAGAATTGGCCGAAGATTGTCTACGCGAGAATCTTGCTCCCATTACTTTTGCCATTTGATAAGGTTGTTTATTCAGATGTCGATGTGGTTTTTTGTTCTGACTTGGCGGAAATATTCCAGATTGAAGTCGACGGATGTGAGTGGGCAGGTGTAGCTGCAGAGTTGGTTGCATTTCAAGAAGGAGTTGCTCGTTGCCATAATGTCCATTGTGAGTATCAAAATGAATTAATATATATGTCTGGTTTTATGGTTATGAATTTACGTTTGATGCGTGAGAAGGATACAGTCGGCAGATGTCTGAATAATATAAGTAAATTCGGAAGCAGACTGAAAATGTATGATTTGGAAATTCTCAATATGTCGAGCGATAACATCGCCCGCATCGATTTCAGCTACTGTGTTCTAGAGAATGTGTTCTTTGCGAAGAATGTGTCAGAGGCGAAGGAATACCCATGGCTTAGAGGACTTTATCGTGTTTCTGAGCTTGAAGCGGCTCGTAGTGCTCCTA